>MTKZ01000777.1_pt1 | contig 17571 bp, 18 predicted proteins | sample 1042781 | NCBI WGS metagenome assembly MTKZ01 (sample SAMN06212207, study PRJNA360539) | anaerobic digester metagenome | biome: Wastewater treatment plant; material: sludge; isolation source: anaerobic digester fed with sludge from wastewater treatment plant | place: Denmark: WWTP Viborg ... | reverse complement strand
ACGAGGCGATGATGTGGGTGCTGGTGCCCGAGCCGTCGTCGCTTGCCGCGCTTGTTGCGGGTCTCGCCGGGCTGGCGGGTGTGCGGCCACGGAGGCGGAAATGAGGGTGTACGCCCTGTCACCGGTGTCTCGGGAACCGACGGCTATCGGGGGCGCCCAACCGCCCCGGCAACCCTCCTGACATCTTCGGCCAGCCGCAGGAACACGTCCGGCTTCAGAGCCTGAGGCCCGTCGCAGCGGGCGTGGGCGGGGTCGGGATGCACCTCCACAATCAGCCCGTCCGCGCCGGCGGCGACGCCGGCGAGGGCAAGCGCGCTCACGTACTTCCAGTCGCCCGCCGCGTGCGAGGGGTCCACGAAAACCGGCAGATGGCTCAGGCGCCTGGCGACCGGCACCGCCGAAACATCCAGCGTGTAGCGCGTGTAGGTGCGGTCAATGGGGTGCATCCCGCGCTCGCAGAGGATCACGTTCGGGTTGTCCTGGCACAGGATGTACTCCGCCGACAGCAGCCATTCGTCAATCGTCGCCGACGGGCCGCGCTTCAGGAGCACCGGCTTGCCCGACCTGCCCACGGCTGTCAGCAGGCGGTAGTTCTGCATGTTGCGCGCCCCCACCTGAAGAAAGTCAATCTCACCGCAAACCCCCACGTCGTACTCGTCCAGCACTTCGCAGATTGTGAGCAGGCCTTCGCTTCGCGCGGCATCAACCAGCAGGCGCACTCCCTCCTCGCCCATGCCCTGGAACGAGTAGGGCGAAGTCCGCGGCTTGAACGCGCCGCCGCGCATCACCTTCGCGCCGCCCGCTTTCACTGCCTTCGCCGCGGCCGCCATCTGCTCCGGCGTCTCCACTGCGCACGGCCCCGCGAAGATCACGACCTCCCCCGCGCCGATGGTGACTCCCTTGTGCTCGATGACGGTGTCCGCGCTGTGAAACTCGCGGCTCGCGAGCTTGTACGGACGGCTGACGTGGGCGACGTGGTCAACTTCGGGCAGGCCCGAGATCTGCTCCGCGAGCGGCTCGCGAAGGTCGTGAGGTATGGCGCTGGCGACGCCGATCGCCACCCGGTCTCCCCCGGGCAGCACAATCGCGTTGAGACCGGCCTGGCTGATGACACCGGTTACGGCCGCGATCTCGGCCTCGGTGGCTCTGGCTGACATTGCGATAATCATTGGTGGTATTCTACCGCACTGCCGGAAACTGTCCAACTGCTGCCGCGATCCGGGAACGCGCGGGCGTTCGAGACGGTATACAGGGCAGGCGGGCGAGCTTCAGGCCGCGCCGCCATTGGAGGGGGTCTGGAAATGAATATCGTTGCCCACATGGACCACTTGCTGCGCGAACGCGAGCAGGTGGCGCGCGACCTGACCTCGGAAGACCGGGTTCGCGCCCCGTCACTCTTGCCTGCACCGGCGTCTTCCTGGTCCTCACTTTCGCTTACGGGCTGATCATGGGCAGCCAGAGCCTGATCCGCGGCTCAGCGGAGGGCTGGAAGTACGCTCTGGCGGCGGGTGTGAAGCTGCCGTTCCTGTTCCTGCTGACGCTCGCCATCTGCCTGCCGCTGCTGTATGTGCTGAACGTGCTGATCGGCCCGCGTGCGAAGTTCTCGGCCATCCTCGGCGTCCTTATGGCCAGCATTGCGGTCACGAGCATTGTGCTTGGGGCGTGCGCGCCGATCGTCCTGTTCTTCATGCTGAGCACACCCAGCTACCCCTTCGTGAAGCTGCTGAACGTGGCGGTTTTCGCGCTGGCGGGGGCGTACGGGGTGTGGTTTCTGTCGCGGTCGCTCGGGCAGCTCGTCCAGGCATCGAGCGAAGGCGGAGAGGCGGCCGCGGCAAGCGGCGTCCGCACCATCATCAACTGGTGGCTGATAACGTACGGCATCGTCGGGACCCAGATGGCGTGGATTCTGCGGCCGTTTCTGGGCAACCCGGGCCAGCCGTTCTCATTCGTCCGTGCGCTGGAGTCGAACTTCTATGTGGATGTGCTCAAGACAATCGGGAGGCTTTTTGCGATCGACTAGCGCGGCCGGATTCTGACCGGCCCTGCGGCGCCTAACCAAAGATCAGCTTAGCCGCGGCGACTGCGGCCAGGGCCAGGATCGCGCTGTCGAACAGCTTCTGATTCATTCGCGGCAGAAGCCACGAACCCGTCAGCGCCCCTGCCGCAATCACCGGCGCCACCGACAGCGTGAACAGCAGTCCGTGCGCTGTGAAGATCGGTTTGTCAGGCGTCATCAGGGTGAGCGCCGCGAAGATGGGCACTTTCACCGAATTGAAGATGAAGAAGTACCAGGCGAAGGTGCCCATAAACTGCTGCTTCGGCATGCCCATCGCCGTCAGATAGATGCCCATAATCGGCCCGGCGGCGTTCGAGACCGTGGTCGAGAAGCCGGCAGCCGCCCCGGTCGAGGCCGCGCCCAAGCGCGAGTGGGGGGCCATCTCGTCGCCCCATCTCTGCCGGGCCAGATGCACGCCGAGCATCACAAGAACCAGAACCCCGATGATCGGCCCGAGCAGGTCCCTGGAACCCTCCCGCTCGCCCAGCCACGCAAGCAGAAGCGTCCCGAGCGCCATTCCGATCAGTACCCACGGAATCAGCTCCCGCAGCTTGTCCCAACGAGTGTGCGCGCGATAGCGGGCGACGGCAAACAGGTCGGCGAACAGCAGCATCGGAAGGACGGTGCCGATGCTCGCCCTGCTCCCGAAGACCGCCGCCATCAGCGGAACGATGAGAATCCCGACGCCGGGGATGCCGGTCTTTGAGAATCCGACGAGCAGCGCGGCAAGCGCGCCGAGGGTCCATTGTAAGGGTGTAAGGTCCATGCAAGAGATGGCCGGGCAGGTCTCTGAGCGGCCTCGGGTTTATATCACGCGCGCGGGTGCAATGGCAAAACTGCGCCCGGCGTGTACATAATGCCCCCTGCGCCGTTGCGCCACGTCATTCCGGGCTTGACCCGGAATCCAGACCGGATGGGTGCCATTACGTCATTCCGGGCTTGACCCGGAATCCAGTCCGGCTGGGTGCTATCACGTCATTCCGGGCTTGACCCGGAATCCAGTCCGGCTGGGTGCTATCACGTCATTCCGGGCTTGACCCGGAATCCAGACCGGATGGATGCCATTACGTCATTCCGGGCTTGACCCGGAATCCAGACCGGATGGATGCTGAATCAAGTTCAGCATGACGTGTTGTGACGTGTTTCGACGTGTTATGACATGCTTTGTGACCTGTTCCGAAATCCTGTAACCCTGAAAACCCGAGAACCCTAGTATGCAGCTAAAGATCGGCCTGCCCAAAGGCAGCCTCCAGGAAGCAACCTTTCAGATGTTCGACAAGGCCGGATGGCGCGTCCGCGTGGACTCGCGCAGCTACCATCCCGTCATTGACGACGAGGAGATCGAACCTCTGCTCATCCGGCCGCAGGAGATCCCCAGGTATCTGGAGGACGGTCTGATCGACGCCGGCATCACGGGGCTCGACTGGCTCGAGGACTGCGGGCTGAAGGCGCACGAAGTCGCCGACCTCCGCTACGCCAAGACCAGCATGAACCCCATCCGCATCGTCCTGAGCGCGAAGGCTGACTCGCCGGTCAAGTCCGCCGCCGACCTTCAGGGCAAGCGAATCGCCACCGAATACGTCCGCCTCACCGAGCGCTGGCTTGCGGAGCGCGGCGTCAGCGCAACCGTGGAGTTCTCTTGGGGCGCGTGCGAAATGAAGGTGCCGGATCTCGCCGACGCCATCGTCGTCAACACCGAGACAGGCTCCTCATTGCGCGCGCACAACCTGGCGATCATCGAAACTCTGCTCGTGTCAACGCCCCGCCTGGTCGCAAACGAGGCCGCGTGGGCCGATGAGTGGAAGCGGCGCAAAATCGAAAACCTCGCGCTCATGCTCGTCGGCGCCATTCAGGCCGGCGATCTCGTGGGGCTCAAGATGAACGTGCGCAAGACCGATCTCGAAAAGGTCACGAGCATTCTGCCCGCGCTGCAGAACCCGACGCTCTCCGCGCTTGCCGACGACGAGTGGATGGCGGTAGAGACGATCCTGAGCGACCGGCAGGTGCGGGAGTTGATCCCGGAGCTCGTGCGCGCGGGGGCGCGGGGGATCGTCGAGTATCCCCTGAACAAAGTCATTCCCTGAACTGAAGCGCTGGCGGGCCGGCGCAGAGGAGGAAACGGGCCGAAGCCGATGCGGACCGTCAGCGTCTTTTTCAGAAAGCTGCTTCGCGAAATCGCCGCCGACCAGCTAAGCTACGCGGCGGCGGCGGTCGCCTTCTACGCGTGGATGTCCATCTTCCCCCTGCTGCTTGCGGCGGTTTCGGGCTTCGGAGTGTGGCTCGGAACGGCTGGCGCGCGCGAGCGCGTGCTGGACGGGCTGCAGCAGAACCTGCCCGTGGTCCGGGTGCTGGAGGCCTCCGGCATTGACCTCGAAAACCTGCTCTCATCGGTCACCGCCATCAGCGGCCCGGCCGGCTTCCTCGGGCTGGCCGGACTTCTCTGGACGGGAATGCAGGTGGTGCTCGCCCTGCAGGTGGCGCTGAACAGGGTGTTCGGGGTGGAGACCCGGCCGGGATGGTTCGCGGCGCGGGGGCGCGCGCTGCTGTTCGTGCTGATCGCGGCGGTGCTGATGGCCGTCTCGTTCGGGACCACGTTCGCTGTCAGCCTCCTCCCGACGGGAATGGTTGCGCGGCTGGCGGGCTGGGTGCTCGGGCTGGTTCTCATGGGCCTGATGTTCGGGGCCGCCTACCGCGTGCTGACCCGCCTCGACCTGCCCTGGGCGTACGCTCTGAGCGGCGGCATGGTCACCGCGCTTCTCTGGTATGCGGCGAACGTTGCCCTTGTCTGGTATTTCGCGAACGTCGCGAACTTCCAGGCGGTCTACGGCTCCTTCGGGGGCGTCGTCATCGTCCTTCTCACCTGCTACTACCTCGCGTTTGTCACCCTCATCGGCGCCGAGGTGACGCATGTGTCTCTCGGCCTTTTCGCCACCCGGCCGGAGAAAGAGCAGGCTGCCACTCCGCTCGCCTGAAGCCCCGCCAGCCCAACTCTGCCGCCGGATATGCTAGAATCCCCTGAGCGAGCCCGCGCGCGGGCAATACCACGGAGGATTCACAGGCATTGCTTTTGCAGGAAGCCAGCCGCGAAATCGAAGAGCTGAAAAACCGGCTCGAGAAGATCGCGGACCATCTTTGATGTAGCCGGAAAGACAGCCGAAATCGCCCAGGTCGAGGGCCAGAGCGCCGAGCAGGGGTTCTGGGACGACCCGGAGGCGGCGCAGGCAGCGATGGCGCAGCTCGCGAGGCTGCGGGAGACCGTCGTCCCGTACGGCGATCTGCGTTCGCGCATTGATGACCTGGCCGTGCTCGCGGAGCTCGTGACCGAGTCGGGAGACGAGTCCGAGGAGTCCGGCCTGGAGCGCGATCTGCAGGCGGCCGCGGCGGAGGTCGAGAAGTTCGAGATGCGGACGTTTCTCGGCGGGCCGCACGACGACTCGAACGCCATCGTGGAGGTCAACTCCGGCGCGGGCGGCACGGAAAGCTGCGACTGGGCGCAGATGCTGCTGCGGATGTATCTTCGCTGGGCGGAGACCCGGGGGTACGCAACCGAGATTCTCAGCGAGGTCGAGGGCGAGGTCGCGGGCATCAAGAACGCCACCGTGCTCATCAAGGGGCCGTACGCGTACGGCTATCTGAAGGTGGAGCGCGGCGTACACCGGCTCGTGCGCATCTCGCCGTTCGACTCGAACGCGCGCAGGCACACATCTTTCGCCTCGGTGGACATCGTTCCGGAGATCGTCGAGGGCCCGGAGATCGAGATCAGCCCGGACGAGTTGCGGGTGGACACCTACAGGTCGAGCGGGGCGGGCGGGCAGCACGTCAATAAGACCGATTCCGCCGTCCGGATCACGCATATTCCCACAGGTATCGTCGTAAGCTGCCAAAATGAGCGAAGTCAGCATCAGAACCGCGAAGTAGCTATGCGCATTCTTGCGTCTAAACTGTGGGAGATGCGCCGGCAGGAAGAGGAAGCGAAGCTTGCGGACCTTCGCGGAGAGCAGCGCAAGATCGAGTGGGGGAACCAGATTCGATCGTACGTCTTTCAACCGTATCAGATGGTGAAGGATCACAGGACAGAAGCGGAAACCAGCGACGTCAACGCCGTGATGAACGGCGAGATTGACGCGCTTATCGAGAGCGGGCTTCGAGCCGGTATCCGCTGAGACGGCAGAGGGTGCGCCCGGGACATAAGGAACGGTGACGATGGGGCATGGAGCATTCGGCAAAAAGAATCAGGCGGCGCGCATAGGGCGGCTTGCGCTTGCGGCGCTAGCCGCGGCCTGCTGGCTTGCCGCGGGCGCTGTCGCGCAGGACGTGATCTCGTCCAGAGGCTCCAGCGTCTCCGAGACGGGGCTCGGCAATCTCATCGCCGACGCGGTCCGCACAAGCGCCGGGGCTGACGCGGCGCTCGTGCCCGCCAGCCTGCTGCGCGATGCCGATGTGAAGGTGCCGGAGATGAACGCGGCGCGCGTCTCGGCGGCTGTCGTTGATCCCGGGCAGGGCATCGCTGTGCTTTCGCTGACCGGCGTGCAGGTGCGCGAAGCGTTGGAGCGCTCGATCAGCATGGCGCCCAGGCAGAATCAGGGCTTCCTTCAGGTGTCCGGCATCAATTTCCGATACGACCCCGCCAAACCGTCCGGCAAGAGGGTGGGGGAGATCATGCTCGGGCGCAAGGAGATCGCCCCCGGCGCTACTGTGACCGTCGCCATGCCCAGGTCGCTCGCATCGGGCGGCCTCGGTTACTTCCGGGTGTGGGGAAAGGCCCCGAGCCAGGATCGCGGCGGCACCATCGCGCAGGCTATCGAGAAGCTTCTTTCTGGCCGCGTTGACCCGAGCAAATACCTTCCGGACGGGCGCATTCGCAGGTCGTGATGCGTCGTCACTGGATGTGTGCCGGCGCCGCCCTGGCGCTCCTTCTCGCGGGGTGCTCGGCGGACAAGTCCGCCGCGACAGGCGCCCCGGCGCTGCCCTCGGGCGTCGCCTTCAGCGGGGACCGCGCATTCGCCGATCTGAAGAAGCAGTGCGACTTCGGCACGCGGCAGCCCGGCTCGCCGGGCCATGCGGCCTGCCGTGCCTGGCTTCAGAAGGAGCTTGAGAAGACTGCGGACCGCGTCTTTACCCACAGCTTCCAGAAGACGCTTTCGGGCAAGACGTACACGTTCACGAACATCGTCGGAGTGTACGGCGACATGTCCGCAAGCCCGGTTCTCCTCTCTGCGCACTGGGACACGCGCCCGTTTGCTGATCAGGAGATTGATCCGGTCAAGGCAAAGCAGCCCATACTCGGGGCGAACGACGGCGCCTCCGGAGTCGCCGCGCTGCTCGAGATCGGGCGCATGCTCAAGGTGAAAAAGCCGCCGGTGGGAGTCGTCATCGTCTTGTTCGATGGCGAGGACTGGGGCAAGACGCCGCAGCAGATGTTCTTCGGGTCCACCGAGTTCGCGAACAACTGGAAGACAGTCATGAAGGGCGTCACCAGCAGTTTTCGCTACGGGATTCTGCTGGACATGATCGGCGCGAAGGGAATGGCCATCCCGCGCGAGCCAATATCCGAGCAGGCCGCTCCGTTGCTTATGCGCCGCATCTGGGACACCGCGCGCGCCGGGGGATTCGCCCGCTTCTTCCCCGACCGCACCGGCCCCGCCATCACCGACGACCACGTCCCGCTCATCGAAAAGGGCATCCCGGCGGTTGATCTCATCTGCTTCGACTATCCGTACTGGCACACGCTTGAAGATACGCCGGACAAATGCAGCGCGGAGTCGCTGCACGCAGTGGGCACAGTCGTCGCGATGATGCTGTACGGCGAGGAGCGCACGCCGCGTCCGGTGCGCTGAGCCGCCCTAAGGCTGCTTCGATAGAATGCGGGATGCCAGGCAGAGGGCGGCTACCGTTTTTGCGTCGCTGAACTCGCCCGCGTCCAGCATCTCCAGCGCCTTGCCAAAGTCCAGAAGCTCCACGGTAAGGTTCTCGTCTTCGTCCTGAACGCCAGCGCACGGGGTCAGCTCGCGCGCCAGATAGTAGTGAATCCCCTCCGCCGAGTATCCGGGCGCCATCCACGCGAACAGAACCTTCTCCATTCGTCCCGCTCTGTAGCCGGTCTCCTCTGTCAGCTCGCGTGCGGCGCACGCTTCCGGATCCTCTCCGGGCTCCAGAGTACCTGCCGGCACTTCCAGCAGGTCCACGCCAACCGCCGCGCGATACTGGCGCACGAGCGCTATGCGCCCGTCGTCGAGTATCGGGATAATCGCCACCGCGCCGCGGTGCTCCACAATCTCGCGGGTGGTGGTGCGGCCGTCCGGCAGCTCCACAGTGTCAACGCGCAGGTTGATCACCCGCCCCTCGAAGATCCGGCGCGAAGCAATGGAACGCTCGCTCATCGCGCCTAGCCCCAGAAGTCCTTCGAGAGCATCGAGGCGGCGCATCGCCCTGCCGCCGAAGCCGCCAGGAAGAACAGCGGGTCATCGTCATACCCGCGCCCCATGCTCTCGAGCTTGAGGCCGCGCTCTTTCAGCAGCGCCACGCCGGGCGCCCCGTCGAAACTGCGGATCTCGTGGTGCTCGAAAAGCTTCAGCGACTGAAGCTGGCGGTAGGCCTCCTGCTGGTCATCGGCATCCATAAACGGCAGCACGGCCATGGTCCCCGCCAGCGCCACTCGCGAAAGCACGGTCAGCGAGTGGTGGCTGATCAGGCGGTGCCGCTCACGCTTGTCGGCCTTGCTCATCCTGAGCGAAAGCACCGGCCGCCCCTTGAGCGAGTGCGCGGCGTTGATGATCTGCCCCGCCTCAATCGCCGAGAACCCGAGCCCCGTTGACGTCCCCACATTCCCCGGCCCCTGGCAGACGATGGTGACGCTGGCCTTTGACGCCTCGCGCGCCGCGGCAAGCGCGCTGTACACATTGACCGCCTCTCTGCGGCCGCCGAACGCCTGCCCGCATGTGATCGTGTCATCAATGAGCCGGGCATCCTCGAGCGCGCGCACGAGGTTCGAGAACTGAATCGGAAGCGCGGCCCCGTCGGTCATTGCGTAGGCGATGCGCGCATCCGGCTCCTTCGCCTTCACGCCGGCGGCGATAAGCGCAATGTGGCTGTGCAGCCCGGCGGCGACAACCGGCATTCCCGCAAGGTCCGCTATTGCGGCGTCCTCGCCCGCCGTCTCTTCCTCGCACTCGGCCGAATGCTGCAGCGGCGTGTAGCGCAGCTTCATGATGTGCCCGGGGCTTTCGTTCTTCACCTCTCCGCGTTTCGAGAGGCTGCAGACGACGAAGTCGTATCCCCCCGTGCCCAGACCCAGGTCCACGGCGGTGGTGTTCACCACGACCTCGTCGCCCGCCGCGATCTCTCCGCACAGATCGATGTAAGCCAGGGCCTTGCGGCGCTCGCCGCCGGCCTCGACCTGGCACTCGAGCGTCCGCTCGTCGAGCTTGCGGACATCTGTCACCCTTCCGGCCGTTGTGTGCAGCATTTCCCTAGCCCTCAGCCGATGCCCGCACCAGCGCTTCTGCGAACTCCGCGCAGCGCGCCAGATTGTCAACAGAGATGAACTCCGCCGCCGTGTGTATCTCCTCGTACCCGACTCCGATGACCGCGGTCGGAAGCCCCTTGCCGTTCAAAATGTTGCAGTCGCTTCCCCCGCCGTGATCCACCATGTCCGGCGTGAAGCCGAGTGAACTCGCCGCCTTCCGCGCAAAACGGACAAGCCGCGCATCCTCGCTGTGCCTGTAGCCGGGATACTCGCGCGTGGCCACGAAGCTCAAGGCTGCCCCTGTCTCCGCCGCGGCCTGTTCGCAGGCGTCCCGCATGGACTGAACCTGCTGCTCGAGCTTGTTCACGTCCCTGCTGCGAGCCTCGGCGCGCACTTCGCAGGACTCCGGAATCACATTGCGCGCGGTTCCCCCGCTGATCACCCCGGCGTTTGCCGTCGTCTCGCAGTCCACCCTGCCGAGCTTCATCCGCGAGATCGCCGCGGCGGCGGCGGCTATCGCGCTGATTCCCTCTTCCGGACACACTCCCGCGTGCGCCGCGCGCCCCTTGAAGCCGATGAGAATGCTCTCGTGCGTCGGAGCTGAGGCGACGAAATGCCCGGTCGGCTGCCCGGAGTCGAAAATGTAGCCGAGATCCGAGCTTATCAGACCGATGTCGAGATGCTTGGAACCCAGCAGGCCGACCTCCTCGCAGATGAACATCAGGATCTGAATCTGCCCGTGCGGCGCGCCGGACTCCACGACCGATCGCGTCCCCTCCAGTATCGCCGCTATGCCCGCCTTGTCGTCCGCGCCCAGCACTCCCGCGCCTTCCTGCCGGATGATGCCGTCCTCGACGATCAGCTTCATCCCCTCCGTCGGCGCCACCGTGTCCATGTGCGCCCCCAGAAGCAGCCTGGTTCCGCCGTCTGAGTTGGCGGGAAGCGTGGCGATGAGGTTGCCGCACTGCCCGTTCAGGGCCTCGCCCGCGTCATCAAACTGCACCTCGCAGCCGATCTCGCGCAGCTCTTCCGCCAGGAACTCGGCAACCTGCCCCTCTTTGCGCGCGGGGCTGTTGATCTGGAGAAGCCGGGTGAAATCCGCAAGAAGCCTGTCTCTGTTGATCAATAGATTCTGCCTTTCGAAAAGGGGATGCCGTTTGACGAAGCGCGCGGCCGCACTCAGCGGCCGCAAAGTGCGGACGCGATGCAGCGCTCTCCGGGAGCGGCCGGTACGGTTTACCTCGTGAGCGTGACCTTTGTCAAACCGCGCGGCCTGTCCGGGTTGTAGCCCTTCGTGAGCGACAGATAGTACGCGAAGATCTGCGCCGGGATGATGTAAACGATAGGGCTCAGCAGCTCGTCAATGTCAACCGGCAGCTTGATCGCGATGGTCGCCTTGCGAAGCGCCTGATCGCTGTTCGAATACACGATCGTCTCCGCACGCTTCTGCGACAGCGTCTGGATCATGTTCGTCACGCTCGAGAACGCCTTGCCCTCCGGGGCAAACAGGAAGCAGGAGAACCCCTCGTGCACAACGGCGATGGGCCCGTGCGCGAAGTCCGCGACCGAGTACGGCCGCGCGCCCACGTAGCTGATTTCGGCGATCTTCAGTGCCGCCTCGTGCGCCGTCGCATGGTTGATGCCGCGCGCCATCACGAAGCACTCCTCCATATAGCGGTAGCGCGGCGCGATGTCCCTCAGCAGAGCATCGAGCTGCAGGGCTTTGTTCATCGCCTCCGGAACCTGCTGAAGCTTCTCGATAAGCTCCCTGTTTTCGGCAAGCGTCAGCGCGAACAGATACGTCGCCGCCAGTGAGGATGTGTAAGACTTGGTTGTGGCGACGCCGCGCTCCTCGCCCGCATGTGTGAAGATGTTGTACTCGGTGTGCCGGACGAGTTCCGACTCCATGTCGTTCGTAATGCCGACAGTCAGCGCGCCATACGCCTTCGCCTGCGTCATGTACTCGATCACGTCCGGTGACTGCCCGGCCTGCGATATCCCGATGACCAGGCAGCGGGAAAGGTCGAGCCTGCTGCGGTAGAGCGTCACGACCGACGGCGCGGCAAGCGCCACCGGGATGCCGTTCGTGATCTCGATCAGATACTTCGCGACGTTGGCGGCATTGTCCGACGTGCCGCGAGCCGCAATGATGATGCAGGCGATGTCGCGGCCCTTGACGGCCTTGCAGAGGCGGTCAATGTTCTTCCCCTCCTGCGCCAGGACGGCCTGGAAAGCTTTCGGCTGCTCTTTGATCTCGTCTATCATTACTGGCATTGGATTCCCCCGGTTCCATCACACGGACAGGGCCTCGCAGGCCCCCAGTATCCGCCGGCCAAGATCAGACTCCGGCCCCACTCCCGTTATCTCCTCAAGCGCCCCACGAATACCCCTGTTCCTGATCATTGCTTCCATCTTCGCCGCCGACTGGTCGTCCGGATTCCGGAACGCCAGCCCCGCGGCGATTGCCTCCGCCACGGCCGCCGGCTGCACTCCCTGACGCTCACAGAACAGCGCCGCGCCCACCAGGCGATCCTCCCGGCCGAGCTTCCTCAGCGGATCTCCCCCTACCCGGGCCACCGTGTCGCCCAGCTTCCTGTTCGCAAAGCGCCTCAGCAGGTCGTCCACGTGCCGCCAGTGCTCCCCGGCGTCCAGCCCGTAGCAGGCGATCAGAGCCTGCCCGGTCTCTTCCATGACATCCCGGGTGCGCTCGCGCACCTCCGGGTCGTCCATGCACTCCCAGACGTATGTCAGCCCTTTGCGGGCGCCGAAGTACGCGCTTGCCGCATGTCCCGCATTGTGAGCGAAGAGCTTCTGGTCAATGTAGGCCCTGAAGTTCGAATGAGCCTCAACGCCCGCAATCTCCGGCAGCTCTCCCTTCACCGCGTCCGCGTCCACCGGAAGGCGCTTGTACGCCTCAACCCGGATCCCCAGCGGATCGGACGCTCGCTCCTCGGCCGTCCGCACCGGAACCATCCGCCCCACCACCGCCTGGGTGAAGCCAACGTGCGCCCCGGCCCACTCCTGAGCCTGCGCCGGAAGACGCCGCATCACCATGTCGCGCAGTGCCCCCGCCGCGTCCAGCATGTTCTCGCAGACGATCACGTTCAGCGTGCCGTCCGGGCACTTCCGCATGCGAAGCTCCAGCCCCGCGGCCATCGCGCCCGCGATCGACTCCAGCACGTTCACGCCCACGGCGGTGCAGGCGATGTCCGCCCCGGCCACCTCAACGGCCACCGCGCCGCTGTCCCTGCCGCTTACCGCCCGGACGTTGTTGACCCGGACGTCCTGCTCCGGCTCGGCCGCAATGCGTATCGTATAGCCGTGCCGCTCGTTCAGCGCCTCCACAATCTCCGGAACAACATCCACGAAAACTACTTCGAAACCCGATTCACTGAACAACTGCCCGGTGAACCCCCGGCCGATGTTGCCCGCGCCGAACTGCACTGCTGTCTTCAATACCGCGACAAATACCCCCGATTGTGGACTGCTTCGATTATACACCTCCGCAGCGGGCAAGTCATGTATTTGAAGCCATCGCCGCGCCGCGGCATCAGAACATGCGGGATGGTCTCGCCGCGCCGTGTCTGGCGGGCCGTCACTGCCGCGCAGTGCGCAGGTGCGCGTGCGCGAGCCTGTTCTGGAGGAACCTGAAAGTGAAGCGTTTTCTCATCGCAAGCGCGTCCGCCGCCGCTGTTACGGCGTGCGCGCTGGTTCTTGCGGCGGCCGCCATCCGGTCCGAACAGGGGAAACCGGCGGTTGTCAAGCCCGCGCCTCGTGACGAGGCCGGCATCTATGGCCAGCGATTGGCGGGGGTGCGCCTGGGGACGCCCGTGCAGCATCGCGGCCTCGAGGTGTACCCCTTGCTCGGCGGCAGNNGTCATCGAAGAACTCAGCCGCGTCAACGAGGCGCGCGTCACCAACAAGGGCAGCCGCCCGGTGCTCATACTCGATGGCGAGCAAATCGTCGGAGCGAAGCAGAACAGGGTCTTCAACTCGAGCCTGCTCGCGCCTCCGGGCGAAAGCCTCACTGCGAAGGTAAGCTGCGTCGAGCACGGGCGCTGGTCGGGTGTGTCCGTGCGGTTCGAGGCGTCCGGGCTGCAGCTCTTCGCCCGCGCGCGCCAGGCGAATCAGGCGGCTGTCGCCAGGAACATGGCGAGCGCCGGAGCGCCCCTTAGCGACCAGGCCGGCATCTGGGCCGATGTGGCCGCCAAGAACCGGGCGCTCGATGTGAGGGCCGACACGGACGCGATGCAGCGCGCGTTCGAAGCCAAAGCCGCCGATGTGAGCGAGTATGTCGAGCGCATTCGCCCTGTGCCCGGCCAGGTCGGCGCCATTTTCGCCGTCCATGGCGATATCGTCGGGCTCGATCTGTTCGACTCCGAGAAGACCCTGAAAGAGATCTACCCCAAGCTGATCAAGTCCTACGCGCTCGATGCCATCTCTCCCCTGCCGCCCCGCGGAGCGAGCACGCTGGGTGGAGACAGGAAATCGGCCGAGGAGTTCCTGGACGCCGCCGCAAAGGCAGACGGCACAGCCTACCCTTCGCAGGGCGAGGGCAAGGACCTGCGCGTTTCGGGCTGGCAGATCACCGGCAGCGCGCTCGTCGCGCGGGGACGCATCGTGCATGCGGCGGTTTTCGCGGGCGAAGGATCTTCGGAAAAGCCCGACGACAGCGCCACCAGCATTGCGCCGCCCGGAGTTCGGAGGCGCTAGAGGGCTGGCATCTCAGAGCTGAGGGGCATTCTCTGGCCGCAAAGAGGGCCCTGCTGCATCAAATCGCGCTCGTCCAGTGGAGGATGATTTCGCCCCGATGGAGCATAAGGTATGCAGGGCGAATGGAAGGACGGCCGTAGAATGCAGCAGAGAACATTAACAGCGATCCTGGCAATACCAGTGGTGCTGGGACTCATGGCGTGGCCAGGAGGAGTCCCGGCTGTCATCGCGGCGGGGGTGGTGCTGACGCTCGCTTTCGCCGAGTTCACCTCCATGTGCAACACCAGCGGGGTGCCCTGCCGCCTCTGGTGGGGCGCCATAGGCATACTGCTGCTCGTTCTGTGGACGCAGGGCAGGGTGGCGGTGCCCCCTGATATGCCCGAAATCGCTCTCGTCGTCGTCTGGATGCTTGCCATCGTCGAAACGGGCCGCCGCGGCCGCCGTCCGGTCGCCGCCATTGGGCCCACGCTTCTTGGGATTCTGTGGATCGGCGGGCTCGGGGCCGCGTTCGTGCTTGTCCGTTTCCATCAGCCGCGCGACCCGTTCACCGCGTTCGGGCTCGAGAGCGGGGCGTGGGCCGTCATTGCGCTCCTGCTTATGGTGTGGGCTCTCGATATCGCCGCATACTTCTTCGGGCGCAAGGTCGGGCGCACGCCGCTCGCGCCCGGAATCAGCCCGAAGAAGACAATCGAAGGGGCTGCCGGCGGCTTCCTGGCCGCGACGCTCATGGGCGCTGTCACCGCGCCGCTGTTCTCGTTCACAACCGGAGGCGGGCTGCTCGTGGGGGCGTGCATCGGCGTCGCCGGACAGATCGGCGATCTGTTCGAATCGGCCGTCAAGCGCGAGCTGGGGTTCAAAGACTCAGGCTCGGCCCTTCCCGGGCACGGCGGATGGCTCGACCGGATAGACGCCTTGCTGTTTGCGTCGGGCGTTATGGCCTGGTTTCTGCTGCGCGGACCCGGCGGCTAGAATCTGCCGCGCCGCCGGATGCCTGCGTCCCGCATGGCGCGGCGGCGCTTGCGGAGCGACTGCCGGCAGGCCGCGCGGCACGCCGGAGGACCGCTCTCACTGGCTCTCTCAAGAGCCTTCTCAGCCTCGGAGTCCGGAATCTGCTCGAGCGCCATCCGGGCTTCCTCGCTGACGTCGCTGTCCGACAGCAGCGCCTCGAGCTCCCGCACCTGCCCGCGCCCGCCGGTCTCACCCAGATATCTGAGCGCGTCGGCCCGAACCTGCCGGGGGTAGTCTGGTCCGGTCAGCTTCAAGAGTTGGGCCGGCGCGGCCTGTCCCCGCGCGTGCGCCACCTTGCGCAGCGCTTCGGAAGCAGCTTTCGCGGCGGCGGGGTCTGCCCCGGCCATTATCGCCGCCAGCGGCGCTATCGCATCAACGTCCGCGCCCGGGGCTTTGGCGACCGCATCCCAGCGCGCATCTTCGTCGGCCCCCTTTATGGCGGCGGCCAGTTCGGCTGCGGAAATCGTCTTCTCGTTCACTTTGTGTTCTCCCTCAGCCCTGTCCCGGGTCTTCCAGCGTCCACGGGTGGCGGTACGGGACGCCGAGCATTCTGTTGGCGGCATCGTCGTCAACAAAGCGCTCTTTGCCCATATCGAACGTCACCTTGCGCCCCAGCATATACGATATGTTCGCGATGATCGGGAGGGTGATTACCCTGTAGGCCGGGTCAATGTCCATAACAGGCCGCTCGCCCGTGCGGATGCACTGCAGCCAGTTCTCCCTGTGCCCTCCGGTATCCGGCATCGTTACACCGCCGGAAGGCACCTTGAAGTCCTTCGCCTTCTGTTCGGTGTCGCAGCCGCCGTCTCCGCCGAGCACAATCAGATCGTCCCTGTCGCCGGTGTATGTCGCGCCCCAGTCGCCCGGCATGCGCGGATTGGCCGTCCCCGGCTGCGTCCAGGTCAGCGTCCAATCGGGGTTTTCGAAATCCCACCGCACGTTCATGGCGCCCGGAACATCATAGAACCCCTGGCGCATCGCGCTTCCGGTCGCTTCGCAGGTCACTTTGCCCCGGTAGCCGTCCATCTGCGTCAGCCAGAAGACTACGCTGATGGCGTGGTTGCCGCGGTCGCGTATGAACCCGCCGCCGTAGTCCATAAACCAGCGGAAGTTGAAGTGCGAGCGCTGCGGGTGATAGGGCGCCCATCGCGCCGGCCCGAGCCACATTTCCCAGTCCAGCTCTTTCGGCACGGGCTGTGTCTCGCCCCAACTGTCCGTCGTGAAGTTCGGCGGATGCCAGATGTCCACCCGCTTGATCTTCCCGATCATGCCGTTGCGCACGTACTCGCAAGCCTTGCGGGCGACCGGGTTCGAGCGTCCCTGTGCGTGAATCTGCACGGTGCGCCTGTAGTAGCGGGCCGCGTTCAGCATGGCGCGGCCCTCCTCAATGGTCTTGCAGGTCGGCTTCTCGCTCATGACATGCTTGCCGGCCTGGCAGGCGTGCACGGTCATAAGCGCGTGCCAGTGATCCGGGGTCGCGATGATGACCGCGTCAATGTCCTTGCGGTCCAGAATGCGCCTGTAGTCTTTGTAGAGGGCGGGGGAGCCCTGTTTCACCCGCTTCGCGGCCTCTGTGATGTGGTTCCAGTCCACGTCGCAGAGCGCGGCGCAATCCTCGGCCACGTGGTTTCTGCCCATTCCTCCGACGCCGATGTTGGCGACCACGATCCGGTCGTTGGCGCCGGGCTTGCCGTTGCGCGCGAGCACGCCCTCCGGCAGAATGAGCGGCGTTGCCGCCGCCGCCGCGCCCGCCAGAAACTTCCTGCGTGATAATCTGCTGTTTGATGGCATAGTACGAGCCTCTCTCGGGCGTGTTGGGCATCGCCCGGTGACGCACTCTTCGACACCACCGCCGCCAATACCTGCGCCGCGCGGCCTTGTTGAGTGTTGTCTGTTGCTGATATAATCCGCCTTGTCCGCGGCGGGTGTAGCTCAGTCGGTTAGAGCGCCAGGTTGTGGCCCTGGAGGCCGGGAGTTCAAGTCTCCTCACTCGCCCCATTCCTCCTTCTTGCCCCTCTGCCTCGATTGACTGCGCCTCAGCGTTGTGATAGCCTGACCATGGTGGGGACGCATACCGGAGGAGCCTGATGTCGAACGAAAACGGGCCGGTCGAGCGCAGGCCTGAGCCGCGCAAGAACGTGCCCTGGGTCTGGATCATTATCAGCGCGGCGCTTGCCGTCGCAGTTGTTGCCCTGGTTCTTGCGAACCGCTTCGGCTCTCGCGTCACCGAGTTCGACCGTCCCGAGCCGCCGCAGGGGCCGAACATCGTCGCCACCACCACCGAGCCGCCGCCCATCGCGCCGCCGGTCGTCACCACCGAGCCGCCGCC
>MTKZ01005064.1_pt1 | contig 17573 bp, 10 predicted proteins | sample 1042781 | NCBI WGS metagenome assembly MTKZ01 (sample SAMN06212207, study PRJNA360539) | anaerobic digester metagenome | biome: Wastewater treatment plant; material: sludge; isolation source: anaerobic digester fed with sludge from wastewater treatment plant | place: Denmark: WWTP Viborg ... | reverse complement strand
GTGCCGTCATAACGCACGGTGCATTTTAAGGTCGTAGAAGCCATGGACGGCATTTTACCGCAGAGAACGATGCGGATACGAATCCGGGATTACTCCACCGGCGGGAACAACAGCGCGATGTGGCGCGGCATTTTCTATTTCTCTGGATGTTCTGAATAACCGCGTGTCTTGCGTAAACGTTTTGTGAACATTAAAAACCGTGCCAAAACGCTTTAGATTTTTTAGTAGGCGTACCTTCCCGGGTGCGCCATGGAGAAACGCCATAGCGTTTTGTAGTGTACTAAGGTGCACCCGGGAAAATACACCTGCGATGATACGCTTCAGATTTAATTGCGGTTGAACCTATGCTTCCCCGGGGAACCCCGTATCTTGATACTTGGGGCAATCCCTTCCGGTGTAGTTTTTACGGGAATCCTCGGTTATGATAGGCTTGAAGGGATAACAGGCATGTTCCGGACAGTTGGAACCGCTGATACTGGTGTGCAGCCGGCTTCGGCCGTGCCGCGAGATTTCGTTTTATTCCCCAACTGTCGGCGCTATAAAGCAATTGGAGATGTGAATGGAAACCCCCATGGTGGAGTTGGCGGTGGTACTTCCCTGCCTTAATGAAGCGGACAATCTTCGCGGTCTGCTGCCGAAGGTGGCAGAGGTCCTGACGGACTTGAGCGCTCCCTGCAAGGTATATGTGATTGACGGGGGCAGCATGGACAACACGGTAGAGGTAGCCCGTTCGCTGGGCGCCGTGGTCATTCCCCAGCGTGGTTACGGCTATGGCGGAGCCATCCGTACTGCCTTTGAGGAGATCAACGCTCCCTGGCTGCTGACCATGGACGCGGATTTTTCCCATCACCCGGTATTCATAAAATATTTGTTTGCACGCCGCCACCAAGGGGAAATAATCATTGCCTCGCGCTATGTGGCACAAGGCTACGGCGAAATGCCCTGGAGCCGGAAACTCCTGAGTTCTACCTTGAACTGGGTTTTCGGAAAAATTCTGAGTATCAACGTCCGCGATCTATCCAGCGGATTCCGGCTGTACCACCGTAATGCCATCGGCAAACTGGACCTGCGCTATGAAACCTACGCCGTGCTCCAGGAGATTCTTGCCAAGGCCTACTGCCGGGGATACCGGGTTATTGAAGAACCCTTTCATTACCTGCCGCGCCGTCATGGGTCCAGCCATGCGCGGGTATTTAAATTCGGCATCGTGTACCTGAAATCCCTGTATACCCTGTGGAAACTCCGCAACAGCCTGGACAGCGCGGACTATGAGGCCCGTGCCTTCAACAGCCGCATCCCGTTGCAGCGCTGGTGGCAGCGCAAAAGGTGCCATATCATCCGGGATTTCATCGGGGACAGGATGCGTGTGTTGGATATTGGCTGCGGTTCCTCTCAACTATTGAACAGCACGCCTCAAACTGTCGGCCTGGATAGCAACGCGGATAAATTACGGTATATGCGCCGACCGTCGCGATGCCTGGTCAATGCCGCGGTGGAGGCGCTGCCTTTTCCCGACGCCGCCTTTGAAGTGATAGTCGCTTCGCAACTCGTGGAGCATCTGGCGCCGTCGGTGGAGCCCTTTGCCGAAATGGCCCGATGTTTGCAACCGGGCGGCGTACTGATTATCGGCACCCCGGATTACGGCCGCTGGCAGTGGCGAATCATCAAGCGCTTGTATGACCTGGTGCAGCCCGGCGCCTCCCGGGACATTCATGCGGCGCACTATGCCCGCGCTTCCCTGTCCGCCCGGCTGGAACAGCGGGGATTTGTGGTCCGGGAATACCGGCACATCTGGGGGGCGGAAATCATCATCAAAGCCTGCAAAACCGTCTGAGGCGCTTTAATATTGTCCCCGTACGGGAGAATATTGTACCCTATCCGGGTTCCAATATCTGTGTATACCTCATTATTAAAAAAGGGCTCCTTATGCGGAAGGGTAAATTGTCGCTGGTCATCCCGTTGTACTGCGAGGGAGAACATTTCAGCAAGACGTTTGCGGTCATACGGGAGACGGTGGAACAACTGCCGGAGGCCTATCTGAAAGGATGGGAGTGTGTCCTGGTGGATGACGGTTCCACCGATTCCACGTGGCAATCCCTGGAATCGCTGGCGCGGGACTACCCGGAACAGGTACGCGCGCTGCGATTCAGCCGGAACTTCGGCAAGGAAGCCGCCATCCGCGCCGGCCTGGAACATGCCTCCGGCGACCTGGCCATCGTCATGGATGGCGACCTGCAGCATCCCCCCTCGCTGATGGAGGACATGGTCGGCCTCTGGGCGGACCATGATATCGATGTGGTGAATGCGGTAAAGGCCGACCGGGGCCGGGAGTCTCTTCTCTATCGTTTTTTTGTGTCCTGCTTTAATTTCCTGATGACCCATGCGGCGGGCCAGCACGTGGTGGGTGACAGCGACTATAAGCTTATTGACCGGAAGGTGATTGATGCCTTCCTGAAACTGGGTGAAAGGCGCACCTTTTTCCGGGGGCTCATCAACTGGATGGGTTTCCGCAGCGCAACCATTCCGCTACAGGTGCAGGAACGCGCCGCCGGTGAAACCAAGTTTAAAGTGAGGAGCCTGGTGCGCCTGGGACTGACCGCGCTTACTTCGTTTTCCACCATCGCGCTGCACTTCGTCACCGCGCTGGGCATTCTATCCGCCCTGGTAAGCGCCCTGCTCGGCCTGTATACGCTGGGCGCCTGGTGGTCCGGAAGGGCGGTCGAAGGATTTACCACCATCATTTTGCTCCAGCTGATGGTGGGCAGCATTATTATGGTAGCCTTGGGCATTATCGGAGAGTACCTCTCCATTATTTACATTGAAGTAAAAGGTAGGCCCCACTATTTTCTCGCGGAGTCCATTCAACCGGAAAAGAAGAACAACCTCGAATCATGAACGACATGAATACTGAAAATGCACAGCGGCGCACCGGTGATACCATCGCCATAGACGGCGCCTACCAGTACAAGGCGCTCACGGAAGGCAACCCTGTTCAGCGGTTCTGGCATGAAGCCAAGCAGCTGGTCATAGACCGGTTCCTGCCGCCGGAGCCCGGCGACTTTGTCATGGATGTGGGCTGCGGGTCCGGCGTCATTTCAAATCATCTGGCGGAACGGGGCGCTGAGGTCATTGCGGTGGATGGCAACCCCGCCGCCATTGCCTTTGCCAGAAAGCAGTTCCCCTCCGAAAAGATCCGCTTTGTAAACGGCCTGGTGGACGAACTGTTTGAAGCCGGGAGGCCGGTGGACAAAATCTACTGCCTGGAAGTCATTGAACACGTCTACTATGACCAGGTGGTCAACATGCTCAAGGCCTTTCATGCCCTGCTTAGGCCCGGTGGCCGGGCTTTTCTGACCACGCCCAACTATGCGAGCCTGTGGCCGGTTATTGAGTTTGCCTGCGACAAACTGCAGAAGACGGCCACCATGCGCGGTGAACAGCATGTCTGTCATTTCACGCCGAAGCGGCTGCGAAACGTCAGCCGGGAGGCGGGATTTGAAGTGGAGCGACTGGCCTCGTTCTGTCTCGCCGCGCCCTGGGCCGCGCCTCTCGGGCAAGGCCTTGCCCGCCGCATCCACAATATCGAGGTGGCGCTGCCCATCCCGGCCGGTTCCATATTGCTCGCGGTCATCAGGAAATCTTAACCGTTATGGCTGAAACCGTTAAAGATACTCAGAACCAGGCAAAACCATTTTCCTTAAGAATTATTTTGGGGGTGGTTGGATTTGTTTTTGTATTAGGTTGCCTTACTGCGGCATCGCTTGTTGTGTACCACTATTTTCTGACGCCTCCCCATTGGGATAAAACCTTCGGTCAGCTGGATGAACGGTTTTATTTCGGGCCGCAAGCCTTTTTCCTAGATGCTTCACTGCAAAAGGGGGAATTTCCACTTTGGAATCCATTGGCCTATTGCGGCATGCCTTTTGCCGCGGACCCGCAGGCAAGCGCCTGCTATCCGCCGCATCTTATCCGCGCTCTTTTGACGCCCTCCTTCGACCCCTTTGCAACTGCGGTAAGCTTGCACCTGCTGCGCTTTCTTCACCTGCTGTGGGCGGGATTGGGTGTGGTATGCCTTGCGCGATTGTACCGGCTGAGCCTGCCTGCATGCCTTGTGGGTGCTTTCGCTTTTATGTTCAATATGTTCAACATCATTTACTTTACAGAATTCTATGTGTATTCCCTGGTGGTGGTGTGGGTACCTTGGGTGCTCTGGGCGGCAAAAAAAGCGTTTCATGCGCAATCATCGCGTGGTAGTATCGCATTTGCGGTTTTGGCAACTTTGTTCTTTGCCCTGAGTACGCTTGCCGGATTTCCCCAATTGAGTCTCTATTTGGGGTTGTCACTCGGTTTTTACGGACTTTTTGATTTTCTGCTGAATTGTCGCTGTACATTCAAATTTACGGAAACGGTTCGTGCTTTTGCCGGGCGCATGATGGTGATTGCGGGCATTGGGATTCTCACCATTCTTGCCGCATGTGTACTGCTGCTGCCTGCAATCAATCTGGGTTCAGAAAGCGCGCGGGTTGTTGCTTCAGGCGTTGCGGTTTCCACCATTACGCAAAACTTCGACCCTTTACATCTCTTAAAATGCCTGTTGTTTTTTCCGGGTAATACCTGGCTGCCATTCGGTCCCCGGGCGGTTGGCATCGGTTCACTGCTTGTGGCGTTGGCGGCTTTAACCCATCACAAGCGTTGGCGCGATGCCGTTGTATTTTTTCTGCTTTACCTTGTTCTTACGGATTGCACGTTGGGGCCGCCATTTCCGGTTGGGGCGTTGCTGCATCGGTTTGATATTTTGAACATTACCGTTTCGCCCTGGAGGGCGGGCTCTTTCGCCGCCCTTCCCTTTGCCCTGTTGGTAGCTTTCGGCATAGATGCCGCCGGCCGCAGGCCTATCCATCGCTGGGTCCGCGGCGTTCGGATGCTAGTGTTGGCGGCTGCAGGGGCCGGTATGTTGTACATGCTGTATCAGTGGCTCCTGGAAGATGTTCTCCGGCAAAAATGGCATTTTGTCTGGGGAGTGCCCCTGGTGACCTTGGCGGCCATATGCCTTTTTTCATGGCTGCCGTCAATGCGGCTGGGGCGCTTGATAATCGCAATCCTCGTTGCCGCGGAGATTCTTCTCTGGAGCGCTCAAATATTGCCCGCGTATGTTTCAAAGCGTGTTGCCCTGAAAATGGACACGGGCACTTTCGGTAGGCACCAGGATATTTCGCGCTTGAACAGGCGTGATGCCGTTGTTCGCCCAAACTGGAACATGTTTACACTGGATTTTACCATGGCCGGGTATAATCCGCTCTATATTGGGAAGACCAGGGAAACCCTTTGCAAAATAGGCTATGAGAACTTCTATCGTGGTTACCTCAAAGGCGAAGACGTCACTGTGGAGAACCAGCGTGGAAACCTTTTCATGAAACGTTCCTTCTGGCTCGCGCGGCAATGGGTTTGCGGAAACTTGCCGGACAAAACCCTCCTGTTTCCCGCAGCCACTACCGCCTTTCTTGATGATCTACCAGCCGATACGACATTGACCGTTCCGGAAGTTTCCCGTATGTCCCTGAAAGAAACCGCCGTATCCGACGAGGTGGAATGTATAGAACTCGGGACGCCGGATACGGGCAACGTTATTTCCCGGGGGAAAAACTTGGAAGTGCTTCTGGCACCGTTTAGTCAAAACTTCACACACAGCGCTCTCTATGTAAAATACCGCGGAACAGGGGTTGTAGAGTTTACTCCTGTGTGCCGGGATGAATCGGGGCGTACCTATGCGTTAAGGCGCAGCCGCACCATTCATACCCACGGTACAGAACGAACCCTCGAAATACCGCTTCCGGACTGCGGTAAGAATACAGTCAGCCTGATTTATCCCCGTGCGTCCGCATCCCGAATTCAACTGACCGGGGCTTATGTATTAAAAGACCTGAAAGATGAAAATAAACACATAGAAATCGAGAAATATACGGCCAATACCGTTTCCGTGCAGTTGAAGGATCTTCCGGGCCCACGTATTCTTACTTTCCTGGATTCCTGGTATCCGGGTTGGCGCGCTTGGGTGGACGGAGAGGAAGTGAATATACTGAAGGCAAATGACGCGTTCAAGGCGGTTGTTGTGCCCGCCGGTACCCATCATGTCTACTTTCAGTTTTTACCGTGGACAACGATCATCGGATTTCTAATCTCTGCGGCCACTTTTCTGGGACTTATAGCCGCCCTGATAGGTGTCACGATTGCGGGGAGGCCCTCATCCATACAAAAAATGGATATCAGCTTTGAATACAGATTCGTAAATAGTGATACGTGAAAAGGCATATCCGTGAGGGAGTTTCAACTATGCCTTCCGATGCACGTGGGGTTTTTAGAATGCAAGAGTCTTCTCATACAGATTCTCGGGGCCGTGTGTATCCGGTATCTTTTCGCGGCGCCGGTATAGCCCTGGTATTGTACCTCCTTGCCACGGCGCTGGTGTACGGTTTTTATCTGAAGCCCCCGCTCTGGGATAAAAACTTCGGGGTGGCGGACAATCGCCATTTTTTTGGTCCCAATACCTTTTATCTGGATTCCTCCCTGAAAAATGGCGAGTACCCGCTGTGGAATCCATTAGCCTACTGCGGCCTGCCCTTTTCCGCTGACGGCCAGACCAGCGCGTGTTATCCTGTTCATCTTCTGCGCAGCATACTTACACCCGCTTTTGACCCTTATGCCAGCGCGGTTGGCATGCAGATTCTGATGGTCCTGCATGTGATATGGGCCGGCTTGGGGGCATTTTTTCTGGCCCAATCGTATGGACTCAGCATCGGCGCCGCCACCGTATCGGGACTGGCCTTCATGTTCAGTCCCTACAGCCTCATCTATTTCACCGACTATTATGTATATGCCATGACGCTGACTTGGGCTGCCTGGATTCTATGGGCAGTAAGACGGACCCTGTATGCCACCAACAGGTATCAGCGCTTATGGAACGGGACGTGGGCGATCCTGTTGTTCTCCATGAGTACCCTGGGCGGATTTCCCCAACTAAGCCTGTATATCGGCGTTATGGTGGCGCTGTTTGTGATGCTGGACGCTATTTTTTGTTTCCCCTGCAGTTTGCGGTTAAACGCTATTTGCAGTGCATTCAGATCGGTCCGATTACGCATCCTGTTTCTAATGCTGCTTGCCGTATCCGTTGCGTTTGCTTCTGCCGTACTGTTACTGCCCGAAATGGAAATGGGGTTATTGGGCGCCCGCACGATAGCCGGCGGATTGAATATGCCCAATTGGCCGCAGAATCTCGAGCCATTTCATTTGCTAAAATGTCTTGTGGTCTTCCCCGGAAACACATGGGGGCCTGAAGGTTGCCGTGCGGCGGGTATCGGGTCCTTATTGGCGGTTATTGCCGCCTTGAGTCATCGTCGCCGGCGTGATGTGCTGGTGTTTCTGGGACTTTACCTTCTCATGACGGACTGTACCCTGGGGCCTCCTTATCCCTTGGGATGGTTGTTGCGAAAACTCGATTTCATGAATATTACCGTATCGCCCTGGCGGGCGGGGGATTTCTCTATTCTTGCCCTTGGACTGGTTGCGGGTTTCGGCATTGATGCCGCCGGGCGTATGCCCCGAACCGTATGGCGGCGCTTACTTCGTACCACAGTCCTCTTCGCCATCGGCGCGGGCCTATCTTTCATCGCGTATCATTGGCTGTCCAATGTGCCGCAACTTCTGTTCAAACCTTCGATGATTGTCTGGTTGCTGCCCGCGATTACAGGATTGTTGTTGGTGGTATTCACCTGGTGGAATGCACCACGGCTGGGCCCCATCGGCGTTGCTGTACTGATAGGTTGTGAGGTGGTAGCTTGGAGCGCCCAAATGCTGCCAAATACCGTCAATCGGCATCGTATTACCAATAATCCTGACACAGCGGGGTTTGGCAATGCCGCCCATCTTACCCTTTCCAATTACCGGTATGCACATCCGCGTCCTAATCGTCAGATGTGGTTTCTGGACCATGCTGTTAACGGCTATAATCCTCTTTTTTTAGGCGCCACCAGCCAGGTGTTGTGCAGCCCCGCCGATGATAAAGGCTACTTCAGGCGTATACATCTGCGCTATAAGGCCGTAACGGAAGACAATCTACGTGGCACCCTGTTGGCGAAACGGTGCTTCTGGCTGACACGCCAATGGATATCCGGGGAACTACCTCCAAAGAATGAGCCCTTTCCACCCACGACCACGGTCTTCTTGCCCGAGGTGTTGCCGGGTACGAAGATGCCCGTGTCGGAAATCGGTCGCGATCAACGGCTAAAAACCCCGGTTTCCGAGAGCACCATACGCGAAGATTTAGGCGATGCTGAAACTTTGTCAGGCGGGGTGACGCAAAAAGGCTCCAAACGAATCCTCCAACTACCCGAAATCCAGCATCATTTTATGCACACAGCGCTTTGTCTCCGTTACAGGGCGACAGCGCGCGTCATAGTCTCCGCCTCCTGTGTGGATGAATCCGGCGCGTACCGAACGCTAAAAAGTAATGAAGCATTGATAAGCCCTGATGAAGATAAAACGCTCTATGTACCGCTGCCGGATTGTGATGCCTGTACTGTCACGCTTGCCTGGCCCGGAACCTCTGAACAGGAATTCAAACTGACCGAAGCGTACGTTTTGAAGGATATCGCCGATGAAAACGCACACATATTAATAACCAATCGAACACCGAATACCATAGAAGCAACACTCAAGGAGTTGCCAGAAACGCGTATGCTTGTTTTTATGGACTCCTGGTATCCGGGTTGGCATGCCTGGGTTGACGGTAGCGAAGTTCCAATATTCAAAGCAAACGATGCCTTCAAGGCCATTATTGTTCCCGCTGGTACGCATACCATAGCATTTACATTCCGGCCGATGTCTTTTTATATTGGACTCATTACTTCGCTTGTCGTTTTTGGTGGACTAGTTGGTTTGTTGATTGGTATTGCGATTACAAGTCTTAAGAAAAAGGTGTCTTTCTGTATCATGAAGGGAGAGCAAAAGCCAACCATGCAAAATGAAACACCCCTTGAACAAGTAGAACAACGCGTCCCACAATACCCCTTGAAGCACAAACAACTTTTCATGCTTACTCTTGTTCTGCTTGTTATTGGTTTAGTCCTTCTTATCGGGGCGGTAGTCATTGAAAGGCCCCGGGGTGCGCTGTTTGACGGTTCTAAAGAGGATAATGGGATTACCCCCATAAAGGCACCCATTGAGATATCGACTATCAGGGCATTGCATGATATCGGATTGCAGCCGGACTTGCCGTTGGATGGTGTCTATTTATTGACCCGGGATATTGACGCTTCCGAAACGGCCTCCTGGTATGGTGGCGCGGGTTTCAGGCCTGTCGGCTCTCTTGAAAAGCCCTTCGCCGGAAGTTTGGACGGGCAAGGGCATTCTATTCGTAACTTGGTTATCAATCGGCCCGATGCGGACAATGTTGGCCTATTTGGTGTTGTGGCGGAAAACGCCGCCATTATGAAGGTACAACTGGTCGATGCCCGCGTAACCGGGTATTTTAATGTCGGCAGCTTGATTGGCAGTAACCGCGGAACTGTGTCCAAATGCAGCGGCACCGGGAGCGTTACAGGAGAGGCTTATTGCGGGGGGCTGCTGGGCGCCAACGCCGGAAAGGCAACCCAATGCTATGCCATGACTGCGGTTACGGGAGAATCCAGATTGGGCGCCCTGGTGGGAATGAACACCGGTGCCGTCGAAGAGTGCTATGGCGGGGGAAAGATATCGGGCAAAGCCTACTCCGGCGGCCTTATCGGACGCAATCAAGGGGGGACGGTTTTGTCGTCCTTTTGGGATATCACCAGTACGGGCTTAAAAAACTCCGAGGGCGGGACCGGACAGGAAACGCTTGTGATGATGACACGGCGTCCGTATGCGGAATCCGGCTGGGATTTTACAACTACCTGGGAGATAGCCGAGGGAAGTTCCTATCCGCAATTTGCGGCGAGGCCCACGAAGGAAGTTGATTCCATGCCGTACGCTATTAAACTTACTTCCATCGACCAATTCCAACGTATCGGCAGGGAGGAAGGTCTCCCTCTCAATGGAGACTACGTGTTATCGTCAGACTTGGATGCGCGCTCCACCGCCGGATGGGATGAGGGCCGCGGTTTTGAACCTGTGGGAACCGTTGCCGGGGGAAAGCCGCCCCTGCCGTTTATAGGACGCTTGGACGGCCAGGGCCATGTCATTATGGGGCTGGTTATTCATCGGCCTGAAAGCAATGATGCCGGTCTATTCGCGGTGTTGGGAAAGGACGCTCAGGTAGTGAATCTGGGGTTGCAGGATATCTCTGTTACCGGCAACAACAACGTGGGCGGACTGGGGGGGCAAAACTACGGCCGTGTGTCCTCGTGTTTCACGGCCGGAAATTTCGTTGGAAACGCTTACGTTGGCGGCCTCATCGGCATACAGAACGGCAACGTGGACAAGTGCTATGCCTTGGGCGCTGTTAAAGGGGATTCTCGTGTCGGCGGCTTGACCGGTATGAATCAGGGGGCCATTTCCGAAAGTTTTTCAGCCGCTGCCGTTACGGGCACCTCATTGACTGGCGCGCTGGTGGGAAGAAACTACCGCGGCGGCACCGTTGCCGAAAACTGCTTCTGGGACCGGACCCTCTGCGCCGTGAATCCTCCCGGCGACAGCGCAGGACGATCCACTGTGGAAATGTTCCAGCAGGCCACGTATACCGCCAAAGCCTGGGATTTTAACCAGATCTGGAAGATCACGGAAGGGAAGTCCTATCCCGTTCTTCGCGTGTTTCCATAATTGGAAATGGCAACCCTGATACCTGGTTCAACTGAAAAGCAACCATTCGGGAGAAGAACCCTTCCGCGCGACAGGTGTTCTCAGATTGGGCTGCACTCGTTCAGGTTATTGTTCCACCACAGGACAGGGGTACGCGGCCGTGTTTTCGCAGCGTATCTCTATGGAAAACGTGTCCCGGCCGCTGTTGGATGTCCCCGGCAGCCGCAGAAACCAGCAGATAATCAGCAGCATCAAAGACAGGCCGAGTGTCGCGAGAGAAATCGTGAGTGCGACAAAGGTCAATGTCGGCTTGAATACAAAGCGGACCTCATGGGAACCGGCCGGCAGGCTTACTGCCTTGAACTGTTCGTTCGCCCGCAGGATCGGCGCCTCTTTACCGTCCACATAAGCCAGCCAGCCCGGATACCAGGCATCCAGGAAGGTCAGGATGCGTGGCTCCGGCAAGGGGCCCACTTTAATTGTCGCCGTGTTTGCGGTACGGGACTGTATCTGTATCAGCCCGTCTTCATCATTCAAATCAGACTTGATTTGAAGCTTGGTGAAGGCAAAGCTGCCGCTTCCTTTATTTTCCACCATAATCTGCGCGTTGAAATGCGGGAAATCGGGCATGGGCACTTCCAATTGGATTTCCCTGTCTCGCGCAGGCCGTACCAGGTGCTGAATGCCCATCTCGGAACGGTCTGTGCCGAGCATGGTGAACGTGACATCTATCTGGGCGTTTGTATCGGATTTAAAGGTATACACCAGTGCGCTGTGCACCGCCCCCGCGGGCCCTGCGGGAAGTCCGGGGACCGCCTCCGGCAAGTCGGCGGTAAAAGTCAGACTGCGTTTCTGTCCGCCCGGTATGGGAACAAACAGATTTGCCGGTGCGGTGATATCGGTGACCCGGGCATTTTCTGAAATGGAGGAAAGCGTCAGGTCTTGCCGCAGGACACCGGGTAGCGGGAGATCAACCGGGTCTTCCAGAAACACGGTGGTGGCACTTGGGAAATATTCGCGTTTTCCAGGAAGCGCGCCGGCAACGTACTGCCGTGCAAGCCAGAAGGACCGCTTGAACAGCAGGTTACCGCGCAAGTTTTTCTGGGTAGGCTCGAAATCCTTCACGCCGCGCAATCCATCCCCTTCCCGGGGCGGTCCGCTCAACAAGTTGCGCACATCCGCCAGATGCGCGGGGTCCACGCCATTCATCGCGAAACGAAGGGAGTATTGGAACCGGTTGCAAATGGGGTCCGTTTCCCGGAAGTTGGTGGTGGGTATGGCATGACCTTCCTGCTTGACCGCCACCGCGTCCATAACTTTGCGCCGGGTCAAATAGGGCACAAAGGACTGGTTCCAGGCAAAAGTCTCTGTGAAAACCAACAGCACCAGGAGTGCCCCGAGGATGCCTTTTCCTGTGGTATTCAAAGGAACGATTCCGGCGATTACTATGACAACGAGAGCCGCCAGGGGAAGCATCCAAACCGGATCGCCGATTTGAACGTAACTGATTTCTTTCATCCAGCTGGAAACCGGGGCCAGGCATACATAACCGAATAGCAGCAGTATGAACGCGCGTGCATAGTTATGGCCCCGGGTTTGCAATGGCTGCAGAATGGCATCCACGCCATAACCGGCGAGGAGGCTCAAGGGCAGCAACGCGAAATCATAGGCCCGGGAATAGGCGGACAGTTGGAACGGAGTGATTTTTTCCAAAAAGGAGCCGATGGGCAGGGGCGGACCGAAACAACACTCAAACAAAATGAGATACAAACCGGCGAACAGGAACACATCGCGGCGCTTGCGGTGCGTGAATGCCGCGATGACCAGGAGCAGTGCGGCAATCCCTGAATTGCGAATGGTCTCCGCCTCATATTTGATACCGCAGTACAGTACCATCTTCTGGTAAAACTCCAGCGGGGTCCATTTCCATAAATCGGAAAATTTTCCGCGCGGAATAATAATGGAACGCAGGCTGAAGGAACCCAGTTCCCAGGCGGGCAGCAAAGTCACCGCGGCGAAACCCGCGCCTATGAGAAACACAACCGCCATGGCGGCGCCATTATGAAGCCAGGGGCGCAACCATTCGTAGAGGGAACCTTTGCGATGATGCCAATTGGCGTTGAGCAGAAAATAGAAAAGCGCGTACAACGCGGGCAAAAAACCCAGCAGGTTCGCTATTTGCAGGTATCCTCCCGTGATGCTCATGCCAAAGGTGAGCCCGGCACAAACGGCAATGCCCATCTTGGCAAAGAAATCTTCCGCGTCAATAGCCTTTTTAATGAGCAGCAACAGCAATGGAACCCATGCAAGAGACGTTATGAAATGGTATTCGCCCATACGCCGCACCATCAAAGCGCTGAACGCGAAGGCGACCGCCGCCGTTAAAGCGCCCATATAACTTAGCTTGTGAGAACGGCCCAGGAGATAGGTGCAGAAGGCCATGAATATGAGGTGCATTCCCCACATGACGGCAAGGCTGATATTGGAACGCTCCGGCGTGGGGGAGAACGTCAGCAGGCTGCGTATCAGATGGGGCGCATAGAACAGGAAGGACTGAGGATTTCCCGTCACTGGCATGCCGCAATACGTCACAGGATTCCATAAGGGTAATTCCCCCGTGTGGATGCAATGATCCAAAAAAAAGGTTATGGGGGCAAAGTACCGGTATACATCGTACATGCCATCCAGTTCATCGATGTCGGAAAAGACCACGTGCCGAAACGTAATGACCGTACCTGCGGTCAACAGTAAAATGATACATACGGCGGTGAATATACGCAGAAAACACTGCGCGAATGACATGTGACTGACTCCTTGTTGAATTGATGCTCTTTTTTGGTTCTCGCTGGATGATTTGCATACTCTGATTGTAAAAATACCGATGTCCCGCACCCGGATACTTCCGTCCGGTGCATTGGGTACCCCCCATATCGGCCTCGACGGCAATGAATGCGGAAAATTCTATCTATACCGCTCCATCTTTTTAAAGCTGTCTTTTTCGAGATAGTAGAGATTGCTGCCACTGATTTTCAGTTCGGCATTATACTCCTTGCCCCCGAAAAAGGTGGTCACATAAAACTTGTCATAGTTTACGTACCAGCGTCCTTCAAGATAGTCCATCCCCGTGATGTTCTTCGCCAGTGGATGTGTGGCGTAACACACGCCGCCCGCATCCAGCGTCACCTTGATCTTGAATTGTTCCACCTGCACCTGCCATTCCGTGCCAATGAGATTCGCTTCATTTAATAAGGGAGGCTGATTAATTTCTGAGTTATTGGCAAGGGGATCGGTGGATGCGGCTTGGGGAACGCCTCCTTGCGCGGGTACGCCCCCTTCCGGCTGCTGGGAAAGGCGGATTTGCTGGACGACGATGGGTAGTATCAGAAAGGCGGCCAGGAAGACGAAGAAGCCGATTAGCACCTTATTGTCCATCTTTCGGAGACCTCTTTTGGAAATACCCGGAACACGATTGACGACAAGCATCCAGTTGTTTAATTATAGGATATCATATCCCCGTGCACCAGTCTACTTTCTTCGGGCTGTATATTCATCCGGGACTCTCGGTGGGCTTCCTTAAAAGATCAGCCTCGTTCCTTCAGCAGGGCGTCCACGGCATCCTGGGTTATCGGCACCGGCCGCACACATCTGAACCCGAGGTCGGGCAAGCGGTCTTCATAATAATAGTGCACCGAAATCGTGAGCGGGCGCTTTTGCGTAAAACTGCCGCCGCAGACATGGAGCATATCACCGAAATAGGGCGCGCCTTGGGACGCGTCCCTGACAACCAGGCTGCTGGTCCATTCGGCGACATTGCCGGTCATGTCAAAGCAGCCGGACCAGGCCACGTCTTCTATGAAGGACTTCGGCGGATGGCTGTAGCCGCTCTCGACATTGGCCGCCCCCGCTTTCCACTCCGTACCCCAGGGGTATTCAGGGGAAACCACGGCTTCTCCATGGGCTGCCCGTTCCCATTGCCGCCTGGAAGGCAATTGACATCCCTTCCATGCGGCATAGGCCTGTGCGTCAAACCAGGAGACATAACAGGCGGGATGTTCCGGATGCGTGGTCATGGCATCGCCCAATTCATGAATCACCTGCCAGCCGCCCTCCACCTGCTCGGTAAAGGCTGCGAACTGGCCGAGGGTCACTTCCATCATGTCGATGAAAAAACCCGGTTCATAGGCAGTAATGCCATCCACGGTGACCGGGCCTGCGGGCACGAAGGCCATTCCCGGTGGATTCATGAGCACGGCCATATAATGCTGCAACGCGTTTTCCGCAAGGGCGATGGCGGTTTCGTTCCCATCCCGGGCTGCGGCCAGCGCCTGGTTCCACAATTCTTTACCTCGTGCGGACCACTGCGTCTGGCGAAGTCCCGCGCCAGCCGCGCCGGCTGCGCCGGCCGCGGCGGGTTCCAGGGAGGTCGCCAGGGATTGCAGCAAGGCAAAGCGTTCTTGCTGCCCGGAATGCAAATTGACAATCGCGGCCCTTTCCGTCGCGGCGTCGCCGGCATTCATCTTTTCAAAAAAATAAAGACTAAACCCGGCGGCGGCAAGCACGACCATGGCCGCGGCGCCGATGGCCAAGGTGCGCACAGGGGAAAGAGCTCCGGCCGGATGTGACAGCCGTCGGCGTGCCAACGTCTTTTGAATGTTCTTCCCTTCGTCCAGCATCTCGATGATAGGCAGAATCGCCCGACGCAGGTCCCCCGCGGTTTTAAACCGTTTGTCACGGTTGGGGTCGATACATTTGGCCACAATTTCATCCAGAGCGGGGGGAATTTCCCGGAGCACCTGTGAAGCGGGTTTGGGTATGCCTGTCGGAATGTTTCCGGTCAACATCTCATACATCACCACGCCCATGCTGTAGATGTCAGCCCGGGCGTCCACATTATGGGTGTCGCGGTGCTGCTCCGGCGACATATAATAAGGTGTGCCCATGACTACCGAGGCGGAGGTTACCAGCTGGTTGTTCATCAACTTGGATATTCCAAAGTCCATCAATTTTATTTGGTTGTTTTCGGTTATCATGATGTTTTCAGGCTTGATATCACGATGTACCGTGTACTGGTGGGCATAGTCGAGGGCAAGGCACAGCTGGTCGATGATATGGAGTACCTGACGCACAGGTACGCGTTCGCCGGGTCCGTATTTCCTCAGTAATACCCGCAACGATTCCCCCTCCACGTATTCCATGGAGATGAAGATGCCTTTTCCTGTCGTTCCGATGTCGTGGACGCGCACGATGTTGGGGTGTGTGAGGCGGCGCGTAATGCGCGCCTCGTTCAAAAAACGGTCGATTACCGTTTTGTCTGCAACATACTGGGGCAGCAGGGTCTTCAACGCCAGATCTTCGCCGAGAACGTTGTCATGGACCTTGTAGATGCAGCCCATGCCTCCACGCCCAATCATGTCCAGGACCGTATACCGGGTGTTAATTACCTGGCCGCGTTTGAATTGAAACGATTCCTCACGCGCCGGCGCCGGGCGGTCCGGCGGCGCGACAACCCCCTCCTCAAACGATATGCTCGGCAGTGCCGTGCCGCACCTGCGGCACCTTGCCGCGCCGGATTCGTTGAGATAAGCGCACCTGGAACATTTCACTTTGGCCATGCGTGGTCCCTGATCGTGGCAGCAGTGCAGTCATCTTTGCCGAAACGCTGCCGGAAAGAGGCAACAACGGTTCTTTCTTACACCCCATCAGGCGCATTATACCATGAGTTGCCTGTGAACACCGGCAAAGCGCTTTCAAGCCAGCTTCCATGCCTTTGCGAAAGCGCGGAACGAACGGTCATAGGTCTTTTCCGCTTCCGGGGGAAAACAGCAGCCGGGGAGTTCCTTCCGGGACAGGTGCATATGCAGGCACTCACAACACAGGGCGTGATTGGAACACCCGGGATACGTGCAGGTGCAGCGTTCCATGTTCATGGAGGTATTGGGGCAGGATTCTTTCATCGGTTTAATTTCCTTCTTTCGTCAGTTTCCCGCATCCGGCTGTGAAATAAAGGTGTCCGTGTAATTTTCCGGGAAACGAACCCGATAGATATCGACGCCGCACGCGGCGTAGAGGTCGCCTTCGGCATTGGCGGTGAGCGCGCCTACCGTGCCGGGCATTTGAAGTACTTCTTCCCGGGCGCCCGTTTCGAGATGCACGCGAATAATCTTGTCGCTGTGTCCGTAATAGGCGCAGGCATCGTTACGCGTTGCCATGGCGGGACTGGTAATTTCCGGGAGGGCCGGTTCGAAAGGCGGTTGCATTTTCATCTCGGTGATGTTGAAAACATGGAGCCTGCCGTCCACGGCCATGGCGACCCTGCCTACCTTCACGTTATACAGAAGGCGGTCAACGGTTACGGCGCCCGAGAAAGCGTGGTTCTGGTAGGGCTGCACGGTGTCCAGGCCCAATACCGCGAATTGGGGGGATTCGTCCGGCAATACCGGCAACCCTTCCCCGGCCAGGGTCGTTCCGGCAAAGAGATAGTGATCGTCCGTTGCCAGGCCGGATATGGCCTGCCGTCCCAGGGGATGTTCCGCAAGGCGGGTTTTCCCGCTTTCAGGTTCAGTTACCGCGATGGCGCCGCCGTAGGTGCCTGCCGTTGCGGACCATCCGCTGTACAGTTGCATGGCCTTCGAAGCGATAATACCGCCTGTAGCCCGCGAATACCCATGTTCGCTCACGCGGTGCAGTATCTCCGGGTTTTTGCCGTCCCATTCATGCCAGGGCTTTTCTATGGCAAGCCGGAATATCTCTCCGCCCGGAGAACACACGCCATAGGCGACCGTTCCTGCAAACGCCACATCCAC
>MTKZ01056540.1_pt2 | contig 17575 bp, 17 predicted proteins | sample 1042781 | NCBI WGS metagenome assembly MTKZ01 (sample SAMN06212207, study PRJNA360539) | anaerobic digester metagenome | biome: Wastewater treatment plant; material: sludge; isolation source: anaerobic digester fed with sludge from wastewater treatment plant | place: Denmark: WWTP Viborg ... | reverse complement strand
TGGGTTGGTGATGCCAGACTCTTGCATAATTTTGATGAGCGCGTTGATGCTGCGCTCTTTGGACTGGGCAAACTTGCGGGCAAAGTCCACGCCAAAGCGGTCATACAAATACGACCAGAACAAATAGCCGCCGCCGTAATGGGCGCTATTTTCGCCCGCGCTGCTCTCGCTCCAGGTGTTCAACTGCGTGTCTGGCGAGCTTGCAAAATCAAACGCGGTGCCCACGTTGCTGCCATATCCATTGATTCGCTCCGAAAGCTGCGCCGCGCCTTCCTCCAGCCACAGGTTGGGGGCGTAATCCATGTTGTGGCTCACCATGTGTTGAAACTCATGCGCCAGGGTGCTCATGTAATCCACGCTGCCAGGGTTGGAGCCGTTGTAGCCGGGCGCGGCATGAATCACAAACATCTCGCCTTCATTTGAATCCGGGCGAACCGATTTGGGGTAGCTGTCTGGCGAGGAGAAATACCCGCCCACCGTTTTGCCAATATCAGTGGCGTGAATGATATGCACATGCGCATCACAATCCACACCGGGGCTGGCCTCGCTGCCAAAAAAGGCGCGGGTGGTGGGGTAAATTTTTTGTTGGAAGGAATCTGCGGCCTGCTTCAATTTTGTGTCATTGATGTTCAGCGCCTTCGGGCCAGTTTCCACCCACATATACACATTATCCGTTTTGTATTTCAACTGCGCGGTGATGTCAAACTGGGTATTGCTATCCTGATTGCTCAGCTTAAAGGTGCGCGTGTCACCCACGTTGTAGCCTTTTGCCTGTGTGGCGCATGAAACCGTGGTCGCGCTGGGCGATGCGCCCCGAAACCGGGTGGCAATATCGGCCAAATCCTCGCGCGGCATTTGCTCTTGGGCATTTTGCGCCGCAGCATAGGTGCTGGCATCCACCGGCCCGCTCACAGGTGTGGCCTGGGCGATGGGTGTTTTGCCAGCGGATGGCGTTCCTGCTGGCGCGGTTGTTGCAATGGGTGTGCGCAACGGCGCGAGGGTAGACGTGGCGCGGCCAGGCGGCACCGCCGTCAGCCGAGTTGATGGGTTCGCATTACCCATCCGCGAATAAAAGAGAAAACCAGCCCCGCCAGCCACCAGACACGCGCAGGCGCAGGCAAGGACAAGACCAACAATAAGGGCAATCCAGCTATTTCTGTTCATACTGTTTTGTAATTTTTCCTATTTCAATTAATGTTAAGGCGAATTGTAGTGTGTTTTTTATAACCGCCGTCAGTCATTGCAAGAATTACGAAAATCCATTAATTAAGTTGCGCGGGCTGTTTTTTTGCCAAAAAAACAAAGAATTAAAAGACTTTATTGAGACATTAGACCAGTATAAATATGGCAAGCTCGCCAGTGCAAATCAGGCTTGTTAAAGCTACCATAAACACACACAACCCCGTGCTTGGGTAGTGAAACCTTAATAAGGGAGGCAAATTCATGTTCAAAAAGATTTTGATCCCGCTGGATGGCAGTGAGCTGGCCGAAAAAGCCATCAGCTATGCCACCGATTTGGCAAAATGCGCCGATGCCGAGATTGAGTTGTTGCGTGTGGCGCAGCTTTACCTGCCAAACTACTATTTTGAGGCCCCCATTGATGCCGAAGATCTGATTCAGCGCGACCGCGATGAGGCAGCGAGCTACATCACCAAGCTGGCCGATCAGCTAAAGGCGCAGGGTTTCCACGTGACCAGCAGCGTTGGGCAAGGCCCAGTGGCCGATGTGATCGTGGATTACGCGGCATCCACTGGCGCAGACTTGATCGTGATGTCTACACACGGGCGCGCTGGTGTTCAGCGCTGGCTGCTGGGCAGCGTGGCCGACCGCGTTTTGCACGGCGCAAAAGCCCCCGTGCTGCTGGTGCGGGCCAACTAGCCAGTGCAAATTAAAAATTAGAAATTACGAATGACGTTTGCGCTGCAAACCGATCTCCATTTCTCATTTTTAATTTCTCATTTTTAACTCTGAATTCAGGCTACCTGTCCAGATGGCCAGGTAGCCCACTGGCCGCGCAGACGGGGCTTGCCAGCTAAATTTTCAGTATTTTTTCACTCTCAGGACCTGATAAAACCCTCAGGCCCTGTTTTGCTATTAGTCATTTGCAAAAATTTTCACATGAGTGTATCCTTAGAGAAATATTAAAAAATCCTTTTTTGATGATCAGGAGGACCCTATGAAGGAAAACCAGTCACCACCCAAAGAACATGCCGAAGAGGAAGAATATCCCCGCGGCGCCATCGCATTTCTTGCCATCATGTTGGGCAGCTACGCAGTGTATTGGGCCATACTTTATATGGTCACCATGATTCAACGGGGAGGAGGTTAATTTATCATGGCAATCAATCGTTACGAAAAATACTGGCTCATCGCCGTGTTCACCATGCTGGGCGCATTTGCCGCCGCTTTGATCGTGGGTGTGATGGTGTTTGGCGTTCGCCTGCCAGCGCCTGTCGCCCGAATTGACCCCCGCAATATCGCCAACACCGAGTTCGCCAAATTGGGCGTTCGCAAGCTTGGGGGCAACCGGGTAGATGTGTATATGGTCGCCAAAATGTGGAGCTTTGACGCAGGCGCAGAATCCGGCGCACCCGGCGCGCCGCCCAAGATTCACATCCCCGCTGGCTCAACGGTCACTTTCAACGTCGCCAGCCTGGACGTTTTGCATGGCTTCTACATCGAAGGGCACACCATCAACATTGAGCTGGTGCCCGGTCAGGTTGCCCGTCAGACCGCTCGTTTCAACACCAAAGGAACTTACAAGATCATCTGCGACCAGTATTGCGGCGCAGGCCATCAGGTCATGTATGGCGATATTGTTGTTGAATAGGTTCAAATAAACACGGAGATATTGCAATGCAAAGAGCTATTCCCGGAACAAAAGCAGCTGCAGAGCGGGTAGATTCCCCAGTCGCGAAGCTGAAATTCCCTGCCGCCGAGATGGTGCGCGAGGAGAAAACCCTCATAGGCGCGTTCATCATTAGCGCCTTCATATTTCTTTCTTTGGGTCTGTTGATGGGGCCTTTTCAGGCTTTTCACCGCTCGCCCGGCTTTGTGAATGACATCGCCCCCAGCCTTGCGCCCATCGGCTTGGATCAAATCCCGATCTTCAGCTATTACTATCAGGCGCTCACCGCGCACGGCATTCTGAACGCGCTGGTGTTCACAACCTTCTTCATCATTGGTTTTACCATTTTCGTGACACAGCGTTCGCTTCAGCGCGGGCTGACCGCCCGACCGCTGGCGTGGACCTCGTATGCGCTGATGATGATCGGCACGGCCATCACCGCCGTTGTGATTATTGTTGAGCCGCAACGCTCCGCCGTTCTGTTCACCTTCTACCCGCCCATGCTGGCCCCGGCTTTGTTCTATGTCGGCCTCACGCTGGTGGTGGTTGGGTCTTGGGTTGGCACAGCGGTGGTGTTCCTCACCTACCGCGATTGGCTGAAAGACAACAAGGCCGCCGGCCGCCAGAACGTGCGCGTGCCGCTGGCCGTTTATGGCGCGGTCATCAACTTCATTATTTGGGACTTGTGCACCATCCCGCTGGCAATTGAAGTTTTATTCATTCTTTTGCCCGGCGCGTTAGGCATTGCCAAAGGGACGGATCCCCAGTTTGCCCGCGTGTTGTTCTGGTTCATGGGTCACCCGCTGGTGTATTTCTGGCTGTTGCCCGCCTACATCTCTTGGTACACCATGCTGCCCAAGCAGGCTGGCGGCAAGCTGTTCAGCGAGCCTTTGGCCAAAGTGGCCTTCCTGCTGTTCCTGATCTTCTCCATCCCGACCGGCGTGCACCACCTGTTCGCCGACCCCGGCGTCAGCTCCACCGCCAAAGCCATCCACACCTTCTTCACCTTTATGGTGGCCGTGCCCAGCTTTATGACCGCCTTCAACATGGCGGCCTCGCTGGAAATTGCGGGTCGCAATAACGGGGCCAAGGGCATGTTGGATTGGTTGTGGAAACAACGCTGGAGCAGCCCCATTGTGATGGCGCAACTCTTCGGCATGATCCAGTTCCTCTCCGGCGGCATCACCGGCTTGATTCAAGCCTCCGCCGAGTTGAACACGACCCTGCACAACACATCGTGGATTCCGGGCCACTTCCACCAAACGGTGGGCGGCGCGGTTGCCATGACCTTCTGGGGCATCACCTTTTGGCTGCTGCCCATGATCGTTGGCCGCAAACTTATCAGCCGCAAGATTGCCATTTGGCAGCTCATCACCTACATCATCGGCATGTTGCTGTTCGGCATTGGCATGGGCGAAGCAGGTCTGGCCGGCATTCCACGCCGCACACTCTCTGGCATCGCCCCGTATCTAAACGCCGACTCCAAATTCTGGCTGGATTGGTCTGCCGCGGCTGGCGTGATTCTGTTCATCAGCATCATCCTGTTTTACGTTTGGTTCTTTGGCACCATTTTCTTTGGCAAAAAAGAAAAACTGGACTACGAGCCACCCATCCAAACCGAGGGCGATCCTTCATCGCCAATGATTTTGGAGAACTGGAAGCGCTGGCTTGTCGTCACCGTCGCCTTGATTGTGGTGGTGTGGGTGCCACCCTTCCTGGACACGTTTGACCCGAATGCGTTCATCATTCAGCGTTACTCGCCCGCCCAGCAGTCGCCTCTGCCATAAACCAACTGGCTGAGTTGTAAAATAAACGCCGGGTTAAGAGCCGCAAGGTTCTTGATCCGGCGTTTTTTATTGCGTATCAGAATGACACAAATCTCCAATCGCTCATCCTACTTCAACTCGCTGTTCATCGGCATCGCCTTGCTTAGTTTTGGCATCACCATATTGCTGATGGGTGTTGTGTATGCGCAGGATGTGGCCGTTTTGCGAACCGCGCCAGAGATACTTTGGCAGGTCATTTGCGGAAACCCGCCAAAAGACAAAGCCTATGTCATGCCCGTCATTTTGGTGTTGAGCGAAATTGCCACGCTGGCGGGGCTGGGGCTGTTGGTTTTGCCACGCGTCAAACCACCCGCGCGGATGGCGCTTCTGGCGGTTGCGGCGGTGGGCATTGCGGCGGCGGGTTACTCCATTGTCACCAGCGCCCCCAGCGCAGATGACGTAAGCGCGGCCCGCGACAACGCCATTATCATCTTAAACCCGCCGCAAGATGTCAACCCCGAAGCGCGCGCCATCAAACTGACCAACGAGGACGGCCAAATTGTGACGCTGAGCGATTACAAAGGCCGCCCCACGATGATTTATTTTGGCTACACCTTTTGCCCAGATATTTGCCCCACCAGCATGAGCGAGATGGCGCGCGCAAAAAAAATCCTGGGCAACCGCGGCGACGAAGTGAGCTTTATGATGATCAGCGTGGATGGCGAGCGCGACACGCCAGAGGTGATGAAACGCTACGTGCCCAACTTTGACAAAAACTTCATCGGCCTCACCGCCCCATCCGAGACCGTGCGCCCGCTGGCCGCCAAATTTGGCGCGCAATTCCGTATTGACAAACCCGAAGGCACCCAGGCGGCTTATCTGGTTTCTCACACCGCCATGACCTATCTTTTGGATGCCAACGGCGCGTGGCGGGCGGCCTTCCCGCAAAACACCGCGCCAGAGCGCATAGCAAAAGAAATCGCCAACGTTTTGGATGGCAGATAAGCGCGATTGCCTTTCATGCCTGCAAAGGCAAATCGTATTCCGGGAAAATCTGGAACAAAATGCGGTCGCGGCGCAGAACATCGGCGCGCATGGGCGGTGAATAGAATTTTTGCCAGCGGTCTTCCGCCGATCTTCTTCCACCCGGCTTAACCGGGGCGCGATTTTTAATAAACGCGATGCGCTCTTCGGCATAGCCTGCGCGGCGCAAATACGCCATCAACTCGTCGTTAAGCTGCTCGGTGTGAAGAAAAGTCATCCCGCCCAGGTCTTCGCGGATGGCCTCGCGCAGCGTTTTGTCATCGGCCCGCATCTCCAGCAGGCGCTCTGGCTGGGCGCAGTGATACTGAATAAACAAAACGGTGAGCCTGCCCAGCGATGGATTCACCCGCACGTTTGGCGTTAGCGCTTGCGCCCACACCTCGTTAGACAAACGCATAAACTGCTCAAAACTCAAATTCTCCCAACCCGGCTCATCCATCAAGCCCGGGTAATATCCTGGGTTCGTCTTCCAAAATTGGAATTTGTAATTCGAGACATACCAGTCCAGCGGGTTGCGAATGCAAGCCAAAACCGGCAAATACTGGTATTGCGCGGGGATGGCGCGGCGCGGGGCGTGTTTTTCAATTTCCACATGAGCCGCGTTTAGCCCCAAAACCCCAGCCGCCGTGTTGAAAATTCGAAAATGCCAGCGCCGAAGCAACGGGCTAAACGCCCAGCGCGGGGCATACAAATCGCGCAGCGCTTCGGCCACAAATGTCCCGCCCGTTTTGGGCAAATGCACAAACACAAACTCGCGCGTGATGTTCATGGCAGGCTCACCGCTTTACCGCCACGCAGGCATAGTTTTTGAACAACTCCCCGCCCGTATATTTGCTGCGCAGCTCCAGTTTTGCCAGCAGGCGGGCCATCACCCAAAAGATGGCCTTTGCGACCAGCGCGCCGGCGCTGGCCAACCCACCCACCAGCCCGCCGCCGTATGCGCCCCGCGCGCGCGGCAACGTCATCACCGCGTAATCTAGCTGATGCGCCAGAGCACCCAGATAACCTTCCAGCGGCTCAATGCGCTTCACCTCAAACCCAGCCTGCTCCAGTTGATGCCGCAACCCAAACCGGGTATACCGATAAAAATCGTATGGCTGCATGTGCTCTTGAAAAAAGAACGGCGCAGAAAGCCACAACCTGCCGCCCGGTTTTAGCACCCGGCACAGCTCTGCCAGCACCGGTTGCGGCTCTGGCACATGCTCCAGCACCTGCGTGCACACCACCACATCATATTTTTCGCCCGGCACAGGGATGGCCCTAAGGTCGCACTTGTATGTGATGTCCCCGTAATTGATGTCATCGGCGGCGCAAAAATCCGCCGATTCGTAATGCGCGCCCGCAAAAAACGGTTTGTAGCAGCCATCCCCTGCCCCGGCATCCAAAATCCAGCCATTAGCGGGCACATCGGCGGCGGCTTCTTTAACAAAAGCCTCCAGCCGCACGCGCGATGGATTTTTTATTGTGCTCAAAAACTTAACTCCTTCCAAGCGACTGAAGTCGCGCCTCGCGAGCCTTCGGCTGAGCGCCCGCCTACGCGGGCGCATGAGGGCGTCGGCGCAGGCCGACGCTCGGCTAAAAGCCCATCAGGCGCGACTTCAGTCGCACACCTGCTCATACCCGTGAAACACGTTCACCCAAAACAATGTCTTTGTATAACGCCTCGTATTGTCTCGCAATTGCGTCCAGCGAAAAAGCCATCACCCGTTCCTTTGCGGTTTGCGCCATGCTTGCGCTGCGCGATGGATGCGCCAGCGAACCCATGATCGCCTGCGCCAAAGACTCCGGGTTGCCCGGTTGCGCCAACACGCCAGTCACGGCGTCTTGCACAAGATCAGTGTTGCCGTCAATCGCCGTCGCCACGATGGGCGTTCCAACCGCCATCGCCTCCATCAACACGGTGGGCAGCCCCTCCAGCGTGGAAGCCGACACCAAAACATTCAACTCGCGGATGATGGCAATCGCATCGGCCCGCGCCCCGGTAAAGGACAAGCGCCCGGCCAGCCCCAGCTCACGCGCCTTATCCTCCACCTCTGGGCGGCTGGGGCCATCGCCCACAATGACAAAAAAGACATTAGCGTTTTGCGCCGCAAGCAGTTTGGCGGCCTGCAAAAAATCNNGCCAGCCAATTGCGCGGTGGCGGGCAAGCCCAACTCTGCCCGAATATCCGCGCCGGTTGGTTTTGCACCAATGGCGGCCAGGTCAACCCCGTTATAAAACAAATGCGCTTTGCGGCCAAGCAAACGCGCGGCGGGGCGGTCATCCAACCGCGCAACCACCGCCCGCGAGATGCCAACATCCGCCCAGCGCAGCGGTGTGAGCGCCGCGCTAAGCAGCCGCGCCAAATGCGGGCGATATTTCATCACAACCGGAAACTCATCGGCCAGATGCGCCGTGCGAACATGCGCCACGCGCGGCCAGCTCAGCGCGTTGGCCGCCAGCGTCACAAAATCGGCGTATTCGCAATGGGTGTTCACAATTTGCGGCTTCCAATCGCGCACAAACCCGCGCATGGGTTGGATGGCGCGGCGCAGCTCCCGAATGTTTGGGTTATGCGGCATGAGCGCCGCGTAGCCCACGCCCGCTTGCCGCAAACTGGCAATTTGCTCGCGCTCGTTGGCGTCATCAAAACGCCACACGCCCAGCAACATCACCTCAAATTGGGCGGGGTTCAGCCGCCGGGCCAGGTTGGCCGCGAACTCCTCCGCGCCGCCCACCAGCGCCCCGCGCGGAACGCCCAGCGCAAACTGCGCCACCCGAATACGCCGCCCGACCGCGCTCATTCGCCCAACCTCCGCGCCACCTCGGCCAACGCGCCCCGCGCCTGCTCGCCCAGCCGCGCCACCTGCGCCGAAAGCGCAAGCGAGACGGCCTCGCGCTGCGCCACCAGCGCCTCAAACCGCGCAATCAGCGTGGCGGGGTCAAGCTGCTCAATGGGCAGGCAAAACGGCTCAAGTCCCAGCATCCGCATCAAGCCAATGGATTTTGGCTGATACCCAATGACCAGCGTGGGCACGCAGCCCAGCATGGCAAAAATAGCCGAGTGCATCCGGGTCGCCACAAACACATCCATCGTGGCATACAACCCAGCCAGGTCGCACGCATTTTCCAAAACAGGATGCAGAATCACGCGCTCTGGGTTTTTGGCGCGGGCAAACACCCGCCGCGTAACATGCCTGTCATCATCGTGCGCCATCGGTCCCCAGACCTGGCACAACAAATGCGCCTCGCCGCCCGCGCTGGTCACGTGATCAATCAGCGCCAGCATAACCGTTTCGTAGTCTTGCTGGGCAAAGGCGTGGTTGCCGTGCGCCTGCCAATCCAGCAGGGTAAAACCAACCCGCATTGGGGCGGGCGTTTGGGCCGATGGGGCGCGGGCGGGCGCAGGCTCGCAGCGCAATCCCAGCGCCAGATCGGGCCAAAGCAATGCCGTGCTGGCCGCGTTGAGCTTGCGCAACGTCTCCAGCGATTCGGCCTCGCGGGGCATGACGAGAAAACTACGCCGAGCCAGCCATGCCATCGCCCGGCGCTGCCAGGTTGCGCCAAACGGCCCAATGGATTGCGGGAGCAGCGCCAGCGGCTTGCCCATNNGCACCGCCAGCGCCAGCATGAGCCACAAACTCAAAAACCAACTGCCCGCGTCGGCGCTGGCAAACAAATACCCGCCGCCGATGCCCAGCGCAAGGTCGGCATCGAAATACGCGTCCAGCATTTGGCGTTTTTCCGGGTCAGAGAAGAAGCGCCATCGCCAGCCAAACGTGCGAAAGACCACGCGAATGATGAGCAGCACAACCGCGTAAAACGGCGTGACAAACCGGCGAATGCCCGCGCTGCCATCTGGGTTGGCGTAGGTCACCCACGCGCGGATGGAGTGCGCCACGCCCTCGCCCATCAGCGGCGTGTAATGCCGCGGGTCGTTGCTAATCACGGTGATTTTGGCCGCCGGGAACGCCGCGCGGGTTTGGCGCAGGGTTTCCATCAGGATGGCCTGATCGCCCGCGTTGCATTGCGAATGCTGGCCCAGGATCAGAATGTTGCGCGTGTTCATCTGGTCCGCATCCCCTCCCAAATGCCACGGTAATACCAGCCGATGGAGCGCAGGTCGCCCGCAAACAACCGCCGCCTGGTGACGCCAAAAATATAGAGCGACTCGCGCAGACAAAAACGAACAAGATTGGCGGCGCGGCCTTTTGCGGGCGCAGGTTCGTACTCTCCCCGCGCGTACCGCTTAAAAAAAATCCAGCGGCTGCGGGCCATGTAATAATCTCGCAAGTGAGGGGTTTTGCGCGTGGTCAGGCTGTCATCGTGGCGCACGGTCACGCCCGGCGCAAACCCCATCCGCAACCCCAGCTTTGCCGCCCGCAAACAAAAATCAATGTCTTCAAAATACATGAAGAACGTCTCGTCAAAAAATCCAATTTTCCGAACATCGGCCAGACGCAGCATCATGGCACAGCCAAACAGCACATCTGGGGTTAACCCGCTGTCATATTGCCCGTTGTCCTGCTCATCCATGCCGATGGGCGTCATCCACCAGCGCGGGCGCATCTGCCCGCCCAATTCCCAAAGTTGGCGCGGGTTGCTGGAGTACACAATTTTTGGCGCGGCGATTGAAATTTCCGCGTGCGCATCCATGTATTCCATCAACCGGGTCAGGCCGCCCGGCGGCACAGAGGCATCGCTGTTCAAGAGCAGCGCATATTCCGCGCCCGCCGCCAGCGCAAGCCGCAGCCCGCCGTTCACCCCGCCCGCAAACCCCGCGTTTTTTGTGTTGCGCACCACCCGCGCGGATGATTCGCGCTCAAATAATTCTGCGCTGCCATCAGCAGAGGCGTTATCCACCACCACCGCAAAATCGCCATCTGGCTGCGCCGCAATTTCTTGCAGGCAGCGCAGCGTTCGTTGGGCGGTGTTGTAATTCACCACGATGACGGCGAGGCGGCTCATGGTTTGCCCCGCCATGCGACATACGCGCCAAGCCCATACGCCGCGCACAAGGCTATTTCCACCACCACCGCCAGCCCCGCCGCGCCCACCGCGTTGAATCTTGGGATGATGATCAGCCCGCCAATGACGCTGAGAAAAACCACGCCCACCTGCAACGCTACGCGCAACCGCTGGCGATTGCGCGAGAGCATGACCGCCACGCTTAAGAAACTGAACGATTTGAGCAGCGGCATCGCGCTCATCATGCGCAGCAAGGGGACGGCCTCGGCGTAATCCGGGCCGTAAATAACCGTGATTAGCGGCGCGGCCAGCGGGATGGCGACCAGCAAGATCAGCCCATACGCCAGCGCGCTAAACGCCATCGCCCGCACCGCCGAGGCGTATTCGCGCGGTTCGGTTTTGGTGTCACTCAAAAAAGGCAAGGCCACCATAAACACCATCGTGGGGATGACATACGGCGCGGTGGCGAGCGTGAACGCAATTTTGTATTGCGCCAGCGCGGTTTGGTTCACCGACCCCAAAATAGCCGGGCTGGATTGGGTGTAAAAACTTGCCAACAGATCCGCGCCAATAAACGGCAACGCGGCAAACAAAATGAGCGGAAGGCGGCGGATGACTTTGCCCAAATCGCGCAGCCGCACCCGCTCTTCGCGGGCTTCTTCTGGCGTGTCTGGCTGGTGTTTTGTGATGAGAAAGTGCCATACCTGCTGGGCCAGAACCAGCGCAGCCGCAACGCCAACGGCTGTTTGAATGGCAATGGCCCCAATCACGGTGGGTCGGCTGGCGCTGATGAGCACCAGACCCGCCAAAACCAGCGCAGCCACCACCACCTGAATGAGGGCGACCCGCCCATTTTGCCGCCGCGCCCGCAGCACGGTGTAGCCGGTCTGAGAAAAACTCCCCGCGACCATCCCCAGCGTGGCCAGCCCAAACGCAAACGTGAGCGAGACCCAGGCGGTGCGGGCCACCAGCGCCGCCACGCACAAAACAGCGATGATGAAAACCTTGAAAATGACCACGCCCGCCGCGTTTTGGCGCAATTTGGATGGCTCCCGTCCGCCTTCGCGCAGCAGCCAGGTGTCCATGCCAAACCCCAAAAAACTGGCAAGAAATGTGAGGGCGGTGGCGATGACGGTGTATTCGCCAAATAATTCTTTGCCCAGCCAGCGCGCTATCAGCACGCCATTGAGCATGAGCAGCCCGCGCGAAATCAGGTCGCCCAGCACTGCCTGGCCGGCTCCCCGCGCCAGCCGGCTGGATAAAGATGCGGTCATGGTGTTTTGCATCTGGCCGCTGGCACAACTTGCACCATGCCGCAACCGGATGCGCACAATTATAAGTAACCGGCGAAAAAATCCAAAGCGCGGCCGCAACCGCGCAAAGGAAAGCTCAAAAGAGTTCTACAAATTTGCTACGCCCACATACCACGCCAGCTTGCCCCACCACATGCCCGGCGCGGCCCGCCAAAACGCGCGCAAATGCGGGTTGGCCGCAAACACCCCAAGCACATCTTTGGCCGCCAGCAACGGGCCAGCCAGGGCGGCCATCTGCCGCAGCCAGCCCGGCGCGCGGGTGATGGGTGACCGCGCGAGGCGCGGGTGCGTTTGCGCCATTTGCGCCCAGCCGCGCCCAAAGAGGCGCAAATGCCGCCACACCGCGCTGGCGCTGGCCCGCGCCGGGCGGTGCGCCACTTGCGCAGATGGCTCAAAAAGCAGCCTCGCGCCCAGCTCTCTGGCGCGGAAACTCCAGTCCACATCCTCGGCGATGCCACCGCGCCCAAAAAAGGCCGGGTCAAAACCGCCAACGCGCTCAAATAGGGCGCGGCGCAGACCCAGCGCAAAACTGGGCAAATAATCGCACTCGCCGCGCGGCGCACCGCTCAGGCTGCGGGCAAACACCAGCGCGTTGTCGCACATCAGCCAATACGGTTTTTGCTCCAGAATCATCGCCCCACCCACCACAACGCCATCGGCCAACGCGCCCGCCATGCAGGCCACAAAATCGGGCTGGGGGATGCAATCCGCATCCAGAAAAACAATATCTGCGGCGCGGGCGCTGGCCGCGCCCAGGTTGCGGCCCTCGGCGGCGGTCACAGGCTGCGGCGTTTGAACAAATTGCACACCCGGCGGCGGCGACCAGTTTTGCTGCACCCCCACCACGATGATTTCTTCCACCAGATCACGCGCGGTTTGCGCGGCCAGCGCCGCCAGCGTCTCGCTCAGGCGCGGCTCGTTGAGGGTGGGAATAACAATCGCGATCATTTGGGCGTGACAACGCTCCGTTATCTAAAACTCACGTTAATGATTGTATCCGGCTCTGGCAAGCGACTAAAATGGGGCGCATGTCCCAAGACACCATCTTTGCAAAAATTGCGCGGCGCGAAATTCCAGCGCAAATTGTGTATCAGGATGAGGACGTGACGGCCTTTCGCGATGTTGCGCCCGCCGCGCCCGTGCATATTCTGGTTGTGCCAAACAAAATCATTCGCTCGTTGGATGAGGCCGAGCCGGGCGATGAGCGCCTGCTGGGCAAAATGTTGCTCACGGCGCAAAAAATTGCCCGCGAGCAGGGTATCGCAAAAGATGGCTATCGGGTGGTGATAAACACAAACGCCGATGGCGGGCAGACCGTGTTCCATCTGCATGTGCACATTTTGGGCGGCCAGCGGCTGGGCAGAATGGCGTAGATAATCTCAACGCGGAGACGCAGAGACGCCGAGAAATAAGAAAAGCTTGCACAACAAAATTTCTTATTTCTCATTTGTCATTTCTTCTTCTGCTACTCTGCGCCTTTGCGGTGAAACCAACACACACACATGAAATTTCTTGTAACTGGCGGCGCGGGCTTTTTGGGCGCGGCGCTTTCCAACACTCTGGCAAAGCAGGGGCACACCGTGCGCGTGCTGGATGACTTTAGCAGCGGCGACCCAACCCGCCTTGACCCATCGGCCCATGTGACGCGCGGCGATGTGGCCGACACGCCCAAGCTCTGGTCGTTGCTGCAAGGCGTGGATGCGGTGTATCACCTGGCGGCGCGGGTGTCTGTGCCGGAATCGGTGCTTTACCCCGGTGATTACAACACCACAAACGTGGGCGGCACGGTGGCGCTTTTGCAAGCCATGCGCGATGCCGGCGCGCGGCGCGTGATCATGGCTTCATCTGGCGCGGTTAGTGGCGAGCAGCACGAGCAGCCGCTGCGCGAAACGCATGTGCCAAACCCGGCCTCGCCCTACGCGGTGAGCAAAATTTCTGCCGAGTATTACCTGCACACCATCGGCGCGCTTTGGGGTTTCGAGACCGTCTCGCTGCGCGTGTTTAATGCATATGGCCCCGGCCAGCATTTGCGCGCCTCGCACCCGCCGGTTGTGCCCGCCATCATCCGCCAGGCGCTGGGCGGCGGCTCCATCATTGTGCATGGCGATGGCAAACAATCGCGCGATTTTGTTTACGTGGATGACGTGGTGAGCGCGCTGGTTGCCGCGGCCACCGCGCCCTCCATCAACCGGCTCACAATAAACGTGGGTAGCGGCGTAGCGACCAGCATCAACGAGGTGGTGGCGGCGGTTGGCCGCGTTTTGGGGAAGGAACTCACGCCGCTGCGCGTGACCGCCGAAAGCGGCGGCGTCTCGCGGATGTGGGCAGACCTGAGCCGCGCCCGCGAACGCCTGAATTACGCGCCGCAGGTCTCGCTGGATGAGGGATTGAGCCGCACGATTGCGGCGGCAAAACGGATTTAAATGCAAAGTGCAAAGTGCAAAATCTTGGCACCTGTCGGCTTTTTTTAAGAATCACAACGCAGACAAGGCATAACTTAAATCATCGCTTACTTTGCACTTTGTACTTTGCACTCCGTGCTTGGCACTTTGCACTTTTAATTTCTCGCCATGATTCGGGTCACCAACCTCGCGCTCAAAACCAACAAAACGGTTTTGTTGGATGGCCTTTCGTTTGAGGTGGCTGCGGGCGAAATATTTGGCGTGATTGGCCCGGATACCCCAAACAAAACCGCGCTTCTGCGCCTGTTGGCCTCGCTCATGCGCCCAACGTCTGGCGAGGTGATGATTGGGGGCGTGTCCACAACCCATCAGCCAGAACAGGCGCGGCGTTTAATCGGCTACCTTGCCAGCGATGCCGGGGTGTATTTAGACATGACATGCGCCGAATATCTGGCGTTTTTTGCCGAGTGTTATGGCGTTTCTGCCGGTGCGCGGCCCGCGCTGGTGAGCGATTTGCTCAGCCTGGTGGATTTGCAAAAACGCGCAAACACGCGCATTGGGGCGCTTACGCGGGGGATGGGCCAGCGGCTGGGTTTGGCCCGCGCTTTGGCGCACGACCCGCCCGCGCTTGTGCTGGACGAGCCCATGCGCGGGATGGACCCGCGGGCGCAGGTGGAAACCCGCGAGTTGCTGCGCGAATTGGCGGGCATGGGCAAGGCCATCGTCTTGACTGCGCGAAGTTTGGCCGAAGCCGATGGCCTGATCACGCGTGGGGCGCTGCTGGCCAGGACCAGGTTCACGGCGCAGGGCGAGATGAGCGAGCTGACCAGCGCGGGCGAGGCGTATCGCACCATCCTCATCCGCGCGTTGGGCGATGTTGAGCGGGTGATGGATGTGGCCCGCGCCGCGCCGGGCGTGGTGGAAATTTGGAGCACGGGCGCGCCCGATGCGCCATCGGCCCCCAGCCCGCAACCGCCCATTACCGAGTTGCGCTGCCGCTTTAACGGCGGCTACCTGCAAGCCGATGCGCTTTTGCGCGAGCTTGCGCATCACGGGGCGCAGGTGGTGGCTTTTCACGAAATTTAGGGAAATGCAGAAGTCAAGATATGCTTCTTTCCAATCGTCTTAATCCCCTGCTTCGCACCGAATTGCGGCGGCGGTTTCGCAACGCGCGGTCATTTGGGGCGCTCACGGTGTATTTGGCCGTTGTGAGCGGGCTGGCGCTGGCGTTGTATTTGGGCGTGGCCATCTCAAACGCAAATGGGCCAACCGGGGGCGGCATTGAATCTGGACGCGCGGCGGGCACGTCGTTGTTTTACATCACCAGCGGGTTGTTGCTGGTGCTGGTGTGCTTTATTGGGCCGCTGTTCTCGGTTGGGGCCATTGCCGCAGAGCGCGAAAACGCCACTCTGGATGCGTTGCGCATGACCCCGCTGCCCGCCCGCGAGATCGTGCTGGCAAAATTCGCCTCGGCGTATGGCTATGTGGTTTTGCTCACGCTGGTCACGCTGCCCATTTTTGCGCTGGTGCTCATCATTGGCGGGGTGGAGGCGGCAGAAATTGCGGTGGTGTTGTGCGTCATCCTGTGCGCCGGGTTTGCCTTTACCGCGCTGGGCGTGCTTGCCTCGGCCATATCCAAAACGCGGATGACCGCGGCGATCCTAACTTACACGGTGGTTTTGCTACTGGTAATGGGCACGGCCATTTTCAGCCTCATCGCCGCGCCGGGGTTGATGGCGCTGCGAACGGCGCTGGCTTCTAGCGGGTCTGCGCTGGGCGTTTTCTTTGGTCAACTTCTGCTCATCCTGCCGCTCAGCTTTAGCCCCATCAGCGCCATTGTCTCCGCCGAGACAAACTTTCGCGCCAGCGGCCACATGCTCAGCATCACGCCCGACCCGCTGCCGGGTTTGCCCGCCACAAGCGCCATCGCCATGCCCGCCCCGTTTGCGCTGATGACGCTGTTTTATCTTTTGGCGGGAATTGTTTTGTTGATAATCGCAATTAGAAAAGTAAAGACGATGGACGATAGACGATGAATGGTCTATCGTCCATCGTCCATCGTCCCGCCTAGTTTGGCTGTGGCGAATTCGCGCTGCCCATTCACAAAATCTCGAATTGGCATGGGCTTTTTGCCCTCCGGCTGAACCTCCAGCAGTTCAAGAGCGCCATCGCCGGTTTGCGCACAAATGGCTTTGCCCTGAGCGAACACGCGGCCCGGCTCACCGCCAGAAAACCCATCGGCCAAGCGGCAGCGCAAAATTTTGAGCAGCTTGCCATTCCAAAACGTAAACGCGCCCGGCCAGGGCGACATCGCCCGCACATGCCGTTCCATTTCAAGCGCGGGTTTGCGCCAATCTATTTGCCCCTCTTCTTTTTTTAGTGTGCGGCACAGCGTCACCTCGCTCTCGTTTTGGGGGATGGGGCTTATTGCTCCGCGCAGATGGCCGGGCAAAGTCTCGGCCAGCAGCTCTGCGCCAAGCTGCGCCAGTTTGGGCGTGAGCGTGCCGGTGGTGTCTTGCGGCTCAATGGCGATGGCGCGTTGCGAGAACATCGGGCCGTCATCCAACCCAACACCCATCCGCATGATGGTGACCCCGGTTTGCAAATCACCGGCGGCGATGGCCGCGCTGATGGGCGAAGCGCCACGCCAGCGCGGGAGCAAGCTGGCGTGCACGTTCACGCACCCGTGCGGGGGCAGCTCTAGCACAGCGCGGCGCAAAATGCGTCCGTATGCCGCCACCACGATCACATCTGGGGCCAGGGCGCGAAGCTGCTCCAAAACCTCCGGCGGCTTGAGCGATTCCGGCTGAAAAACGGGGATGCCCAGTTCCTGCGCGGCCAGCTTTACCGGCGGCGGTTTGGGTTGCCCGCCCCGTCCGGCGGGCGCATCGGGCTGGGTGAATACGCCCGCCACGCGCCCCATCCCAACCAGCGCCCGCAAAGATGGCACGGCAAAATCTGGCGTGCCCATAAACACAAAATTACTCATCTCGTTTGACATTCATCACAATCCATTTATACTTGTTTAGACACTTTTTTGGTCAGGTCGAAACTTTTGCAATGCTTTGATCGTATCAAAGATGTTTAGTCGATGATTAAATAGGGTAACGATTCAATAGTATTTTATGGGAGGCTAACATGAGCGATCTGGAGAACAACATTAACGATGCAGCGGATGCCGCCAAAGATGCAGCCAGCGACGTTGTCAACACGGTGAGCGACGCGGCAAGCAACGCAGCAGGCAATGTGGCGGGC
>MTKZ01001709.1_pt1 | contig 17577 bp, 1 predicted proteins | sample 1042781 | NCBI WGS metagenome assembly MTKZ01 (sample SAMN06212207, study PRJNA360539) | anaerobic digester metagenome | biome: Wastewater treatment plant; material: sludge; isolation source: anaerobic digester fed with sludge from wastewater treatment plant | place: Denmark: WWTP Viborg ... | reverse complement strand
CGCGCCCAGGAACACGTAGGACCAGTTAAAGTCCTCACCTCCCAGGCATCCACAGCGGCAGGGGCCTTCGGAAACGACCAGGTTGACCGGCGTGCTCACGTTCACGGTCGCGCCGGCGGCCGGAATCTGACTGATCACGAAGCCTTCCGGCACATTGTCATTGCACTGGAACGTGATATCGCCAACGGTTAAATGAGCCGCGAGCACCATCGCTTCGGCGTCCTCGGCGGTTTCCAGCACCACATCGGGCGCCTGCGTCTGGGCGGGGGCTTCGCCTTCCACCGGCGCTTCGCCTTCTACGTCCGCGCAATTGTTCCTGACGGTGACGGTGCGTGCGGCCTTGCCTTCATTGCCGGCGCCGTCTTTCACCGAGAATGTAATCGTATACTGACCGGGCACGCTGATACTCACGCTTCCCGTTTGCGTCACACTCTTCAACAGGTCACCGTCGCACTGGTCCATGGCGGACAGGAGTCCGGCATCCCGGTATACGTCACCGCAGTTGAGGATGACGCTGGCATTGCCGCGCAGGACAAGCGCCGGCGGCCTGCTGTCCACCACCGACACCATACGGGTGGCCGTGGCTTCCCTGCTGCCATCAACGCGCGAGACCCGGTAGGTAATCTCGTACATGCCTTTCTTGGCCCCGAAGGGATTGGAAAGGTCTGACGTCAGACCGGTAACCTTGATACGGTTGGTCAGGACCGTGTCCGTCGATGCGTCCCTGGCGGTAGCGCCCGCGTCCACATAGACGGAGCCGCACTCGATTTCCAGGGCCGCTTCGCCAATCAGGGCGATTTCCGGTGCGGAGCTGTCTTGCACCGTAACGGTTCGGGTGGCCCGGGCGCTGTTTTTCGCGCCGTCCCGCACATCATAGGTAAGGACCTGAGCGCCCAGAGCGGTCGTATTAATTTTGCCGCTTACCGTGACCCTACCCGTCAAATCGCCGTCGCAGGCGTCGGAGGCGGTATATCCCGGCTCCTTGAAAGGTGCACCGTACTCGAGTACGATGTCGGTCGCACCTGTCAGCGTAATGACAGGAGACACGGTATCCACCACCTTGACCTTGCGCGCGACGGACACGGCATCATTGCCGTTGCCGTCATTCGCGGTGTAGGTGACCGTATAGTCACCGGCGAGGTTGACGTTGACCGTATTGTCCACCTTGACCGGGCGTTCCCCGGCGCAAGCATCGTTTGCCGTCGCACCCGCATCCACATAGACGCCGCCGCATTCCACAATTACCGTAGGACTGCCGACCAGGGTAATCACCGGGGGCACCGTGTCGACCACCCTTACAAGACGCTTCTTCTGCACTGCGGCATTGCCGCCGGCATCGGTAACGTCATAGGTTACATTGTAAGCGCCCAGTTTGGAGGTATCCACGGGATTCACCACCACCAAGGCCGCCGTTAAATCACCTTCACAGGCATCGGAAGCCCGGGCCCCGGCATCAGTGTACACGGTTCCATATTCCACCGTCACGGACTCATTCCCGAGGAGACTGATCTCCGGTGGAACGGTATCCGTCACATGGACCGTGCGTACCACGGGAACAGCGTTATTACCATTGCCGTCATTTGCGGTATAGGTCACCGTGTAGGAACCGACCAGATTGGCATTGACCTTATTCACCACCGCGACCGGACGGTCCCCGGCATAGGCGTCACTCGCTTTGGCGCCCGCATCGGCATAGACGGCGCCGCACTCGACGGTTACCGGGTTACTGCCATTCAAGCGTATAACCGGGGCAATGGAGTCCACCACCGTAACCGTACGCATGACCGGGACCGCCGCGTTGCCTGCGCCATCAGCCACCGCAAAGGTTACTTCATAAGCGCCCAGTATGCCGGTATCCACCGCACTGTCATCCATGACAATACTTTCGGTCAAATCACCCTCACAGGCATCGGACGCTTCAGCACCGGCGTCGATATAGGCGGCCCCATATTCGACAGAGACCTGTTCCTCGCCTTTCAAGATGATTATCGGCGCGGTGGTATCGCTTACAGTCAGTTCCTGCAGGAAAGCGCCGCCGGTCGCCACCAGGTCCACCGGATACAGGGGCACGCCGGAATCGTCCACCGGCGGAACGGAATTCCCCAGGGAATCCGTCACTCCGTGCACAATCACATAGTCGCCGGGGTACGCGGCGGCGGTTTCTTCCGTGTAGGCGACGGGCACATCCGCTTCCATTTCCAGGACGGTGTCCGCATCAAGGCGCCAGATCCAGTATTTAAATTCATAATCGGTATCAGCGCAGTAGCTTTCCAAAGCCGCTTCTATGGCCGGGAAGGCGCCACCGCATTCCGCCGTGACTTCCGCCGGTGTGGCACTTATCGTTACATAGTGGGGCGCAATCAGGCGCGATTTCACCGTATAGTTGTCCGCACCATCCCACGCCAGATAATAGGCGCGATAGCCCGGCCACACCGCGCCCGACACATCTTGCAGCAAATTGCGTGCTTCGGCTTCCGTCCCGTCATCGTTATAGGCGTGGCCGGGAGGATTCGCCTCGAAATCGCCGAAAAGGCCGGCGTACCGGAAGTATTCCCTGCCTTCCACCGCATTGTACTGGGTGAGGATCAATACGATGCCGGCCTCATCAAGCAGGCCTTCGCAGGCATCTTCCGCGCTTGCGCCGGGGTCGGTGTAGTTCGGTTCATTACAGGTCCAGGGAAGCGGGTCACCCAGGGAGGTATCCCAGCCTTCCGCAACGGACCAGGCATCCGGCAGGGACGGGGCACCCGAACCTTCCGGATATTGGTCCGCATATTTCTCCAGGGCGACCTGCCACCAGGCAGGTTCAGCGGTATTTTCAGCCGACGGCGCCACTGGCGTCTCGCCGGTAACCGAAGGTTCTCCTTCGCCGTTCAGGGTGATCTCGGGACCTTCCGTATCTTTAATCCGCACATGCCGAACGGCGGAAGCGGACTGCCCGCTCTGCGCATCGGCAAAGGTATAGATAACATCAAAGTTCGCCGTCGGCGGCGCCGTCGGGATGCCGGAAACCTGGACCGCTTCCACGGGGTAGGTATTTCCGGTACACGCGTCAAAGACGGAGCTTGCGCCCGGATCGACATAAGGCTCGGCGCATTCCCACTCCGTAACATACTGGCCCGATTCCACGGCAACCCCGTTCAGCGTAATCACCAGGCCGGAGGTGATCACGGTGCAAACCACCGGTTGCGCCGCGTTTCCGGCGCCATCAGACACGGTATAGGTGTATGTGTAGGCGGTATCGCCGGGCGCGAGGCCGGGCTGGTTCGCATTGAGAACAGGCCCTTCAACCTGAATATCGGCGGACAGGTCGCCGTCACACGCATCCATGGCGGTAGCGCCCGGTCCGGGGTACAGATGGATATCGGAGCCGCAGGGCAGGCGTACCGGTTCATTCGCGCTCGCCCCGGTAAGGGTGATCACGGGAGGCTTCGTGTCTTTCACCACCACCGTGCGTGTCACAGGCGGCGCCGCGATCCCAAGCGAATCGCTTACCGTATAGGTCAGCACATAGGTGCCGATGGCCGACGTATTCATTCCGGACACCTGGATACTGTTCGTCAGGTCATCCTGGCAGGCGTCCACGGCGGTTGCTCCCGGATCCGTGAACGTCGTGCCGCATTCATATTCAAGGGGCGTCTGGCCCAACAGGGTGATCCGGGGCTGGCTCTCGCCCTGCACGCGCACCAGGCGCGCCCAGGGAACGGTGGGTTTCCCGTCCGGTCCCAGGATGCGCACGCTGCCGTCACCGGCCACCACGTCCGGCCGTTCATTGGCGTTCAGCGGCGGGAAGACATAGCCCGTCTCCGGATTTGCCAGCACATAGACCAGCAGGTAGTTGCCCATATACAGATGTAACTCTTCATAACTGCGCCATAGAGGCTTATTGTCCGCGCCCATCCTGGCATGGCCGTTTTCATCCAGGGCCAGCGCGCCGGCATACCAGAACCAGGTGCCCGGCGCCGCGGTAGCGCCCGGGACATAAGGCAGCACGGTCACCGGATCATTCGGGCACGGGGATGCCACCGCGAAATCAGCAGGCTCGGCATAGGGCGCCTCCAGGCATTTCACCAGCGCGAACCCGTCCTCGGACATCTGGTCGTCGGCGAAACTGCCGAGGTTGAAAGCGGGCATGGAACCGACCACCACATACCGGTAGGCAGGGGTTGCCGCGTTGCCGGAAGCGTCTATGACGTTATACCGCAACGTATAGGTTCCCAGATAGGCCGCCCGTTCGGCTTGGCTGAGATTGGGATTGCTCAGTATGTCCAGGGCGGTGCTCAACTCTTTCACGCCGGAGACCCGGACCTCGTTGGTCAGCCGGGCGTTGTCGTCGCAGGCGTCCTCCACCACGAACCCTTTGTTCGGCAGCACGGCGAACCACCGGCTCCACCAGGTCGGGTCCGTCTGGTTCGCGCACCACGGGAGATACACTACCGCGGGAGACGCCGCCTGCCGCCCCAGTTCATCGAGCAGCACAATCACCGGCGCCTGGCGATCCACCACCTCCACCACCACTTCCTTATACGGGAGTTCCCACAGGCCGTAGCTGCCCCGGTGATCATAGCGAAGTTTGTATTGACCGGGCACTTGCGGGTTGACCTTGCCGGTAACAATCAGGGTGGACGTAAGATCGCCTTCGCACAGGTCCATGACCATCACGCCCGCGAGCGGGTCGTAGGGCGTATTGGAACACGGAATCTCACGATACGGTTGCAGGCCGGCAATCGTGACGAAAAATTCAACCTCAATCGCCCGGGAGGCCATAGTCTCCAGTCCCGAGTCGTCGCGGGTGTAATAATAGGTGCGATAATGCCCCTGAACATTCGGATCGCTGGGGTTGTCATCGAAGAGCCTGGGCAGCGGATTGGCGGGATCATCCGGGAAATTGAAATCACTCATGTCCCCGATGAAGCGGAATTCCTCCTGTTCCGTAGTGGTATTCCAATAGGTCATCACGAACAGGATGTCTTCCGCGGCAATCTCGCCCGCGCACAGATCGTAGGCCAGCGCGCCCGGATCTTCATAGTGGGGCCGGTCGCAATGAACGGTCAACGGCGTCGTCCGGGGGTTCCATTCCTCCAGCACGGGCCAGGCCTCGGGCAGCCCTTCCACATTGCCATAGACCTCAATATACCGGGCAACGGCCGCGGGCAGCCAGGAGGGAGGCCCGCCCGGCGTGATCACCGACAAGCCGGCGCCTTCGAGGGAGATCACCGGCGGGCTGATGTCTCCGATTTGTACGAGGCGCACCCGGTGATACTCGGTGCCGCGCAAGCGGACCGAGTAGACCACCTCGAACTGCTGGCCCGCCTCGCTGGAATCCACCAGCTCCGCGCCGGTAACCGTTACCTCCGGTGCGCCGGGCAGACAGTCATCCCAGGCGAACGCGCCGGGATCATCATAGGGCGCCTTGCAATCCCACCAGGTTACCAGGTAATCGCCCGGGGCGTACGGATGGCCCGAGGGCAGCGGTTTCACATCATCCACATCGTTCAGGGTGAGTCCGTAGGTGCCGGTGGCGACAATGGTACGCGTAACCGCTTCCGACTCGAAACCGGGCAGCCAGTACCGGATCAGGGCGCCATTCTCCGTCGTTTCCGTAGCGGTTTGTATAAGCGCGGTCACCGTAACAAGTTTGCCATCTATATACCGTTGGGCCTTTACGCCGGGATCAGTGAAGTTGTTGACACAATCCACGCGCACCGTGGCGTCGCCCTGAAGAATTATTTTCACGCCCATCACGCGCGCCGTGCGCGAATCCGTGGCCGTATTCCCGGAGGCGTCCGTTACACGATAATTCACCTTATAGACGCCGGGCGTGTTCATGTTAATCGTATTGTCCACAACCACAGCCGCCGTCAGATTTCCGGTGCATTGGTCCACGGCCTGGTAGCCGTGTTCCACGAACCCGGGACCGCCCACATACAGTTCAATCTCGCGCTGTCCTTCCAGCGTCAACACCGGCGCTTTTGTATCCGTCACGTTCACCGTGCGCGTGATCTGCGTCCCGTTACCCTGAGAGTCGGCAACCGCGTAGGTTACGGGATATTGACCGACCACCGAGGTATTCACCGACTGGTAAATGGCGATGCCTGCGGAAAGATTACCGGCGCATGCATCCAGGGCCGTGGCGCCGGCTTCCGTATAGGCGGAAGCGCATTCCACCGTGACCGAAGCGGCGCCATTCAGGGTAAGCACCGGCGGCGTGGTATCTGTAACAACCAGTTGCACCGTACGTACCGGGAAAGGCACGGACCCGTATGGGGAAGGATAAGACACATTATAGGAAAGCACATACACGCCGGGGCTGTTGGTGCTTATCTGGCTCGCGGGGATCTTAACCGGTGACCCGCCGACATATTGAAAGACCTCCAGGGTAATATCGCGGTTCAGAACCATACCTGAGCAGGTATCCCTTGTTCCCGTAATTTCAGGAAGCGTAAAGGGAATCCCGGCGCCGCACTCCATGGTAATGACCGTGCGGTTGCTTTCTTCCCGAACTGTCGTTCCAACCGTGCTGATGTTAAGATCGAGTTTCAGATCTTCAATCAGCAATACCGGTCGACGCGCATTAACCAGGGCATGGCCGGGACTGTCCAGAACATAATTAATCTCATAGGGGCCCAGTTTATACTGATAGGGCTGCGCGGACTCGCTGAGGGACTGGCACTCCAGCATTATATCCTTCAAGGCCTGCACCCCTTTCGGATCCACCCGGGACGTCAAGACAACATTGTCCTCGCAGATATGGCTCACGCTGTATCCGAAGGGGAAGGGTGCCGCTGGATCAAATTCGGAACGGGCCGGCCACCAGTTGTCAGCCCAGGCCTGCACCTGCGCTTCCGGCGTCGCGCCCGGCTGGTTCCGGAAATCACACCAGCGCACGACAACCAGGCTGTCCGCGCTCATACCGGCCACTTCATCGCCTTCTTCATTATAGAGATGCACTTCGGGCGGTGTTTCCTCCACGATGATAGTGCGCCGCCAGGGATCCGGCCAGGTTTGACCGCCTTCGACCGTATAGTACCGATAATAGGTACCGGGGACAAAGTACCCTTCCGGCGTTTGGGCAATCTCGCCAGTCCTGTTAATTCTGTCCGAAATTATACCACTGCACGCGTCAACGGCCCGGTCCCCCCGCTCCGCATCATACAGTTGCTGCAATACATCATCGTCGCAACTGAAGGTGAGCGTTCTAGGCTCGGCAACAATTATGCCTCCGCCCGCCTCAGGCCTCACATGGCGGGAAAGATAACTCAGGTTGTTGTATTCATCCCGGACGAAATAATAGATCCGGTAGCCGTACCACGGGTTTGTGGTGGGCGGGCGTCCCCAGGGCAGTTCCAGCCCGGCGTTACGCATCTCACCCAGTGTGCCACCGGCATAAAAGGTCTCCTGGCCGTCCGCATACGCGGCGCTGGCCATGCGCACCCGGACAATGATCACCAGGACCCGTTCATCCAATTTCGCCTGGTCGTACTGGCCTTCGCAAGCATCATAGACATCCAGAAACTCTTCGTAAGGCGAAAGATACGCGCACCGCCACGGCATAGCCGTGTCATCATTCCAGGGTTGCGGCACAAAATCAAACACAGGCACGGAAGTTATCCAGGGATGGGGCGGGTTTTCCGTTTCGCGCAGCCCCTGCATCCATTCCGGCTCTTCCCAGCCGACAGGCGGCCCGCCATTATATTGCCGATAGATGGTCTGGGCTCCGGAAGATTCCCCGCCTATCTGGCCCAGGGTAATCACCGGTTCGGTCGCGTCTTTTATCAGTACCCGCCGCTCAGCCATGCCGTTATTCGCCAGGTCGGACTCTTCGCCAATCCAGTAGCGCACAATGAACGCGACAGCGCCATCGGAAGTGGCGGATGTGTCTGGATCGCCCACGATACGGCTTTCAATTTGAGGAGTAATGTCATTGCCTTGATAGTCCTTGGCTGTGGCGCCGGGGTCAACGAAAGAAATGGCACATTCCCAGTAATCGAACCAATACGACACGCGGTTGAAAAACGTGGGATCAAAGAGGCGGTCCACCTCGTTGACCCCCTTGGGTATGATGACCGGGCGGGTGTCGTTCACGTCGAACACTTCCACGCGGACGGGATATTCCGACTCGTTGCCGCTTTCATCCGTGACACTCACGGTCACAGAGAATCTGGCGGGAAGAAAGGGAAACGATATGGAGGTGCCCGGCGCGGGATCCTGGCTCATCACCAGCAGCTCCGGCGGCGAGCAGTTGTCCGCAATATAGGGACGCAGGGTCGGCCGGAAATCGGGATACGTAAGCCCCGTGCCGGAATAGGTTAAACGCCTGTACAAGGGAAGATTGGGAGGATTGTTGCGCAAGAAGGGGCGCGAGGTGTCCTGGATGGTCGCCATTACATACAACGTGTCCACATCGTCTACGGTCGCTATCACGTAAACATTCATGTCATTCGCAGGCCATACGGGGAAGGGCACCGTGGGAAGGGCCGCCACCCATTCATCCTCGGTAATCGTTGCGGGAGCGAGAAGGCCGGGGTCCGGGAACTGCTCAAGGCTCGCGTCCCCTGACCAGGGCGGCGTGAATCCCGGAAAAATATCCTCGAAGCTTTCGATGAAATCCGGCACCTCGGTCTGGCAGTCTCCGTCCACAATGAGTGGAAGCAGCGGCTGTGCCGAAGCGGCAAGGGCCAGCAGGCACACCGACAGGCCACATATCAACACGTTTACACTATTGGGCTTTGTCATCATAAGTCCCATCCTTTTACATCAAACACATCATGTGCATGCAGGTTCCACGTTCTTCACCGGCCGCGCCCCGGGGCACGCCGACGCCGCTGTCCGCTATCGTTGCGCTCTTCATCCTGCCGTTCCCGGCTGCTTTAAAGAGATACACCGTCCGGCACCATCAAGGCAACAGCGCCTGGATGGATGCATGATCGAGATAATCCTGGAAGGCTTCCTGCCCGTTCCGGGCAATGGCCACATAAACCACAAAATCATACCCGGTGAAATCATACACCACGTTCATCAGATTCCCGCCCAGGGCGGCCACGGGCCTCGTGGCGGCCGTGGTAACCACGCGATTGAAATCCAAAGCGTTGATATTCGGGTTCAATAACTGTTTCAGGGTACTCCCGGCAGCGCCGGCCTCATAAATAATACCGGGCTTCTTCAGGTAGAAATCGCTCCAGGCGAGGTCGTAGCGAATTCCGGACGGATTGCCGTCCACATCAAACCGCAGCTTTGCCGCCCGGCGCTCATTGCGCCCGTCGCCGATCACCAGGGTGATATTCTGCACCGGATATTCCGACGATTCCACCAAATCCAGGGCGCCCCGCAGGCTCAACGCGTCATAAAGCATGCTTCGCATGAACGGCGCGACGGTCAGCCCCGGGGTAAGGCCGGGCTGGGCAACGGCACTGACCGTGATACCGCCGAGGTTGCCGCCCGTAAAGCCGAAGGCAAGCCCCGTGTAGGTGCAACTCACGTGGGGCACACCCGTATCAGGCACATACAGCACCATGCACAGGAAATCTTCCCAATAGTCGTCCGCAAGCCCCAGCTTGCCGGGGGCGGGTATCGGGGCGTTCAGCGTGGCGGTGTGCAAGGCGCCGCCGGCATCACTGTCCACCAGCATGCCGCGATAGGGCACGATGGCGGCATTGGTGAACCCCGCGTTGAGTTGATACAGCGCCTGGGCGTGTGCCAGCTGCAGCAGGCCCAGATCGACCACCGCACCTTCGGCGATGCCTTCGATTTCCTCCAGGATGCGCGAATCCATCCACGTCTCCGCCGACTCCCAAATCGGTTCCAACAAATACAGGTTTTCCGCCTGCACGTAATTTTTCAGGAAGGTATCGACGCGGTCACCCAGGGCCTGGCCGTAGTGATACCCCATTTCCCTCGGGGAACCATAGGTCACCACCATGGGCATTTTCTCTTCACCGAAGGAGACGGCATCCGGCCGTTCAACAGCCGCGTTCACATAGGTGAATTCAGGATAGGTGGGATTGCCATCCCCGTCCACGGGCAGCACGCGCACGGGCGTGGTGAACACAAGATTGGGCGCAGGTGCGCCAAGGGGTGTCCGGGCCGGGTTCGCGTATTCCAGTTGAATGAAGAAGGCCGTATAGTTGCCCGGCGCCGGCGCTTCCGGTTTGCCGGAGACCCTGTAGGCGCCGCCTTGTTTTTCCAATTCCAGTTCGACAGCGGTCCATTGCGGACTTTGTGTTCCATTCCGGAAATCGCGCTTACCGACAGAGGTGGCCTGCCACATCCAGGCCTTCAGCGGCGCCTCCCCTTCCGGTTCGCCTTCAAGCGGCTCCCCTTCCGGCACCTCGCCTTCAAGCGGCTCCCCTTCACCTTCCAGTTCGGCCTGCAGCAGCGCGTTCAAGGCTTCTATGAAGGGCTGCGTACGCGGATCGCCTTCCCAGACAACTTCACCCTGCCTGTCAATAATAAAGGCGGTGGGGTAACCCTCGACGCCATAAAGCGCATCATAGGCGTTCTCGGTTGCATAATTATTATCCACCGCGAGGCTGTAGGTAATGGCGGCGCCCCGTTCGTCGGAATACGCCTGCACCGTGGCGGCATCTTCGGCGCTGAGACCGATAACCTGAACACCATAAGGAACGTAATTGGTCTGGACCCAGGACAGGCTGGCAACAGCCTGGGCGCAGGCGGGACACCACGTGCGGAAGATTTCAAGAACGTAGATGTTACCGTCACCCAGCGTGTAGGGACCGCCGCGCACCCATTCGGAAACATTCAGGGGCGGCGCGGCTTTTCCCACTTTTTCAGAAACAGCGGCTAAGCCCGCTTCCGTTCTTCCGTCCTCCGAAGACTTGTTTATGGTACCTTTGTCCAGCGCAGCGGCATACCCGGCATCGGCCTCCACCTGTATGGAACCGTCAGCGTTGAAGGTATAATCGAACGCCGGCCGCGGCACCCCCTGGGTAACGGCCATAAACCAGCCGAGGAACATGGAACCGGGGCTGTGGGAATCGTTCAAATCCAAAGCGTTTTCGAGACCGCCCATGCCATGGCCCACGTTGGGAATAAAGGATTGGAAGACCTCGCTTTCGCCCGCCAGCACCTGCCGGGAATCATCAGCGGCAGCCGTATCGGGAACGAAAAATTCATCGCCCGTGGCGTTCAGCATGAAAATGGGTTTTCCCCGGTATTCACCCTTCAATGCATAGCGATAGGGGTCCACCAGGTCCAGCAACGCCAGGGCTTCATCTGACAGTTCCGGTGACGCGCCCGTGGGAATCAACTGGTCGAAGACACCTTCCTGGGCATAATCATAAATCGCCGGCGACCAATACCCATAGGTGTTGCGGTGGTGCGCCAGATTCTTGTCCATGTTCAACACGTTGATAACGATGGGAGCAATGGCTTTCACCCGGGGATCAGACGCGCCGGTCAGCCACGTGGTCCAGCCGCGCTTTGACGCGCCCGCCACCACAAAGCCGTCCACGCTCCTGCCCGGACCCGCCAGAACGGCCTGGGCCGTATCCATGGCCTTCACCGCCGCCTTGGTCATGGGGAACAGCAGCGGCCACGGATACTCCGCTTCAGCCTTGCCCGCCTCATAGTTCTCCAGGAACTTGTCATAGGTATAGGCAATGGCGGCGTCTTCGGAACGCTTGCGCAGGATGGCATCTTTGCCCGAGTAATTATCTTCCCGTCCGGGCGCAATCACTTCATCCTTGAAGGTCAGCGGCTGATAGGGCACATTCGCGATATGCACGATCGGCGCGCCAGAGTACAACGCCATCTGAATGAATACCGGGTTAACCTCGGGGACGGAATTGCTGCTGCCGCCATCGATGAACAGGAGGGCCGTGTCGCTGAGGCGGGCACGGGGATTGACAATCACCACGGGATGTGACCATTCCGTACCGTCATAGACCGCATCGTCCGGATTCCAGCATTGCGAAACCATCTCTTGAATAACATAAATATCGGCCAGGACCAGTCCGCCCTGGGTATAGCTCTGGTATATCGGTTGACTGAAACGGAAACACCCGTCGTCCAGGACAAGAAAAGCCTCCAGTTCGGTTTCTATACCGGGTTCGCCTTCCCCTTCAACGGGCTCGCCTTCGGCCGGGACTTCCCCTTCGACAGGTTCGCCCTCGATTGGAGCTTCGCCCTCCATCGGGACTTCGCCTTCCTCTGGTTCGCCTTCGATTGGAGCTTCACCCTCCATCGGCACTTCGCCTTCGATTGGAGATTCGCCCTCCATCGGCACTTCGCCTTCGATTGGGGCTTCACCCTCCATCGGCACTTCGCCTTCCTCGGGGACTTCACCTTCCGCCTCGCCTTCGGCTGCTTCCATGGGGGAAACACAGACGTTGTCCCAGGCCGCCGCCGCGTTCGTTGAGGCAAACGCAATCGTGCCCGAGACATGGGCGTCATCTTCAAAGTAATGCAACAACCTCCCGTTAAGGCTGAGTAGTATCAAAGAGCCCCGAGCCGTTATGGACAGGCGGTTGATACCGTCCTTGTCCAGTTCACAAGGCAACTCAAAGAGCTTGGTTGATTTTCCGTCGACCACGTTATAGACGTACACCTTTTCTACGACAGTCTGGTTGTCAACGTTCCTCAGGTTCTGGAACTGCATCCGGTAATAGTTGTTGACATCTTCATACCGGAAACTGACATAAATGGCGTTGACGGGGCTGGTTTGTGAAAGATAGCGGAAATCCAGTTCCGCCTTGTAATTCGTCCATGCATAAGCTTCCCCGGCTACGCCCGCATACACGGCGGACCTGTCCAAGGCCAGGGTGCTATCCATTTGGCGGTATTCACCGGCAATGACCCGCCAATCACCGCCCCGGTCCGCAAACCAGTGTTGCGCCTGGCCATCTTCAAACTCCTCAAATAACAAGGTGCATTCGTTTACAGGTTCGCCTTCCGCAGGCTCCCCTTCCACCGGTTCACCTTCTACGGGGACTTCGCCTTCGGCGGGGATTTCACCTTCACCTTCAATAGGTTCGCCTTCAGCGGGAACTTCCCCTTCGCCTTCGGCGGGAACTTCCCCTTCGCCTTCGGCGGGAGTTTCACCTTCACCTTCAACAAGTTCCCCTTCTAGCGGTTCGCCTTCGACGGGGGCTTCCCCTTCGCCTTCGACGGGGGCTTCCCCTTCGCCTTCGGCGGGGACTTCCCCTTCGCCTTCGGCCGGGACTTCCCCCTCGCCTTCGGCGGGGACTTCCCCTTCGCCTTCGGCGGGGACTTCACCCTCGCCTTCGACGGGAGCTTCCCCTTCGCCTTCGGCGGGGACTTCCCCTTCGCCTTCAGCAGGGATTTCCCCCTCGCCTTCGGCAGGGATTTCCCCCTCGCCTTCGGCAGGGATTTCCCCCTCGCCTTCGGCAGGGATTTCCCCTTCGCCTTCGACAGGGACTTCACCCTCGCCTTCGACGGGAACTTCCCCTTCGCCTTCGACAAGGACTTCGCCTTCAGCAGGGACTTCCCCTTCGCCTTCGGCGGGGACTTCACCCTCGCCTTCGACGGGGGCTTCCCCTTCACCTTCGACGGGGGCTTCCCCTTCACCTTCGACGGGGACTTCACCTTCGCCTTCAGCGGGGACTTCCCCTTCGCCTTCCACCGGCTCGCCTTCTGCGGGTTCACCTTCACCTTCAGGCACGGCTTTCGACTCGAATGTCGCGATCAACAACATGTCCGATTTTACTTTTATGCGAACAGGATTTCCCCGGCCTTCAAAATCTCCCGCCCAGGAAGAGAACTGCCATCCCGTTGAAGGGACCGCCTGAAGTTCTACTTCTTCCCCTTTCGCATACTTTTCTTTGTCAGGCGCTATTGTCACATTCCCCGCATCAGGCCCGGGATTGACAAGCACATCCAGTTTATATTCCGGTTTGCACCCGGATATGGAAAGTATCAACAGGGAAAACAACACACCTGTCAATACCGTGTTGAGACACTTATGAAACATAGCAAGCCTCCTTGTGTGCCTGGCAGCGGCACCACTTCCACATCTATATCCTGACCGCCGGTCGCGCTGTAGACCTTCCCGCCGGCGGCCGCTGGATTCTCTATGGCAGAAAATCGTCATCGCAGCGCACCACCCTGGGCACACAGCGTTACAACGACCAATACAATCAACCCGAGGAGTCCGAGGAACATATCGCCCGATACAAACGATCCGGGGGTGTCGCACCCGCAGGAACGGGCGCCCTTGGAGACGACCAGGTCGACTGGCGTAGCCTGGTCCACAACCTCGCCGGCCGCCGGATGCTGGCGGAGGATATACCCTTCCGGCACCTGGCTGTCGTATTCATAGGTGATTTCACCCACGACCAGGTTGGCGCCGAGCACCACCGCCTGCGCATCCTCCAGGTATTGTTGCGCCACGTCGGGCACCTGGGTCTGGCCGACAGGCTCGCCATCAACTTCCCCTTCGTCCGTACCGCCCGTTTCGCCTTCTTCCTTATTGCAGTTGTTCTTGACGGTAACCTTGCGCACGGCCGCGCCGACATTGCCTTCCTGGTCTTTGACGCTGAAGGTAATCTCCTGCAGGCCGGGCGTGTTGGTATCCACATTGCCGCTCTGCGTCACCCGGTTGAGCATGTCCCCGTCACAGGCGTCCACGGCGGACGCGACCCCCGCATCGCGGTAGACAGAACCACAATCAACAGAGATTTGGACGTCCCCTTTCAACGTGACCACAGGCGCCTGCGTGTCTTTCACGGTCACCGTGCGGGAGGCGGTTGCCATTTTGCAGCCTTCCACAGGCTCAACCTGATAGCCAATCGTATAGACACCGGGCCGCGCCCCCGCCGCGTCCACCAGGCTGGGCGCCAACCCGGTCTTCCGGATGAGGGGCGTAAGGTCGGTTCCGTCCGCGTTATCCCGGGCGGTCACACCGGTATCCTCGTAGACCGCGCCGCATTCCAGCGTAATGGCGGGCGGGGCCACGATAATTTCGGGCTGGGATTCATCCACCACCGTTACGGAACGCACCACCTGGGAGGTGTTGCCCTCTCCGTCCATAACGCTGTATACCAGGGTATGCGTGCCGGGCTTCAGCGTGTTGACTTCGCCGCTGACCTCCACCTGGCCGCTCAAGTCACCGTCGCATTTATCCACGGCGGAAAGAACGCCCGCATCCTGATAGGCGGACCCGCACGCCAGGGTCACTTGCAGGTCGCCCTTCAACAGGAGCGCCGGAGGCGTGGTGTCAATCACCGTGACGGTCCGCTTCTTTTCATCCGAATTGCCGTTGTCGTACCGCGAAACCGTATAGGTAATCACATAGGTTCCGGTGCGCGCGCCCTTGGGATTGACAAGGGCGGGGACAAGCCCCTCCACCTGAATCCTGTCGGTCAGATCGGCGCCATCCTGCGCATCGCGGGCGGATACATCCGTATCTTTATAAACCGTACCGCATTCCAGGAGAATATCCGCCTGGGTCAGTACGATTTCCGGCTCGGACAGGTCTTTCACATTCACCGTGCGTTTCGCCGTCCCGATATTCCCGGCCGCATCCTTGACCTTATAGGTCAGCGTCTGCTTTCCAAGTTTAGCGGTATCAATGCTTCCTTCCACCTCCACGGCGTCCGCAAGGTCGCCGTCACATCCATCGAGCGCCGATTCGAACCCTTCGTCTACATAGGCGCCGGAATAATAGGGAACAACCGGATCCACCTCGCCTTTCAGGACGATTTCGGGAGCAAGCGTATCCTCTATCCGCAGATACTGCAGGTAGAAGTCGCCGTTTTCCGCCAGACCCGAGGCGTTAAGGGGCGTCCCGGAGGTATCCTTGGGAGGCAGGGTATCCCCGGCATTGTTGACGACCTCGTACACGGCCACATAGTCGCCCCGGGAGAGCGTTTTTTCTTCCCCGGCGTAATCCACAGGAAGGCCGGAACCGTCCACCTCCAGTTTCTTTTCGGCCGCATCGGCAAAGCGCCACAGCCAGAAGTAAGGGTTCTGCGGCAGCTGGTAGGTGGTGTTATAGACCTGGTTGTACGCGTCAACACACGCCTGCACGGCCTCGCCCGTAGTCAGCAACCACGGGTCGCCGCATTCCACGCTGTGCTTGGGATAGGAAGGCGCGATAAGCCGCGATTTCACCGAATAATTGCCCGCATCGTCCCAGGCCATATAATAAGCCCGGTAACACGGCCACAGGAGACCGGTAACATCCTCGCGCAGGTTGCGCGCATTCGTTGCCTGCCCTGAGTCGTCATAGGCATGTCCGGGCGGATTCGCCTCGAAATCGCCGAAGGGACCGGCATACCGGAAATATTCCCGCCCTTCGGCCGCATTATACTGGGTCAGAATCAACACGACGGCGTCCATGTTAACGTCGTTGCAGTTGTCTTCCGCAAGCACGCCGGGCTCGTCATAGACGGGCAGATTGCATTCCCATGGCAGCGGCGCGGCATTCGCCCAGGCTTCAGGCGTCAATTCCGCAATGCGCCAGGCTTTCGGCAGGGAAGCATAGCCCCGGCCTTCCGGATACCGGGAACCATAGACCGTTAAAGCGGCCTGCCACCAGTCGGGAACGGAATCGCTTTCCGCCAGGGGTTCCACCGGCGTTTCGCCCGTGACCGGCGGCTCGCCCACGCCCTCCAGGGTTATCTCCGGACCATCGTCGTCCACGAGCACTATCTGGCGCACCGTTTCAATGGTCTTGCCGCTGTTTGTGTCCGTGTAGCTGTATTTGATGTAGGCTTCTTTGTCCACCCCCGGATTGCCTGCCAAGGGCGTCCGGACCACCTTGTCCTTGTTATAGCTGACGCCGGTACATTCGTCAGAAACGGAAAGCACGCCGGGCTCCCGCCAGGGCGTATTGCAGGGCCATTCAGTAATATTCACCCGCCCGTACATCGGACTGTTCGCCGTATCGTCCAGAACGTCATTCAGCGTAATGGACAGTCCCGCCTCCCGGATCGTGCGGTCAATCGACATTTTGTTGCCATTGCGGTCCGTGACGGTATAACTGCGTATTTTCGTGCCCAGCACGGATGTATTGTCGTCCTGGATATAAATCGAGGAGGAGAGATCCCCGTCGCAAAGGTCAAAAGCGGNNGTCCTGTCCACCGAGGCTTTATTGCCGTTGCGGTCCGTAACGGTATACCGGCGTATCTTGGTGCCCAGTACCGCCGTATTGTCATCCCTGATGTAAATGGAGGCGGAAAGATCCCCCTCACAAAGATCATAGGCGGAGGCGCCGGGATCGGCGAACAGCTGTTCGCATCCCAGTTCCATCACGGGCTCCCCTTCCAGGCTGATGACCGGCGCCGTGGTATCCACGATATGCAGTTCCACGGTGCGCACCAGGCTCAGCGGAACACCCGGCGCAATCACCGCCTTGTAATAGAGCAAATAGACGCCGGGACTGGCGGCGGTAATATTTGCCAGGTCGAAAGGCTCGAGAGAACCATCCTCCAAAACCTGGTCCACCTCAACCCTTACCTCCCGCTGGATGGCTTTGCCCGTACAGGCATCCCACTGACGCGTTACGGTCGGAAGGGGCGTGGCCATGGAACTGCCCTTCATGCACTCGAAGGTCACAATGGTCCGTCCGTCAGGCCCGTAGGTCACGGCGACATCCGG
>MTKZ01015113.1_pt1 | contig 17585 bp, 14 predicted proteins | sample 1042781 | NCBI WGS metagenome assembly MTKZ01 (sample SAMN06212207, study PRJNA360539) | anaerobic digester metagenome | biome: Wastewater treatment plant; material: sludge; isolation source: anaerobic digester fed with sludge from wastewater treatment plant | place: Denmark: WWTP Viborg ... | reverse complement strand
CCGTGGCAAGATAGTCTATGGTCAGGCCTCTGTCAACATGTAGCAGGCCGAATGCTTACTATTGGACAGCTAACGGTCCAAATGATTATTGGATTTATACACTAACTGATTCTATCATCAACATAATGAATGAATCTTCAGGTAATACGAAACCGAAAATCTCCATAAAACACTTATGGGATGTTTTACAAATTATGACAGCTGCCTATATGTATTGGGAACCAGGAATGGATGTGACTTATGAATATAGCACTGAGGAAAACCTAAATGAGAAAGTCATTAACGAGTTTAGAGCCGTTGAAGAAGAACATCATAGAGATATGGAAGTGTTCTATTTTCAAATTGAAGATTCTCTGGAAAGTGAACCATACGAAGACGACTTTGAATATAGGTTTCAGAGATATGGATGGGACATGTTTTATGTGGATTGAGAGAAATAATTTTTATTAAAATATTAACGTTATGGCAAATATTTATTACAGCTACATTCGATGCCTCATAATTCCAGAATTAACAACTACAATTGACCCGGAAAAAATAATCAAGAAATCCCTGTCACAATCCAGATTCAAGCGATTTGATGAACTGGTTAATCAATCCAGATAGGATCCAGAACAAAAACAGATCTCCACGGAGGAAGTGAACTGTTGATTGCAGCTCTAATATGAAATAACATCGTTTATTTTATGCGTTTACAAAAGATTCCCTAATGAGAGACTATAAAAATGATAATGATTGTAAAATAATATTCACGGATTAAAAATAGCTTATTAGAACAATAAATAATTATGACTGAGTTTTACGATATATTCACTAATACTACCTATCAAGAGTTTATCCGAAATAATTGGGAAATAAGATTTCTTAAAGAGGATACAGATTATGATGGAAAATGGGTCAAAGACTTTATGGGAAATCAGGTATTATTATTAATCAGGGAGGATACCAACGAGATTTATGGATTGAAAAGTGAAGCAAAAAGCTCACCATTTCTGGTATTATATTTATTAGCCGAAAGGGGAAATGCTTTAATAGGATTAGTAAAAGATCCTATTCTCAACCATGCCAGTTCGAACAATATACTTGATTATGCTAATGAATTCCATAATAAGTATAAAGATAATACTGCTTGTTTTTTAGCCTTTGTTAAAGATAATGACGAGTGTCAAAAATGGTTACAAATACTTCCTGAGTTCTAGTGGGTCAAACATGAATTTTAGCCGAGTGATTATTTCCAGCAAAATATTCCGTATAAACTTGTACTTCTGTTTTAGCTGCAAAAATAGCCAGAAAACTAACTCTATTTTAAAATCTGTTGCTTGAAATACTTTTGGTGGTACCTTTTTTTGGTTTTTCACCAGAAAAGTAGGCCGGATTAGTGTTTTTTTATGGAACCTGGGATATTTTAAAGCAAAATTCTACCCAATAAAGTCATTTTCGGGAGCGGATAGCGAACTCTTTACAAGGGTTATGGTAAACTTTCGGGCACAATTTTTTTCGCCTGTATTTATATATAAAATTATTGATACAGGTGAAGAAGAATAGCCGAAAGTTTAAAAGCGATGAAAGCTATAATCAATTAAAACTGATAGCTTCGTTTGTAAAAACAGCAAGGTTCTGTTACGGAATGACGCAAAAGGATCTTGCTTCTGAGAGCGATGTCAGCTACAGAACAATACAAAATATTGAAGCAGGTGATATTAACTACACTCTTAAAAACCTCATAAAGGTCATCTCGGTCTTTAATCTTGAACTGAGTTCATTGTTCAACGATATTTCATGACTGAATGATCTGTCATGAATTTTAAATAGCAAGATCCAGGTCTATAAGAAATAGTAATCCACATGAGTATGTGAACATGCTTTTGCAAAATTTTTGAGTATTTATATATGGTACAATATAGTATATGTCTAATGGGGAGGCCAATTTACCTGGCGGTTTGAGGTCTCCCTTCTCTAAAACTGCCAGGGAAAATAACGTTTATTAAACCGTCAGATGAATGATATTCACATATTACCCGAACAAAGAGAGTTACCAGCCTTCATATTTTCTGATATGGGAATTACCTCAGCTGCTGACCTCAGGAACAACAAGAGAATCCTTTGAAGGCTTTAAATCCGGAAGAATTACTAAAGAACAATTACCGATTATTATTGCAAGCGGCCAGGTTGAACCAGGCAGAAAGACCAACGATAATGTCAGATATCACAGCGGGGTAATCATGCTTGACCTTGACAGGAAAGATAATCCCGATATTGAAAACAAAATAAGGTATATAAATAATGACAGGTTCACATATTTATCCTTCAGTTCACCAAATCATGGTTATAAGGTCTGCATATACACATCGATTGAGGATGTGAAAGAGCATGATCAGTATTATGGTGAAATCTCTGATTATTACTCAAAAACCTATAATATCAAATGTGATAAAAGGTGCAGCAATATTGCTAGGTTCTGTTTTTTACCGTTTGATGATAAGTATTACCATAATCCGCTTTCAAGTAAATACTCTCTAAAAATAGGGACATCTGCTCAATTAAGTCTAAAAACAAATTCGGAAGAAAGGGACATGTTTTATGCCGAAGGAAGGGACAACAATACGTATACTAACTCTCATCCCCTTTTTACGGACAATTCTAATCCAGAAAAAAGGGACAGTCTACCTATTCCTAGTTCCTCAACTATAAAAAGGGACACTAATACACTTCCTCTTTCTGACTTTAGTATTTCTTCTTTAATTAAAAAAGGGACATATGCAGATTTAATCTTTAATAGTACAAGATATAAAAATATAATGTGTGCTATTGTCCCCATTTTTCAGGAAGACAATTCTCGGAATCATCTTGATTATTCAACAAGAATTGATGAAGCATATTTCAATGAAGACAAGCAAACCTATTTTGTTGCAGGTGGCTTACCTGTTTGCCAGATAAGACTTGGCAGGACATTTAAGATCAAAACTGGAAACAGGAACAAAACGCTTGGATGCCTCTCTATGAAGCTAATCTTCAACAATCCATTTGCTTCATGTGAAAGGATCCTGCAGGAGATATTGTCCATCAATGAGAAATACAGCGAGGAACCTCTTAGCGTAAAGGAATGTAATGATATCGTCAGATATAACTATTATAGTTTCCTGAGGGGAAAACTTGATTTCAGCAAGGTTTTGCGTCAGAACAAAAACGGTATTTCAAATCAGTACGTCTTCTTTAGCCGGAAATACAAAGGAGACAGTCAAAAAGAAAAACACAAAATAGCCTGTAATGAATACAAGGCTGAGAAGAAAACAATCAAGAAGGAAATGATTTATAATGCCATACAACATCTGAAAACTGGTAGTAAAATAATAATCCCCAAGATAGCAGAATTTCTTGGTGTAAGTGAAAAGATGATTGACCGTAATCTTACTCCTGAGTTGAAAGAGCTATATAAATCATATAACAGATTACTCCGTAAGAACAAAAAAACCTAATCCTGCTAAATAATATTTTTGAGAAAATCATTCTTTTTCTATTTCGCTCTGTATTTATTGTAAACGGCAAGTGACGTTTGGCAAAAAATAATTTCTATTGATAAATAAAAACATGAAAAAGATTATAAATGATGTAAAAAGGGTGAATCTGACATTAGACCATGAATTCTATGCATTTATAAAGGCGAAAGCAGATGCAGATTTCATTAAACTTGGAACTTGGCTAAAACAGTACCTCAAACAAAATATTAAAAAAAATTCTTCAAATAACTGAAGCCATGGGATACGACGTGAGAACAAATCTGTTATGTACAAATCCAACGATAATATTTTCTGGAAGCACATTTTCTCAGAAATGGGCTAAAAGCCTAATGGAGATTGATAAAGGAGTATTTAAATATTGCTCAAGGGGATATTCACTTCATGATGATTTAGTGGATCTTTCCAAACAATATCCTAATGAGTCATTTACCGGCATAACATGGGAAGATTCGAATATTTATAACCGAATTAAATACACCTTAATCTTCAAAAATAGCGGATGTAAGCAGGTAAACTGTGAACCTGGATATGTGTACGGGTTCAATAATGATAACTATTATGAAATGCCAACTGACCTCTTTGAAAGGTTCAAAAAACATCTTGACCGTTATATTGAAAGGATTGATATAGTTAGAGAGAATATTGAGGAAGGCGTTGTTTTTGATTTTTTAAATAACAATCCAGATGAAGATGGCTTCATGTCGTATTACACAATCACATGGGAGAATGATGAGCATAAATTTACCGCTACAAGGAGATTCACTTCTGAGATAACAATAAAATATGAGAAGAAGCAATCTTCAGCCAACAAAAGGCAGGAAATTGAAAAGGAGTTAAAAGAAAGTAATGAGGATTATTCAACCGATGATCTTCCCTTTTGGCCTTTGCAGGATAAACATGATGCAAGGTCAATCTTTACAGGATAAAAACAACCGTGTGCCCTGTAAATTGACTGAAGCAAGTAAAAATAACATAATTAAAAAAGATGGATAATGGATAATTATCAGGATACTTTAAATAGTAAAGATTTTGATACAAACCTGGATAAAATTAAGCATGAAAATTGCGATCAATCCTCTAAGCAGTCTGATCAGAGTGTCTTAACCGATGAACCGAACAAGTTATTGTCTTCCTGCATGTGTATGGGAGATGGTATTTATATTCCCAATGAAGTTGATTTACTAATATGGGAGAATGATACGCTCCAGGATTTTGAAGACCTTTTTGAAGGATACTCATATCCTGTGGATGACTTGAATTTTGAATTACAGAATGAATTAGAAATGCAGATAAATAACCTTGGATATTTTCCTTGTGACGAAGAAAATCCAAATTACCATAAATTTAATCTTCTCCAAATGTGGCTTTTTATTCTCCAAAGAGCCGGAGAGGATTTAAGTTCCAGAGAATTGTTTGCATTAAATTATGCCATAAGTACCTATGCATCATTTTGTGCACCATGGGAAAGAAGGAAAGAAATTAGAAGGAATATTTATGGCCTTAGAGATTGGTTTGAAAGGAATAATTTGAATGGTGATGAATTGGAGAGGAAAATTTTTGAAATGGATATGCTGATCTTATACGAATTAACAGAAATCCTTCTCAAATCGAAAGTAATTTACTATTGCATAATGTCTGCTGAAAAACCTGAACTATATTGTGAATATATACCTGACTTGAGCGAAATTGAATGCCTGACGGAAGATGATTTATCTCAGAATCTATGGATGGCTGGAGACATGAATTCAGACAATATCATGGATTATTTTTGGGATGCAGAATGAAAATCAATTTCAAGTCCAATTCCTTATAGCTTCAAGATATAATGTCCATTAGATTTACAGAGATTTTACATAGGTAACAATTATCTTATATCTGTCATTACTGGATAAATTGAATTTGCTTCATAGAAATTTAAGAAAATTGGCCTAAATTAAGAGTTTATTTCAAAGCAAGACAAACCTCAAGGAAGGCAAGATGGTAAAGTATTCAATTGGACAGAGAGTCTCATTAATATCATATTCGGGCAAAAGAGGAAGAATTGAAAGTTTTGTCTCATCAGAGGGAGGATACAACTATTATGAAGTTCTCTGGGATGATGGAAGTCTTGAGGTAATATCGGATTCTCTGATCAAGCCTGAAGTTAAAATTAATACACCTTGGGACCTGATTGCTAATAACGAATTTTTCGACTATCGTGACTTTTCAATTGCTACAACTTTTCATAAAATTCGAAATACCACCGCAAATACAATTTCCAGCTTAAAAGCGTCAAGGACAATCTTCAAACCATATCAGTACAAACCTTTAGTTAAGTTCTTGAAATCTGACCTGAGGAGGGTATTAATCGCTGATGGAGTAGGACTTGGTAAGACTATTGAAGCTGGACATATCATGCTCGAGCTTGCAGCACGCGGGGACTTGAGAAGCCTTTTGGTTATTTGTACAAAATCCCTGATGGATAAATGGAAAATGGAGCTTCAGGACAAATTCAACTTCATATTAAAGAAATATGATAGAGTATCTGAATTAGTTCAGGATATTAAAGATGATGTTGCGAAATCAAGGCAAAGTGTACTTGGAATTCTAAATTATGAGAAAGTCAGAAATCCAGAAATACTGAAAGTAATAGAAGATAATAATTATCATTTTGACTTGTTAATATGTGATGAGGCACATAAAATAAGAAATAGTGAAACGCAGCAGCACAAGGGAGTTGATAAGATTGTTAAGAATTCCGGAGCAGTTACTTTCTTAACTGCCACACCTATTATGACGGACATGCGTAACCTTCATAATCTAGTAAGAGTTCTGGATCATGAAGGTTATGATACTTGGGATATTTTCAATAATGCGATTGCACTAAACCGGCCATTTATTCATGCTCTATCTCGTCTCAATAATAGGGAATCTCTTACTGAGATTGCAGAAGAGCTGCAGAATTCAGAAGTTGTACAGGAAATGACTGCAGACGAGGAAGTCTATCAAAGAACTGAAAGGACAATTGCTGAAATATTTGAGAACGATCCATTGTATAAACGGGCAAGGATTAATCTTCTCAATGGAGACGATAAAGTAGAAATCAGAGCACAAATTCAGCAAGACCTTGTTGAACTTAATTCTCTTAACCATATATATTCAAGAACAAGGAAAAAGGATGTCATGAATGATAAAGATATCATTACCAGGGATCCTAAAACCATTTCTGTTATGCTTTCAGATATTGAAAGGCAAATATATGATGGTGTCATTAATCAATATGATGATCAAAAAAACTTGGGGCTAATACAGAGAAAAAGGCAGATGGCAAGCTGTATTGTGGCGTTTCAAACTTCCAGAACTGCATTGGAAAGAGGAGTATATGAAAGGGATATTCCTGACGCTAAGTACGAAGCGTTTAAAACAATAATTGATGAAGTAGTTCTTAAAAAGAAAAGGAAAATAATTGTTTTTGCATTCTTTACCAATACACTTCTTTACTTGAGAAACAAACTGAATGAATCTGGAATTCAATGTGAAATTATATATGGAAGTATTACAGACAGAACCGAGCGGATAGATAAATTTCATCACAATGAAGAGATCAAAGTCCTTCTTTCATCAGAGGTTGGAAGTGAAGGTATAGACCTTCAGTTTTGTGATGCATTGGTAAATTATGACCTGCCATGGAATCCTATGGTTGTTGAGCAAAGAATTGGAAGAATAGACAGAATCGGACAGGAAAACAAAATAATTCATATATATAACCTGATAATTAGTGATACTGTCGAGGAGAAGATTTATGAGAGGTTATATCAAAGAATAAATCTCTTCAAAGAATCTATTGGTGATCTGGATGAGATATTAGGAGAGAATGAGCCACTTGGGGATATTATTATTAAAGGAATTGAATCGCTTTATAAAACCCGGCTTACTGAGGAAGAACAAATATTTGAACTTGACAGATTGCGTACTGCAATAGAAAATGAACGACTGACGCTAAAACGGATTCGATCAGAACTTGAAGGATCATTCGCTAATGACATTCATTTCCAGAATGAAATCGAAGCTATCGAAAAGAATAACAGGTACTTGACCAAAGAAGAAATAATTAAATATCTCGAAAGCATAATTAGGATTAAGCTTAGCTCACTCCGACTTATTCACCTTAATAATGAAATCTCAGAACTGGAATTACCTAATAGCGATAAGAACATAATCTTTAATTTTATTGAAAGGTATAAGGACGATCCGGCAAAGAATCCCGAACTTGAAAATCTTTACCGTAATTTCAGGACAAGGTTTGCAGGAAACCGGAGAATAGAGATTACATTCGATCAGCAATTTGCATATCAACATAAAATGGTTGAATATATATCAGCATTTCATCCGCTGATAAATGCGATCTCAAATTTCTTTGAAAAGGAAGGTTTTTATCAGAACAGGGCACATAAGATCCTTCTTCATAAAGAGTTATTTTCTACTGAGAATGGCATAAAAGCAGGTTTTTATGTACTGGCCGTTTATAAAATCACAATTAGAAAACACTTTAGTGAAACAAAAACAAGCCAGTTCTTTTATCTGCGTTCGGTAGTCGCAGATATAAATGGCTCGGATGCAGTCATTTTGGATAATAAGGTTAGCGAATATATCCTTGGTATTGCCCAGCTTAATTGCGATATGTTCCTATCTGATGTGAAATCCGACCAGGAATTTATTAATATGGTTCGCCCATCGATTAACTCCGCGATTATAAAAGACGTCAATCAAATAAGGGAAGATGAGAGGGTAAAGTTCTTTTCCAGTTTAAACCGCAGGACAGATCAGGAAGTCAATTACATTGACAGTCGAATAACCAGAATGAACAGATTGCTTTCAGAAGGGAAAGGTATTGAAGCAATTATCAGAAGTGATATAGAAAACCTAACCCAGAAGAAAGAAGAATTGTTAAGAAATAAGGATTATGCAAAAGTAGAAGCGGAGAATAACTTGATGTCAGTTAATCTACTTGAAGTAGTATGAAGGAGTATCACATAGGATTTGATTTTGGAACTTACCAGAGCAAGGCATGTGTTTTTGACATTAAAAACTCAACTCATGAATTCATTAGATTCCAGGATGGCTCATATTTTCTTCCATCGCACATAGCCAGGGGGTACAATGACCTGTTTGTTTATGGAGGTATTTCTGCCGAAAATGCTCTTGAGGAATACAGATATTTCAAAATTGCAGCAGCAGATGATCCTGAGTTTCACATTGAAACTTTTGAAAAACCAGTTGACAATAAATCAGATTTTTATCATTTCTCAGACATTATAAATTTTTCTCCGGAGTTCCTTTCAGTGATATATATTACTTATGCTCTTTTCTTTATTAAGGAAAAATATACCAAACCTGGAAATGAATCTTCATCGAATTCAAGTATTATTTCACGGTTGTTTCGCAGGAAAGAAGTGGAAGAAGAAATCAGGTTTACCGTTCAAATAGGAATACCAACTGAATGGTCGCATATTAAAAATCTGAGACGAAAGAGAAAATTTGAAAACATTCTGATGCTCTCAGAACTACTACAGAAAAAGTACCATACTCTATCTTCCTTTCTAAGCACTCCTTCAGTTAAGATTATAGAAGATGTCAGGAATATTTATAATTCTTTTGACTTTAAGTCAATTGATGAATTTAGCAACAGATTAAATGAACTGGGAGTATCTGTATATCCTGAAACAGCTGCAGGCCTGACTTTCATTCTTAAAACCCGACAACTCCCAAAAGGTTATTACGCAATTATGGATGTCGGAGCAGGTACCAGCGATATTTCTTTCTTCCGAGTTCTTGATGATGGTACAATAAGATATCTTGCTTCAGAAAGCTATTTAATGGCAGCAAATAATGTTTACCGTCAATATTTCGGAGAATGTATCACAATGTCGGATTTGAGTAAGGCTGAGAAAGATGTAAAGGCTTTGATTGATAAGGAAATATGGAAGAAGAATTCCAGACTGTATGCTGCTTTGAGGGATGTGAACAAACATCTTGATTCTGTTGTATATAAGCTTTTTAATGGAAGAGTTTATTACTATAGAAGGGACATGGTGTCTAAATATTGTAATCAGCCAATAATTTTATATGGTGGTGGAGCGAGGTTACCTGTCTTAAATTCAGGCAAAATTATGATCCATGACAATGGTTGCATAAGTATCAACATCGATCATACTTATCTTGAAAAAGATGATATTGAACGGTTTACCTCAATAATAAACATTATTCCATATGACCAGTCATGGAAAACTGATTTCAGCTTGCTTGTCGTTGCTCTGGGACTATCTTATATCAAACCTGTAAGCTCGGCAGAATGGTTTAACACTTCTGAATATAACTGGAAAGATGGATCAAATCCACAGGAAGTTCAACATCCTTTTAATGAGGATTGCTACATATATGATGTTCTGAATTCTAAGTTTTATGATGATCCAAAAAACTAACTGGACTCCAATTAATCATGAAAATCAGTGAAAAGCAGATCAAAAGTATTAATAGAATAAGACAGGAAGTCTCATTCAAACCTGAATTTCTACAGTCGCGTATATTAGCTGAGAATAGCGCAAGAGTCTTGCTCGATAATAAAGCCGGAAGATTTAAAGTTTACGATCTGGAACTTTTTCTAAACCATTGTAATACAGAAAGGATTCCGCTAAAATCTGAACCCACAAAAATCAGAGAAAATGAAACATTAAAACGTTTTGGAGTAGCTTTTATCGGTCAGAACAGGAGGCTAATGGTCAATGCGCTAAGAGAATGCAATTACTGGATAGGAAGTCTTTGGAAGACGAATGATGATCCATTCAACATCTTGTCTCAGTTTTGGAAATTAAATGAGGTCCCTGGTGCAGGTATGGGATTGCCAACAATGATATTGTATCTTAAAAATCCAGCCGTCTATAATGTATGGCTTCCATTTCTGAATACGGCATTATCACAATTTACAGGGCAGATATTATCTTCAAAAAGAAATGCTGAAAATTACTACACTTATAATTCAATCTTGAATAAAGAACTTAGAGAACCTTTTGATCTTAAACCACAAGAAATAGATTATATCATATTCAGGATTAGTTTTTAGGATTTAAATACTTTAATCCACAGATATTTACCATCCTTTTTTACTCTGGCCAACTTTGAAGTTGGTATGCTCAAGGTCCCTTATATCCCTTTGTAATAAAATTAATAAAGTTCTAAGTCTTTTAGGATTACCTGCTGACCTAGCTGCGGCATCAAATAAATGGTTAAGCGAAGGTTTCTTTATGAATTTAAGATATAATCCCTCAAACTCTTTTTTTAGATTTGCCAGATAATCATTCAAAGCACTAATATTCATCTTATACAATAATCCATCCTCTACAAACTTTATTCGGGGGATAAAATTATCTACCGCTTTTTTCGAGGATTCCTGAATAATTTCTTGATTCTTTTTCGATAGAGTATGTATAACATCATCTATTAATTCATCAAATTGTGGCTTCAAGTAATTGCTTTTTTTTAGAGCTTTGCGATCTTTCTTAATTCGTTGAATTGCACTTAATTTATCAATTCTTTCATTAAAATTACTGTTCTTAATAAGATCTAAAAAATAACGGATCTCCTTCAACCTTTTAATCATCTCATCATACCTCAGGTTTGGATTTGCTCTATCCGTCTTTAATTTAAAAAGGAATTCGGCTAAAATATTAGAGCCTGAAACAATATGATAATCCGCTGAAATATCAATGGCATAATCATATTTTTTAAAACCGCCAATAAAATCTGCACTTCTACTACCTCTTCTACTCATTCTCGCTTAGTAAAAATTATTTTGACCGTTTTGCCTCAGCATGAACTTTATTAGTTGTCTGTTCATCTAGGGTTACCCATGTCACAGCACCCGAAGGATGCTTATAAGGAACAGGATTTTTAAACTTAATAATATCCTTGAGTACCCAGGCATATTGACCCTCAAGATCTTTTGCCTCAGCTTTAGTTAATGGCCTAAATCCCATTATTGAATGCTTTTCATAAGCTATTTGTGGAGTAAGTTGAATAACTTCAGTCAGGTTGGCAGTACCTACAACAGTGCCAGATCCTGCTCTGATAAGGGCAACCGGGCCAATTTTCTTGGTGAGCTTTGATCTGATTTCCCATTTCTTTTTTCCAGCCAGAATCATATCGATCCATGGTTCACGAATTGGAATTGCTGAAAGTGTTTCCATCCTTTTTTATTTGAACATTATTTGTTGCGGTTTCACGACAAGTGTATCTTTTGAGACTGCTAGTATTCTTTCAAATTCTTCAACTCTATGGAGTTTCTTTCGTCTCATCTCAATAAATGCTCTGAATACAGCTTCATATGAGTTATCAACCATCCACTTTTTGAAGGTTTTATAAGCATCCGGTTGTTGGTCAAGAAGTGTATTGAATGTGGTTAGCAGCAATGGATTATAATCTGACACATTTTCGATAAATGTAAAAGTATAATACTGTGCCAAACCTTCGGCCAGAAATTCATCAGTCTTTGGAAAAACATCCCAGTGCAAATTATCCTTATCGAATCCAACATGGTTATAGGCATGGGACAATTCATGGGTCAGAATTACAGTAATGAAATTTTGAAGGTTAAGATTATATAGTTTTGAGAATAGAATGCAGGGTAACAGATATAGTTCAACCTCATGCTGTTTAATAAAATAGCATCCAAATATGTCTTTATTATAATCATCCCTCAAGAATGAGAATAAATCACGATTTAAATTTTCGAACGGATAATCTTTTATCAGTTTTTCAGCGTAATCAATTGAATAACTAATGGCGTTTGCTGCAAGAGGATATTCAAAATGTGGCTTTACTTCATAAGCAACATTCCTGAATTGAAGAAGGGTAAAATACAGATCAAAATCAAGATGCTGATATCGTGTTTCAATGACGTTGATAAATGATTTATCATATGATGCTTTAATTCTGACAGGAACTGGGATAGCTTCACCTCTTTCATCAATTAGCTTAACTCCCATTTTATCCCTGAGGTAGTCTCTGATTTTATTGTTCCAGGATTTTTTAACGATTTCTGCCTCTTTTTCATAATCGCTATAAAGTTCATGAATCTTTCTTAAGGTAGGATTTCGAAAAGAATAACCGATTAAGTTATTTAAGCTCATAGAAATATTTTATTTATGGAATACCTTACTGATTAATTCATCAATCTCCCTAACCGAAATGGCACCACGGGTACTCCCATCTTCGATTTTCGTCGGTTTGTCTTTCGTTACTATTAAGTAGCCATTTCTGCCTCCACCTTCTTCCCAGGGCAGAATATTATTTTCCAGATACCATTTATACTTCTCCTCCCATCTTTCAACATACTCTCTGTCATGCATCATTCCACAATGTTCCCAATAATATGTTATCCCTAATTCTGGGTTTTCGATGGTAAAATCTGGCAGCTTTTCTACCTCCTTAATCACAAGTTTCTTTTCATAGGCAGGGGAAATTCTTTTATCCAGGAGTCGTTGATAAATCAGCAATTCACTTTTCGATCTTAACATTTTCCCGTCACTTGCCTGATGAATGAGGTTTTTCTCCAGGTATTGGCCATCAACTTCAATTAACTCAGGATCTGTAAAAAGATTGGTAATGCGTTTTAAGGTATCCGAATAGATCGGGGATGATAGAGTTTTAATATCAAAGGTTTTACCCTGAAATAAAACAATGATTTTTTGCCTTTGTCGTGTTAGTGCGGTATAAAGTAATTCCCTTGTTAATAAAAAGCAGGGATTAGGAATGATTAAAAATACTTTCTCAAATTCACTGCCCTGGGCTTTATGAACTGTTAATGCATATGCTAATTCTAACGGTGGATCATTTTCATCTTTGAAATCAAAAGAGGTGAATGAATAAACAAATCCCTTCTGTGATGAAAATTCAATTTCCACATATTTTGGTTGCCCTCTGTACTTAGCCTTCTTCCTCTTAAATTGTCCGGTTACTATACCGATTTCTCCATTCGCAAGATATGTTAATGAATTTTCTTTCGGATACACATAATCACGACTGTGGTTCCCGAGATTAATAACCTTGTCACCATATACTATTTGTTCGATTCCTAAAGGTTTTGGAATCTTTTTTTCTGTGTACGTAAAGTTATTATATCCATTTACCGTTCTCCCCTTAATTGCATATTCTATTTTATCTTTCCTGAAAAGCTTGTGAATTTTTCTGTTAATAGCTCTCACTCCCATAAGTCTTTCCTTAATAGGTGAAAGAATTTGCCAATCGTCAATATTTTCTACAGCAGGGTTTGAATCGAAATACTCTGCGTCAAGACTATTATTAAAATACCTGCCATCTACTGATCCTAATTTAAGATTAAAATGTTCAATGTCATTGATTGAGCTTAACTCCAATTCTTTAACTAGTACATCCTCGAACTTTTTCTCAAAATCACTTTCATTTTCCCAGTTTACAATTTCCAGGTAGGGGCTTACCTTTTTTGTTAGTATATCATTTATTATCTGATCAGCTCCTGGTTCAAGAGGTTCACCACTAAACCATTCAGCTAACTGAAGATCTTCTCGTTTAGATCCACCCTGCCGCATTTTAATAGTAAGCTCTGAAAATCCTTTTGACACCCTGGGGAATGTAGTTTCGATAGATTCTTGCTTTAGAAAATTTACAATGTCAACAAATGGTCTACCGGCACCTATAGGAGGGAGTTGCCTGTGATCACCAACCAGGATGAATCTCTTTGAATGTTTTAAACAATCCAGGGTTGTAGCCAACATTTCCTCGGTTAACATACTTGCTTCATCAAGTATTACAGTTTCAAAGTTGTCTTCCGTTCTTTCAGAGAAAATATATCTCTGTAGTGTCCCATCAAATCGATCGTACCCATTAAGAAATTGAGCCAGCGTTTTTGCAGTTACATCAAGTCCTTTTGCAATCTGTTCCATACGGACTCTGGCCTTACCGGTCGGGGCCAGTAGTAGAACTCCGTTCTTATTGATCTCTGGATGAGATGCAAAAACTGTAAGTAATGTAGTTTTCCCTGTGCCTGCCGGGCCAATTAAGACTGAAAACCTTGAAGAAGCAATATTCCTTAATGCTGCCAATTTTTCCACCCTGGCTTTCTCTTCTCTCTCATCAACTTTTAAATCACTTGACTGATCTAAAGCCTTAAGAAGGAGTTCCTTCCACTTGTCCGCCACTGTTAATTTCTGGCCGTTTAACCGATCTGTAACTTTTTCCCTTATGATTTCACTGCAAAAAGTTAGTTGTTTCAATTGATAAGCACATGAGCCATCCTTCATCTTAACCTTTTCAATAGCTCCCGGAAAAACATCCTCGGCAAGTTCGTAATAATCGCTATCAATGTTGCATTTTGGGATTATCGGTAAGGTGCGAATTTGTTTCACAAGCTCTTTCCTTGGCATCAGGGTATGACCCAAGGTGGCTGACAATTGAAGTTGTTGGATTGTTATTGCCCGAACGCGATAAGAATCCTGAGGATCTTCATAAAAGCTATCGGCAGGGAGTAGATCAGACGGCTTGTTTTTTAAGTAAAGACCCAAATCTATAGTATAAAGAGAGACAGGATCAATCTGATGTATATTTAACTCATAAATCAAATAAGGATTCTTCAAAATCTGCTCATCGGTTATACCAGGATCAAGTAATTCTCTTTCCTCCTTAACAAAAATGCGTTCAGCCTGATCTATACTTAGTTCGAATCGACTCAAAAGGTATAATAGATTAAGTCGATCAGATTTTTCTTTTACCAAAAGTCGTTGATATAATTTCTTTGAACTTGTAGGTATCAGGGAAGCTACTTCATTGCTGAGAATATCTTTGGGATTATCTAATGCTGCACCAAAAATTTCCCAGGGATTCTCAGTATCATTCTTTAAGTTGTTTATTATTTCCGCAGCAATAAAATGTCCTTTTTCAATTCCAAAAGCACATAATGCTGCCCCCATACCAGGGTAGCATCCTCTTACTTTCTGTATTCTTTGCAGTTCATCATGAATCCAGGAGAGTGCTCTTTCATGATTCTCACCTATTCCTTTTTCTTTTGCCTTTTGCCACACTTGGTAGCAATTAAGTAGAACCCTGATTGCACTATCATTACTTACATGCTCGCTTGCATAAGAGAATTCAAAATTTTTGTCACTTGGTGCAATAACAGCAAGTTCAGATGGATCAAAATCAGGATGTTCTTTCTGAAATTCAATAGCATCATAATACGGAAGGAGAAATCCATCCTCCATATTAGGTCTGATACTATGTAGAATCATATTCTCCCAATATCCTGCACTAAAATGTGAATTACTTCCATCATATTTATCTGAATCTATTATATCCTTCACCCTTCCAACCCCAACAATTACTCTTTCAGTTGATTCAACAAAAGGTACTCTTTTTGCATAGATAAAAACCAAAGATCTTTCTTTATCAAGGTGTTCAAAAAAACAATTAAGCAGCGCTTTTTGATTCTGATATTCCTGAATCCAACCTTTCTCATATTCTGGTTCATCCTGCCAATCCAACTGAGGTTCCCTATTTTCATCATAGTTTAAGTCATATTTATCAACCAGAGTTACCGCATGCTCTTTACGCATCCAATAATAAGGAACAGCAGGTGCCGAGTAAGCCGGAAAGTGAAGTATTGTTTTTCTGAGATGTCCATGTGTAGTAGGAGATAGTTCGATATATGGATGGGTTATATACTTATCGAAACTAAAATTAGCCATAAATGTACCTCTCTCTGAGACACATACTGGATAGTCTTTCTCTTCCAGTTTTTTGATTGAAACTCCCTTGATCCCCTCCTTATCTTCTTTCTCATCATCACGTTTAAGTGCGCAGTTTTTTAGCACGAGGCACGAAGAATTCTCATAAACATTATCACAAACACATCCATTCCAACCTTTATCGTGCCACGGTACTCGAAGGGATAAGTGTTTAAATTGATATCTTGAATTATGTCTCATGATTATCCTATCTTAATGACCATGGAAAGTTTGAATGATGAGTTCCATCTCAAATCAATTTAACTGATTAATATAGAACACTAAAGCTATTGAAAATCTTGACATAATAAAATAGTAAATTCTAATAAATTACTGACCGAGTTAAATATGAAATTTATTTACTCTTTGATCTAAGGGATTCAATAAGAGGGATCAAAATAAAGGTCATCCAGATTCCATTTATCATTGAATAAATCAGACAACTGCTGAATGTGATATCGAAAAAGATCATACTTATGGAAAAAAGGATCACATTAAAGATTAGTACTACCAAAAACTCAACAAACTTGCGAAGAAATAAATCGCTTTTAGTATTCATGTTCAATGAATTAGTTTAAATTTTTCTGGTGCTTTCTGAGAATTCTTCTTATTATATGGATCAATGTATAACACGGCTATTTTCTGGCCACCATCAAAGATCTCATAGCCATCTATCGGATAATTTGAAAGAGGTGATGTAAAAGAGCCAATTCTCACATAAGTAACCTTGACTCCTTCAAGAGTTCTAAGTCTTCCCAGATAAGCAGTATTTCCAAAAATTGTGTTTACTGGAATTGGGTTAGTGACATCATAGCCAAACTGACCATAACCATTGGGAATCATATCCTGATCCGTTCCGTCTTCATTCATATTGTGCATAATATCATATAATTCTCTTAGCTTCTTAAATTCAGGGTTTGAATTAAGCTCATCCGATAAAGTTTTCGATTTTTTCTTTGCTGGAATGATGCTTAAAATAACAATTATTACTGTTGCTATAAGAGTTACAATTATATATGTACCCATGGTTTGTTTTTTTATATCTACTCTCGATATGGACAAATAGAAGGCCAATTAATCACCCTATTTGGTTTTGATCTGATTTAAAGGGAAGTATTAAAAATCTTAGTAATATGTAAAACCATGATCATAAGCATTATAAGCAGTATGCTTTAAAGTGGCTTAAAAACCTCTATGCCAGATTCATTTAATGACTAGTGTCATGTCAATTATGAATTGACGGATATAATCTGTGTAATTTCACTCTGGCATCTGT
>MTKZ01057685.1_pt1 | contig 17598 bp, 14 predicted proteins | sample 1042781 | NCBI WGS metagenome assembly MTKZ01 (sample SAMN06212207, study PRJNA360539) | anaerobic digester metagenome | biome: Wastewater treatment plant; material: sludge; isolation source: anaerobic digester fed with sludge from wastewater treatment plant | place: Denmark: WWTP Viborg ... | reverse complement strand
GACGCAGAGCGGTTTCGCCGGATCTTCGACTGCAATGTCCAGGAGGCGGGCAACCTGAAATACGCGCTCCAGCCGCCGGATTACGATCCCGTTGCGCTGCGCGCCAGATACGGCTACAAGGCCGATGATTTCGTGATCTGCCTGGGTAGCAGCCGTCCCGGCGAGGAAGAACTTTTAGCCGGCATCCAGCCCGCGCTCACAGCCGCGATCCCGCATCTCAAAATGATCGTGGCGATCAGGCATCCGCAACGGCTGGGCGAGGCGCTGGCCGCCTTTCCCCAGGCGGCGCTGTTTTCCAAACTTGACGAAAATCCCGTGCCGGACGAGGCTGTTTTATTGGTGGACACCATCGGCCACCTGAACGAATTCTACGCGCTGTGCGACCTGGCGCTGGTCGGCGGCTCTTTCTGCGACTTCGGCGGACACAATCCGCTGGAGCCGGCAGCCTACGCCAAACCGGTGCTCATCGGGCCTTATCACAGTTCCTGCGCCGCTCTGGTCAACGATCTGGCCGCGCGGGAGGCGATCCTGGTGTGCGAGCCGGAAAAACTGGCGGGAGCCATCATCGCCCTCTACCAGAGCCCGGAACGCCGCCAGAGCCTGGGAAACAATGCCCGGGCCTGTGTGGCGGACAACGCCAAAGCGCTGGAAAGACACCTGGGAGGTTTGCGGCCATGGCTGGATTGACGGAACGCGAAGCGATGTATTGCAAGGCGGAGGAAGGCGGCAAGGTGCGCTGCCTGCTCTGCCCGCAGGTGTGCGAATTATCGGTGGGGCAAAGCGGACTCTGCCGGGGACGGAAAAACCTCGGCGGGAAGATGGTCGCAGTCAATTATGGCCAAAGCATCGGCGCCAGCTTCGATCCGATCGAGAAAAAGCCGCTCTACCACTTCCGGCCGGGCTCGCGGATCGTTTCGCTGGGTCCGAACTCCTGCAACCTCGCCTGCTTTTTTTGCCAGAACTGGGACAGCAGCCAGCAGCGCTGCCCGACGCGCTTTATCTCTCCCGCCGAACTCTACGGATTGGTCCAAGAGCAGGCGCAAGGCGGGCCGCGGCAGGTGGCCTTCACCTACACGGAGCCTTTCACCTGGTATGAATACATCTGGGATTTTGCCGAACTGGCCACGGACGCGGACATCGTGCTGGTCACCAACGGCTTTGTCAATCCGGAGCCGCTGGAGGCGCTCCTGCCGCGCGTCAAGGCCATGAACGTCGATCTGAAAAGCATCCGCGACGATTTTTACAAAGAGCGCTGCGGCGGCAGGCTGGAACCCGTTTTGCACACCATCCGCCGGGCGTATGAAAGCAAGGTTCACCTCGAAGTGACCAATCTGCTGATCCCGGGCTTGAACGACTCGGAGCGCGATATCGCAGATCTGGTGGCGTTCGTAGCCTCGGTCGGCAAAGACATTCCGCTGCATTTTTCCGCCTACCGTCCGGCTTACAAGTCCGAGATCCCGGCCACGCCGCCGGCGACGGTGCTGAAGGCCTGCGAGGCCGCGGCGAAGTCGTTGGACTACGTTTACGCCGGAAACCTCTGGCAGGGCGGCTTCAGCGCCACCCATTGCCCCGCCTGCCATGACGAAGTGATATCGGCCTCGAGGCGGTTGACAGGGATCGACGGGCAAGGCAACTGCGTCCACTGCGGACACCGCATCTACGGGGTTTTTTAGTGCGGGGAGCAATCTGGAAGGCCCTCACTTGGGCGGATCTCGTGTTGATTGGGGCCGTGGTGCTGGCAATTATCGGCAGCGCCGCCTGGGCCTGGAAAAAGAACGACGACAGAAGCGTGTTCATCTATAAAAACGGCGCCCTGCTGGGCGTATATCCGCTGAACGTGGACCGCACGATCCGCATCGACGGGCACAACACAGTCGGCATCGAGCGCGGAAAAGTCCGCATGCTGGCGGCCGATTGCCCCGGCAAACGCTGCGTCAAACAGGGCGCGGGCGACGTCCTGCCCATCATTTGCCTGCCCAACCGCGTGGTCGTGGAGATCCGCGGCAGGGACGCCAAACGTCCTTTGATCGTGCGCTGAGGGTTTCTATGCTGAGATTTGCGCTCTACGTTTCCGACCACGGCTTTGGCCACGCCTCCCGGATGGCGGCGCTGGCCGAGGAATTCAACCGCTTCGGCATCTTCGTCCATATCCGCAGCGCCCGGCCGGATTTCCTTTTCCGCAACCTCGATCCGCAACTTTCCTGCAAAGAGAATGTAGCGATCGACGTCGGAGTGAAGCACGGCCCGGACCTTGCCCCCGATCTTCAGGCGACCAAAGAAGCCTTGCTGGGCCTTATGGGACGGCGTTTGGAGATCTGCGAGAGGGAGGTGGACTTTTTACGGGGAGAGGGTATCGACCTCAGCGTAGCCGACGTTCCCTGGCTGGCTGTGGAAGCCGGGACCTACGCCAAAGTGCCGGTCTTCGCCGTGTCCAACTTCGACTGGCTCTATGTTTACAATGGGCTGTTCGGATCGGACAGGGAGTTCCGTCCGCTGCTGAACACCATTTTTGGGCTCTATCAGAGGGCGGAGCGGGCTTTCCGCCTGCCGCTGGGCTCCAGACGGAGCATGGGTGCCTTCCGCAACTGCGAAACGACGGGGCTGCTGGCCTTCCGGAAAGACTTTTACAACGATCCGCACGAGGTGTATGGGTTGCCCGCGGGAAAGCCTCTTCTGACCTGCACCTTCGGTGGGGAAGGGGAGATGGGGCTGGATCTGGAAAGGGTTTGCGCCGCGTTCCCGGGATATGTGTTTTCCACGCGGGAGGCCAAGGCCGCGAACCACGTCCGGGTGCGGCCCGACGCCGATTTTTCCGACCTCATCCACGGCTCGCAGGTGCTGCTGACCAAACCCGGCTACAGCAGTTTCGCCGAGGCCTTGCAGTACGGCAAATACATCGTTTACCGGCCGCGGGAGAACTATCCTGAGGAGGAAGTGCTGATCCGCGGCATCGCCCGCTATCCGCGCCAGAGGCGGCTGGAAGGACTCGATCTGAGCAAACGGGAGTGGCAGGCGGTGTTCCGCCAGGCATTGTCTCCCAATCAGGCGGGAAGGGCCGTTCCCAACCGCAACGCCGGGGTCGCCGCGCTGATTGTGAAACGCTATCTGGAACTGCGGCACTGCCGGGAAAAACTGCGCTCCGTGTTCGACGTGGGCTCCAATAACCTTAACTACGCGCTGTGCGTGGAGGGGCAAGCCGAGCCGCTGCACACCGCGCAGATCTCCACCGGGCTGGGCCGCGACTACCACCTCCGGAAAGACGGACAGGTGGAGATCCCCAAGGCCAGGCTGGCGGAGTTCAAACGCCGGGTGGGAAGATTTTTGCTTTATGACCAGGTGATCCCGTCCGAAAAGCGCGCCATCGCCACTGGGATCAATCGCCGCTCGCCAGCCGCGGAGGAGATCTCCCAGTGGTTTACAGAGCGCTGGGGCATCCCCTTCAAAGTACTGAGCGAAAGGGAGGAGACCGAACTGGCGGGATTGGCCGCCGGAACGCTCCTCGCAACGGGGGAAAGCGCTGTGAGCGCGGACGTCGGAGGCTTTAGCACGGAACTTGTTTTTTACGGCCACAGGGGCGAAAAAAGCGGAGTGAGCCTCCCCTTGGGACTGCTCACGCTGCGCCGGCAGAGCGGGGAGGGGGTTGATGTGGAAAAAGTGATCCGCTCAGCGCTGGCTACCGTTCCGGACTGGACTCCTGCCAAAGTAGTCTGTGTGGGACTCGCGGCGACGTTTCTGGCGAAAGTCATCCGCCGGGAAAGGTTTTTCCAGCCTGACAAACTGCAGGGGGCACGCATCTCCGTGTCTGATCTCGAGGCCTTGGTGTCCACGCTGGGGAGGGGAGATGGGGATTGGAGCCAGTATCTGGCCGAAGCCGGGGCGGCGGACGTCCTCGCTCTGAACGCCAGGCTCTGCGTTCTTCTGCTGGACAAATTCGGCGTCCGGGAATTTGTGGTGTGCCATTATGGAATTTCCACAGGTTACAACCTGCGTCCGCGGCGCAAACCGCGGGGCAAGGGATAAATGAAGTTTTACATCGAAACCTACGGCTGCCAGATGAACGTCTCGGACAGCGAACTGGTACGGAGCGTCCTGGCCGCAGCCGGCTGGGAGGAAGCCTCCGCTCCGGACGAGGCGGATCTGCTGCTCTTCAACACCTGCAGCGTGCGTCAACACGCAGAGGACAGGGTTTTGGGGCGCATCTCCAACGAAAAACGCCGCAAACTGGAGCGTCCCGGGCTCAAGATCGGCGTGCTGGGCTGCATGGCGCAGAGAATGGGGAAGAGGCTGCTGGAAGAGGACACGGGCATCGATTTCGTGGCGGGAGTGGACCAATACCGTGACCTGCCGCGGCTTTTGGCCTCCGAAAGCGGGATCAGCAACGAACTCGACCCGCTGCAGATCTATCCCGGACTGCAACCCAGGCATCAGGACAAAAGCTGCGCCTTCGTGACCGTCATGCGCGGCTGCGACAACTTTTGCTCCTACTGCATCGTGCCCTATGTGCGGGGCCGCGAACGCAGTTTGCCGGCGGACGACATTTACAACGAGGTCCGGCGGTGTGGGGAAGAGGGCAGGAAAGACGTCACGCTGCTCGGGCAGAACGTTAATTCCTACAGATATGGGGACACCGGTTTTCCGCAGTTGCTGAGCCGCCTGGACGGGATCGATTCCATCTACAGGCTGCGCTTCATCACCTCGCATCCGAAGGATCTGTCCGACGGATTGATCGACGTTATGGCAGGCGGCAAAAGGATCTGCCGGCATATCCATCTCCCCCTGCAGAGCGGCGACGACACGGTTTTACGCGCCATGAACCGCAACTATACTTATGAGCACTACCGCGGCCTGGTTGAGAAACTGCGTAAAGCCATGCCGGACATAGCGATAACCACGGACATCATCGCCGGCTTTCCCGGCGAAACAGATACAATGTTTGACAATACCGTCGCGGCCATGCGGGACATCGGCTTCGACTATTCCTTCTGCTTTAAATACAGCCCCCGCGAGGGAACCGTCGCCGCCAGTCTTCCAGACCAGGTGCCCGAGGAGATCCGCTTAAAGAGGCTGCAAAAGATCGTCGAACTCCAACGCGAAATAACGTTGGAAAAATTCAAGGCCCAAATTGGCACCGAGATCGAAGTTTATGTGGAAGGTTGGAGTCGGAAGTCCAACCGGCAGGTATCGGGTAAAACAAGCGATTATAAGATCGCTGTGTTGAGTGGCGGCGAAAAAGACATGGGAACCCTGAAGCGGGCGAGAGTGGTCCGGGCCACAGCGGGGACGCTGATCTGCGAGTGACCCGTCAGATGCATTGGATTGTGTTGATAAGACATGTTATGTAAACTTGAAGACGCAGGGCTTAACCTTATAGCGGACAGAGGGTTCTCCCCCGCCGTTTTTAGCATTCTGGAGATAATATGAAAAGCATGACCGGATACGGAAAGGCAAAACTGCACCGCGAAGGGATCGATCTGGAACTGGAGATCAAGTCCGTCAACGGGCGTTATCTGGATCTAAGGCTCTACCTGCCGCGGGAGATCGGATTTTTTGAATACACCCTGCGCAAGCGGATATCGGAATTCCTCAGCCGCGGCACGGTCGAGGTGCGGACCAGCTTTACCGACCACCGCGAGCCAGCCATCCTGCTCAACGAAGCCAAACTGAAAAAGTATAACGACATCTTCCGCAAAGCCGCCCAGGCGCTGGATCTGGAGGACAAGATCACGCTGGAAACTCTGCTCAATGAGCCCGGCATCATCGAATCCGCCAACAACCTGGACGAGGACGCGACCTTGAACGAACTGCTGCGTGAGGCTCTGGAACTGGCTTTGCAGGAACTGGGTAAGTCGCTTTCGGCAGAAGCCGCGGACATCCGCAAGACGATCACGGCTTCCACTGAACTGATGCTGGAGGCTGTGCAGCAGATCGAAACCGAGATCCAACCGTACAAGGAAGAATTGTTCGCGGGCATGAAGACCCGCACGGCGGAACTGCTGCAGTCCTATAACAACGAAAACCTGGAGCAGAGGCTGTTTCAGGAACTGGCCATTTACATCGACAAATACGACATCCACGAGGAACTGAGCCGCCTGCGCAGCCATATCGCGACGTTGCTGCAAACGTTGGAAAAGGCCGAGGACAACGGCAAGAGCCTCAATTTCGTCCTGCAGGAGATGCAGCGCGAAGCCAACACGCTGGGCTCCAAATTCTCCACCGCCAAGACTTTCAAACACATCCTCACGCTCAAGGAAGAAGTGGAAAAATGCCGGGAGATCGTGCAGAATGTCGCCTGAGCCGCTGTTGACCTGGCGATCCTGGCCTTTCGCGGAGCGTCCCAAGGCCTCCGTCCTGCTTTGCGCTTTCCTCATTTTCCTGGCCTGGTTCCTCTGGAATGTGGCAGTGGTCCAATGGCGGCAACCCTGGTTCTACTTTCTGGGCATGCTGCTGGTTTTGGGCAGCCTTCTCCCCTATTTCATCCCCACCACATATTATCTTTATGAATACGAGATCGTGATCTACTATCTCTTTTTGAAGATCACCCGGCGCTACAGCGATTTCGGCTGTTTTTACTGCGACAAGCGCGGAGTGATGCTCAGCACCTTCAAACTGCCCCGGCGTCTGGACGCCTATCGGGGGCAGTCGCTGCGCTTCTCCAGGACGCAAGCGGAAAAGGCGCAACTCCTGGAAATCCTGGGCCGCAAGATCGGCAAACAATACTGAGGGCGAATGAAGAATATTAACCTTAGCGAAAGGGTGCTGGCGCTACTGGAAGCCAATGGCAACGCGCCGCTGTCCTACAATGAGATCGTTTACAACCTGAGGCTGGTGAAGCGGGAAAAATCCCTGCTGGCCGAGACTTTGCAGGAAATGATGGCGGAGGGGACGCTGGCCAAGAAGAGCCGTAAATTCAGCCTGAAAAGCCAGAAACGCGAACCAGAGCCGGAGGTGCAGCCCTCCCCCACTTCCAATCCGCGGCTTATCGAAGGCATCTTCGATGCCACACCGCTGGCCAAAAACCAGTCCTACGCCTTTGTACGCACCGAAAAGGGGGATTTCTTCGTCAGCGCGGAGGATACCCTGAACGCCTATCACGGTGACAAAGTGGCCATCGAGCCGCATTTCCGCAAGGGAAAATCCGATTACGCCTTCGTGCGCAAAATTGTGGAACGGGCCAACGCAACGATGTCCGGCGACTTTCGCACCAGCGGAGGGCGCGCCTACTTCATCAGCAACAGCCGCAAGATCCACAACTGGTTTGAGGTCAGCGACGCCGGCAACGCCAAGGACGGCGAAAAAGTGGTGCTGGAAGTGAGCAACTGGGGCAATCCCACGCTGGGCAAGATGCCCGTGGGAAAAGTGATTGAAGTGCTGGGCCCGAGCGGCGATCCGCAGGTCGAACTGCTGGCCGTGATCCGGCAATACCGGCTGCCGCTGGAATTTCCCGAGGAAGTGCAACAGGAGGCGCAGTCCGTCCCGGAGGCCATCCTTCAGCAGGAGATCGCCCGGCGCGAGGATCTGCGCAGAGTTTTCACCTTTACGATAGATCCCGCCTCGGCCAAGGATTTTGACGACGCCATCTCGCTGGAGACGACCGCCAAGGGCTGGAAGCTGTATGTGCACATCGCGGACGTGGCGCATTACGTGAAGCCGGGCGGAGCGATGTTTGAGGAAGCGGCCAAGCGCGGTAACAGCTTCTATTTCCCCAAGAAAGTGATCCCGATGCTGCCCGAGATGCTTTCCAACAAGGTCTGCAGCTTGCGTCCCGGCGAGGACAAACTCACTTTGACCGTGACCACTAAATTCGACAAAAAGGGCAGGATCCTCAGGCAAAGCCTCTCCGAAAGCGTCATCCGCAGCGATTTCCGGCTCAGTTACGAGCAGGTGGACGTCCTCTTCGCGGGACAGCCGACGGATTTTTCGGAGGAACTTGCCAGTACTCTGAACGAGGGCAGAAAACTCTCGGCGCTGCTCTCCCAAAAGCGGCTGGACGAGGGCTACATCTTTTTCGACCTGCCCGAACTGGAATACGAATACGACGACGAAGGCCTGGTGCGCAGGTTCACCCTGGCGGAGGAGACCGAATCACACAAGCTGATCGAGAATTTCATGCTGGTGGCCAACGAATTCATCGCCAAAAAACTGACGGAACTGGCACCCGGCACACTCTACCGCATCCACGAGGATCCGGAGTACCGGAAGATCGAAAAACTCACCGAACTGCTCTCCTATTACGGGATCAACTTTTATGAGCGCGGAACGCTCAACGAATCGATGCAGTATCTGCTGAACACACTGCCCGGGCTGGAATACCACCGGGTCTTCGATCCGATCATCCTGCGCAGCCTGAAAAAGGCCAAATACTCCATCCAGCATGTGCGCCACTTTGGGCTGGGCATGGAGACCTACACGCATTTCACCAGCCCCATCCGCAGGCTCTGCGACCTCATCATCCACCATCTCTGCAAGACCTGGATCCTGCACAGCGGCAAGGTGAAATTCAACCGGCAGCAATTGCAGCACTACGCGACGGTCGCCTCCGAGCAGGAATTGCAGGCCGACCAGGCGGAGCGCGACATCGAACGCACCTACGGCCTGGCCTACATGAAAACCAAAGTGGGCGAAAAGTTCCACGGGCTGGTCATTTCCGCCAAATCCAGCGGCCTGATCGTGCGGCTGGAGGAGATCCCCGTCAACGCGGTGCTGCAGACGGCGCAGTTACCCGGCAGCGGCTGGACTTACCGCGACCGGGAAATGAGATTTGCAAACCCCAGAACCAATGATTTTTATCAGTTGCTAGATAAAGTAATGGTTCAGATAATGGACGTTAGCGACGATATTTATCTGGAAGTTCAGCAAGTGCCAAACGCACATGTGCATCAGTATGCCGTGCCGCGTAAAAATGACAGCGCCGGGCAAAACAAGGAGTTAAGCCGCTTGCGGGCTCCGCGCAGGAACAATGCAGTTGACGCCAGGGGCGGCCGCCAAAAAAGTGGCTCCACAGCGAAGCGGCGCAGGAATAAAAAATGAAAAAACCGATCGGCATATTCGATTCCGGAGTGGGCGGACTTACGGTCTACAAAGCCATCCGGGAATCCTTTCCGGAGGAGGACCTGGTCTATTTCGGCGACACGGCGCGGGTGCCCTACGGCCCCAAATCGGAAAACACGGTCATCGAATATTCCGTGCAGAACTCTCGTTTTTTGCTGCAGGCAGGGATCAAGATCCTGATCGTGGCCTGCAACACATCTTCCGCCGTTGCCCTGGATCACCTCAAGCAATTGACGGAGATCCCGATCATCGGCGTGATCCAGCCGGGCGCCGAACTGGCCGCGCAACAGACGGTCAACCAGCGCATCGGCGTGATCGGCACCGAGGGGACCATCCGCTCCGGAGCCTACACCCGGGCGATCACGGAAATTTTACCCGGAGCGCAGGTTTTCTCCCAAGCCTGCCCGCTTTTCGTACCATTTGTCGAAGAGGGCTGGGTATCCGGCTCCACCGCGAAAGAAGTCGTGGCCGAATACCTGAGTTTTTATCAGGGCCTGGACATCGACACCCTGGTGCTGGGGTGCACGCATTATCCGCTTTTGAAAGGACTGATCGGGGAAATGATGGGCGAAAAGGTGACTTTGGTGGACAGCGCTGAGGCCATCACCGGCTACCTGGGCTCGCTACTGCCGCGCGAATACGACGGCACCGCGGGCACGGACAGGTTTTTCGTGAGTGACAACGAAGCCAAGTTCGCCCAGATCGCCGAACGCATTTTGGGCCGCAAACCCGGGCAACTGCGCAGGGTGCGGCTGTTTGAGAGTTGGTTCGCAGATTAACGATTTAAAGGATAGATTATGACGCCATTGATTTTGACCGCGGCCATCACGGGAGCAGAAACTACCCGCAAGGATCAGCCGCATTTGCCGATCACGCCGCAGGAACAGGCGGCAGACGCCAAAGCTTGCTTTGAAGCGGGAGCCAGGGTTATCCATCTCCATGTGAGAGACGACGCCGGCAACCCCACCCAAAGTTTGGAGCGCTTCGCCGCGTCCATTAAAGCGATCCGGGAAGCAGCGCCGGAAGTGGTCATCCAGATCAGCACCGGCGGAGCTGTTGGCGAGGCTTTCGAAAAGAGGCTGGCACCGCTCAGTTTGAAGCCGGACATGGGTACCCTGAATGCCGGCACGCTGAATTTCGGGGACGATGTTTTCATCAACCGTCCCGGCGACATCGTCCGGCTGGCGGAGGCCTTTAAGCAATACAATGTGGTACCGGAGATCGAGGTTTACGAATCCGGCATGGTGGACTACGTGGCCAAATTGGTCGGCAAGGGCATCATCACGCACACTCCGCTGCATGTGCAATTCGTACTGGGCGTTCCCGGCGGGATGAACGGCTCGCCGAAAAACGTGCTCTACATGGCGCAGCACCTGCAAGAACAGATCCCGACGGCGACCTGGGCCGTGGCAGGCATCGGCAGGTGGCACATTCCAGCCTCGCTGACGGCGATGGTCAACGGGGGGCACATCCGGGTTGGGTTTGAAGACAACATTTTCTACCACAAGGGCGTGGTCGCGGAATCCAATGCCCAATTAGTGGCCCGCATGGCGCGCATCGCGTCCGAGATCGGGCGTCCGCTGGCGACTCCGGCGGAAACGCGCTTGATCCTGGGACTGCCATGATCCTCAGCGACAATGCACTCACCGTATTGGAACGGCGCTATTTCAAGAAAAACGAGGCCGGGGAGAACATCGAGGACTGGGAAGCGCTGATCCGCCGTGTGGCGGACAACATTTCCCAGGGCGATGCAGCCAAGGCGAAGGCCTATTTCGAGCTGCTGGATTCCGGATATTTTTTGCCCAACTCCCCCACTCTGATGAACGCCGGCAACGACCTGCAGCAACTTTCCGCCTGTTTCGTGCTACCGATCGAAGACAGCATGGACAGCATCTTCGAGACCGTGAAAAACGCCGCTCTGATCCACAAAAGCGGCGGCGACACGGGATTTTCCTTCAGCCGCCTGCGCGAGGCCAACGCCCGCGTGCGTTCCACCAACGGAGTTTCCAGCGGACCGCTGTCCTTCATGAAAGTGTTCAACGCCGCTACCGACGCTGTCAAGCAAGGCGGCACCAGGCGCGGCGCCAACATGGCCATCCTCAATGTGGACCATCCGCAAATTTTGGACTTCATCACCTGCAAGCAGAATACCTCAGAATTGACCAATTTCAACCTCAGCGTCGGCCTGACCGAGGAATTCATGCGCGCGGTCAACCAGGACGAGGAATACAACCTCGTTTCGCCAAAGACCGGGGAAACGGTCAGGCGCGAGAAGGCGCGCGACGTTTTTAGCATGATCGTGGACATGGCCCACAAGACCGGCGAACCGGGCATCGTTTTTCTGGACCGCATCAACAAGGCCAATCCCACGCCCCAGGTCGGCCGGATCGAATCCACCAATCCCTGCGGGGAACAGCCTCTATTGCCCAACGAAGCCTGCAACCTGGGCTCGATCAACCTCGCTGTCATGATAAGAAACGGCGCGGTGGACTGGGATAGATTGCGCGAAGTGGTGCGCCTGAGCGTGGATTTCCTGGACGACGTGATCGACTGCTCCAAATTCCCACTCAAGCAGATCGACGAAATGGTGAAAGCCAACCGCAAGATCGGGCTGGGCGTGATGGGTTGGGCTGATCTGCTTTACCAACTCCGGATCCCCTACGCCAGCGACGAAGCAGTCGCTTTGGCCGGGGAATTGATGGAATTCATCGATTACACGGCCATCCAACGCTCCCTGGAACTGGCAAAGAAAAAGGGGAGTTTTCCCAATTTTGCCGGGAGTTTCTACGATACCCAGTCCTTCGAGCGTGACGCCATCAAGCAGGATTGGCCGGCTTTGGCCAAAGAGATCAAGGCTTCCGGGCTGCGCAACGCAACCTTGACCACCATCGCCCCCACCGGGACGATCAGCATGATCCTGGATACTTCCAGCGGCATCGAGCCGCAATTTTCGCTGGTCTTCGTAAAAACCGTGATGGACGGCGACAGATTGCTCTACGTAAACAAGTGGTTCCGCCAGGCTTTGGAGGAAGAGGGGATCTACAGCGACGATCTGCTGGAGCGAGTCTCGCAGAGCGGCTCCATCGCGGAGTTTGAGGAGATCCCGCAAAACTTGCGCGACATCTTCCAGACCGCGCACGACATCAGTCCCGAATGGCATATCCGGATGCAGGCCGCCTTCCAAAAATACACGGACAACGCGGTGAGCAAAACCATCAATTTTCCCAATTCCGCCACGGTGGAAGACATCCGCGTGTCCTACGAACTGGCCTACCAGCTCGGCTGCAAGGGAGTCACGGTTTATCGCGACGGCAGCCGGGAAAACCAGGTGCTGACCTACGGAGCCACCAAGGAAGGTAAGGTCGCCCCCCGCAGCCGCCCGGAGGTCACGCACGGCATCACGCAAAGGCTGGAAACGGGCTGCGGGCACATGTACGTGACCATCAATACGGACGATCAGGGCGCCTGCGAAGTTTTCGTGCAGATGGGCAAAGTCGGCGGCTGCGCTTCGGCCCAGCTGGAAGCCATTGCCCGGCTATCCTCGCTGGCCCTGCGTTCGGACGTCAAACTGGAATCCATCATCAGGCAATTGAAAGGGATCCGCTGTCAGTCGCCGATGTGGCACAAGGGCAAGATGATCACCTCCTGCGGCGACGCAGTGGGCCAGGCTTTGGCATCCTTTCTGGCCGCTTACGCGACCGGGGACATCAAAAAACTGGAGATCGCCACCTCGGAAGGCGCGACTCCTGTAACGCTGGGCATCACCGGCATTTCGCTCTGCCCGGATTGCGGCTCCAGCATCGAACACACCGAGGGCTGCCTCAAATGCCCGTCCTGCGGCTGGTCCAAATGCTGATAATAATATTTTCGGAATCTCAAAGGAGACATAATGCGTTGTAAACATTGTGACGCCAAGCTTGCGGCTCACGATATCTGGTGCGTGAATTGCGGACGCCAGACCCAGATCGTGAACAAAGACCTTTCCGCCTGTACCAGCCTGAAACGGACCTGGGAAAAGTACAAATCCGTCAAGGGTGGCAACGTCCCGGCGGCCGCTGTGGTCCTGATCCTCGGCCTGCTTCCCGTTGCGGTGCTGCTGATCGCGCTGCACAGTTTCGGCTACCTCGACCTCGTCAACCTGAAAACTGCCGGAGCGCTGATCGTGCATTTGCTGGCCATCGGCCTGGGCGTATGCGTGTTCATCCCGGTGTTTATGATACCGTTTAAGCCGGTTTGCGCGGATCCTGGTTACAGTTTGAAATGGAAAGATGTCCTGGCCGCGTTCCGTTCCTATCCCCGCTATCTGGCCCTGGCCGCGGCTTGTGTGGTCTATTACATTTTGATCTACCTGATCTGCTTCGGCCTGCCCAATTTCGGCAGCGATCCCATCCTGCGCCTGGTCTGGATCGTGCTCCTGAACTATTTTGCGGCGATTGCGCTGCCTGTCCCGGTGTTGATGGAGCGGCTGAACGTCAATGCCCTCCAAGCGCTGAAAATATCATATAAGAACATGCACGCGGTCCGCTGGCAGATCTTCCTGCTGGCGCTGATCCTGGCCGTTTTGAATGCCCTGGCCTTGCTGATCCTGATCGTGCCGCTGCTGGTGACGGTTCCCTTCACCTGGTATGCCATCCGGGATTACACGGACAGGCTGCTGGAATTTGAACTGCTCCGTCCTGAAAAATAAAGGCTCGCTGATGTCCAAAAAAGAAATTGTCTCGCTGGCCATCCTCGTCGTGGTGATCGGTTACGGGGCCTGGAATTATTTCCATCGCTCCTACCGGGATACCAGGATGGACCAGGATCTACTGGACACGGTGGTCACAATTTCCGCCAAATCCAAAGACAAGAATGTGGGCGCGGAGATCGACTCCGTCTTTGCCTACATGCACACCTTGGAAGCCAAATTCGACGATTACGACTCGCTGAGCTGGATTTCAAAGCTGAATGCTGCCGACGGTAAAACCTTTCCCATGGATCCCGACGCCTACGAGCTGATCTGCCTCGCAGACAGTCTGCACAAAGTTTCCCACGGCCTGTTCGACATCACGGTGAAACCGCTTTACGACCTTTGGGGATTCAGCAAAGTCGGGACGGCCCTGGCGGACACCCTGTCCCAGGTTCCTCCGGATTCGCTTGTGATCAAGGAAACACTGAAACGGGTCGGTTTTGACAGGATCCGTTACAACAAAAAATCGATCACTTTACCAGCCGGAACTCAGATCACTTTCGGTGCGCTGGCCAAAGGCTACGCTTTGGACAAAGCGCGCGAATTAATGGAAAAGAGGGGCTTTCTCAGCGGCCAGATCGACTGCACCAGCAGCATGACCTTTTTCGGACAGCCCATCGCGCAGATCGTCAGCATCCAGCATCCGCGTCCGCAACCCCAGAAGCAGACCATCGGCAGTTTCAAGATCAAAAACGGTTCGTTAAGCACCTCGGGGGATTACCAGACCTATTTTGACTACGCGGGCCGGCGCTACCATCATATCATCGATCCCCGGACCGGTTATCCCGTGCAGAACATCTATTCCGTGACTGTGATCAATCCTTCCGGAGCGCTTTCCGACGGTCTTTCCACCGCGTTGTTTTTGTTGCATCCGGAAGAGGCTATGCAAGTCATTAAGCGTTATCCCGGCACCAACGCCGTGATCTTCTACCAGGAAAACGGCAACATCGTTTCTTTGAAGAGCTTGGGCATGAAGGATCTGGACTGGCGCGAGGAACAATGAACATCCCCGATCTCCAGTCGCAGAGCGATTCGCGGCGGATCAGCATCGACAAGGTCGGAGTCAAGGGCATCCGGTATCCGATCGTCGTTGAGGACCGCGCGAACAAGCTGCAGCAGACTGTCGCCGATCTGAACATCTACGTGGAATTGCACCACAGCCGGCGCGGAACGCACATGTCCCGTTTTGTGGAGGTGCTCAACCGCTACCACCGGGACAGCATCATCGGCCAGCTGGACAAACTGCTGCTGGAGGTCAAGACCCTGCTCAAAGCGGACGCCGCCTACATCGACATCAGTTTCCCCTATTTCATCAAAAAAAACGCCCCCGTCTCCAAGATCGCTTCCCTGATGGATTACCAGTGCCGCTTCAATGCCAGTTACACAGACGATTTCCAGCTCTGGATCGGAGTCTGCGTACCGGTCACGACTCTCTGCCCCTGTTCCAAGGAAATTTCCGCCGGCGGGGCACATAACCAGCGTTCATATGTATCGATCAGCGTCCGCTATTCGGAATTCATCTGGATCGAAGAGCTGATCGAGTTCGCCGAAAATGCCGCCAGTTGCCCGATCTGGCCCCTGCTCAAGCGTCGCGACGAAAAGTACGTCACGGAGCGTGCCTACGCCAATCCCAAATTTGTGGAGGATGTGGTGCGCGAGATCACGCAAAAACTGCAGTCCGACCGGCGCATCCTGGAATTTGAGATTTCTTCGGACAACCAGGAATCCATTCACAACCACAACGCCTATGCCTTGGTGCTGCGCAGCCGCAACGACTGAAAATCCGGAACGCCCTTGACCCCAGTAATCCTGCCCGTACCGGCTGAATCCGGCTTTTTGGCCAACGGCCTGAAATACATCATCCAGAGCGATAATGCCAATCCTGTGGTCTGCCTGCAACTATACATAAAGATCGGCAGCGCCTGGGAAAGCCCGGAGGAAGCAGGATTTGCGCATTTTCTGGAACACCTGGTCTTCAAATCCACCCGTGATTTCCCAGCCAACCGGATCATGCAGTTCGTCAATAGCCTGGGCGGATCCCTGAACGCTTTTACAGACTTCGACTGCACCTGTTTTCACATATCGCTGCCCTCCGAATTTCTTTCCGAGGGCTTGCATGTCTTGAGCGAACTGGCGCTGCATCCGGCTTTCACGGCGCGCGACGTCACTTTGGAAAAAGACATCATCATCGAGGAACTGCGCGAGTCCGAGACCGATCCGGAGGGGAGTTTTTTGGATTTCTTGCAGGAACGGGCTTTTAAGGAAAATCCCCTGCGGCGTCCCGTGCTGGGCACGAAACGGAGCGTGCGAAGCGCTACCAGTCGTGTCCTGAGGGATTTTTACCAGCGTTATTACCAGCCAGGCAACGCTTTTGTCGTGGCCTGCGGCGACACCGGTGCGGAGAAGTTAAAAACGGCGCTCGAAGAGTTTTTTGGCGGCTGGCAGGACAATCAGGATCTTCCCCATTTGGACAAATTGAGTTTTCTGGAACCCGAAATCCCACCGGAGAAGGAAGTTTTCCGGAAAGGCCGGCAGGAATTTATTGCCTACGCGCTGCCCGAACTGGCGGACACCCATCCTGCCAGCGATGCGCTGCTCGTCGCGATCCGTTATCTGGCGATCGGCCGTTCTTCGCGGCTGTTCCGGCGTTTGGTGGAGGAGGAACAACTATGTTCCTCGGTGAAGGTGACCTCTTACTGCGGCATCATGAGCGGAATTTCGGCGATCGTTCTCAATCCCACCCACAATAAGCATCTGGAGCGGATCCAGGCAGTTTTTGACGAGGAATACAATGCGTTGCGGGAAGGCAGGCTCGATCCCGCGGAGGTCGAGTTAGTGAAAAAGGACATCGTCAACACCTGGCGCTACGGCTTCGAAGGTACGGAAAACCTGGCGAACATGCCGGGCGCGGAGGAATTTATCTCCGGTTACGAAAAACTCTATTCCTATGACGAAACCGTCAATGCCATAGCTTTGGAGGATGTCCGCGAGAGTATAGAGAGATTTTGGACACCGCAGTTTCTTTCAAGGTTCCGCCAGGCCCCTAGTGACTATGCCCAGACTATAAGCAGAGATACTGCTGCCAGACACGGTCAAACCTCGGTCAACCAAGCATTTGAAGAGGTTGGGGTTCTGAGGGTGGATTTGGGTACCGACGCAGCCTTACCTCCTATACAGAAACTGGATGAGAATTATTTCACAGCCACGCTGCCCAACGGTTTCAAATTCCTCTACAGGCGCGTTCCCCAGCGTCCCATCACCGGTTTCGCGCTGGCCGCGGACGTTTCACAACTNNTATTCCACGCAAAATATGCCGCATGAAAAACTGCTTTCACTCTGCCGCGAACACGGGATCAGCCTGAATGTGGAACAGCATCTCGACGCCACGGTTCTGGCCGGAAAGTGCTTTCACGTGGAACTTCCCTTCGCGCTGGCGGTTCTGTCCGAAATCATCAATAGGCCGGCTTTTGAACCATCATTTATGAAAACCGTCGTGCGCGTCACCCAGGACATGCTCCACCGCGACACGCAAAATCCAGCCACCTACGCGCACCTGCGCTGGATGGACATGCTTTGCGGCCAGGGAAATCCTTTCAGTCGCAGCACAGGCAGGATCTCCGATCTTGGCCGCCTGCAGTTGGAAAAGGTGCGAAACTGGTTTCTGGATCGCTATCGCGGCGATTCCTTCACCCTGGCGATCGTTGGTTCTGATGAGCCGGAAGCAGTTTTGCGCCTGGTTCTCAGCCATTTTGACCAAATTCCTTCCATAAAAGAAAAACTGCCCCTGCCCCATCCGGTGCCGCATCCGGTCCGGAAGCGTA
>MTKZ01027737.1_pt1 | contig 17604 bp, 16 predicted proteins | sample 1042781 | NCBI WGS metagenome assembly MTKZ01 (sample SAMN06212207, study PRJNA360539) | anaerobic digester metagenome | biome: Wastewater treatment plant; material: sludge; isolation source: anaerobic digester fed with sludge from wastewater treatment plant | place: Denmark: WWTP Viborg ... | reverse complement strand
ACTGCTTTTCAGGATGTTTGGAGAAAAATACTGTTTCCTATCTCTTAATGCGGAAGATGGGGTTAATTATTTGTTAAGCCTGATGTGTATCAGGATTTTACCGCCGCCATGATCAGTTTATAATCCTCTTCAGGGATGATTCGCATAGCTTGTCTGATATGGCCGGTCCACATGGTCTTGTTTTTAATGAAGCTTAATTTAGGAATGAGAGGTTTGAACTCGACTGGGGTATCGAAAATTTTGGCTGGTTTCAAACGAATTCGATAGGGGAAAACTTCCTTACCCATATGGACTGGAGTTTCAAATATTTTTGAGGTGTCCTCAAATGAATCCGAAAGTACTTCAAAGGCTCCGGTTATTGCCGAAGGAAGCGTATTATCGCCTTCTTTCTGCTGTGAAACATACATAAGAATGGTATCTCCACGCTTTACCCGCTCGATGATATTTTTATTCCGTTTAGGTACCCCCCAGATGTTTTTTGTCCGGACAATTTCATCGTTGGTCCTATTGGAGATCGCCAGCCATCGTGTCATGAAAAAGGATAGGATGACATTAACGTAAAGGTTAGGATGGATAATTCAGGTGAGAACAAATTCGAATAGCTCCTTTACGAATTCGGATTGATAAATGGACAACACATGGTATTTTTTTCGATTTTCTTTCGTTTTATAGATGGCATTTTCTGCAACTTTACCGGGGTCAGTTACAGAGATGATAAAAGAATCGAGCAGCACGTCGATATTATCCGTTATCTCCGTAGATGTTGAATTGACTATCTGTTCAATTGTTTTGATTTCTTTTGCAAGCTGGACTTTTTCATCATCTTTCCCTGCACTGTAAACCATTCCATGTGGTTCAAGGAAAACGATGTGTTGTCTGTCGGCGTCTACTATCCACATAATAAAATCGGGATAGAACCACGAATTTTTATAGAAACCAACTCCGCTTTTCGGGATATTACGGAGTAAATAAATCTTTTTCCCCTCGAATAACTCTACATTACGCTGAATGTATTCCCTAATGGATCTAACAAGTTTTTCCTCACCTTCATTCAAAGGAGAGGGGGATATCATGTCAATTCTATCGGATATTTTTGCAAGAAGCGGCTGATAAAGGTGATTTTCGAAGTAGACATTACTGATAAAGTTGGCCTTTGTCCCCGAATAGAGAAGTTCTATCTGCTGGATTAGTTCGTCGACGCCCTTAAGTGCTTCAGGATATTTTTCCGGTATTTTGACTGTGAATTCTTTGAATTCGAAATTTCCATGGTTTTCTGAAAGCCGCTCAATTCTGATAGTGTCCATCATCCATTTATTTTTTTGGCGGTTATAGGTCATCTGAAGCGATTTCTTCAAAATTAGAATGATAACGTCCTGGAATTTCGATAGTTGTTCGAATGATTGAGGATTTATCAGATGATCTGCGCAAAATAACTTATAAAAAGTGGGATCTTCGATTATATCTCTTAACGTGGTTTTAGTAAAGACCATATTCTTCCAGCCTTTGTCGCTTTTATAATTCAGTAAAGTAAAGTAGATCGAATCCCAGTCTAGGGCATTAAGATATCTCAAATCTAGGCAGGCTTGTTCCGGTCTGTTATCTGCCTCGACTCCCTGGTAGTATATGCTATCTTCACTCTCTACCTTTGCAAGAAGATTGACAGTAACCGGAACCACTAGATCTTTTGTCAGAACGAAGTGGCGGTTCTGTTCGAATCCGGTTTTCTCCCATTGAGGGATGAGTAAGCCGTCCTTGATGTAATCCGTCCGGATCTTAATGGCAATCTGGCGATCTTCAGTCTTATAATCCTCGACACCCTCAATCGTGAGGAATTCGCGAAGATAGCCTATATATTTCGCATCTACACCAAAGATATTGAGGGTCTCCAGCAACGGAAGATCTGACGGTCTATCCCCAGTATTGTTAGTACTTCGTTTGAGAGAGTTCTCTCGTCCTCTTAATCGAATACCTCGACCAAAAAGCTGAATGATTTCAGTACCCTCACTCTTACCAATATTAATAAGTCCCATGCTGGATACGCGATAGCAATCCCAGCCTTCAATGAATTTCTTTGCTCCAATCAAGAGATTTATTGTCGATTCTGGAGTGTCGATTGCGCGGAAGAGCGATGAAACATCGAACTTATCAATAATTATTTCAGGTTCGTTTTCTTCAACCAGGCTAATGAATTTCGGGGCATCTCCGACATAAATATCTCCAAAAAAGTCATTATCGCCAGATCGCAGACCAATCTCTCCATCGGTATTTTTCAATAAGACTAGAGTTAGGCCTGTAGGATTTGTGCATCGGAATATTCTACTCAATAGATCATTGTAAATTATTGTCCCCGTTAGTTCCTTTTCGCGAAGGTATCGTAATCGTTGTTCTGGAAACGCGGGATCGAATAGGTCGTGTCCTGTTATTTCATGTTTCAAGCCGGATCTGCCCCGGAGGAACTCATCTGTGGTCTTTACTACCCAGTCCCGATCTGATAAAACTTTATGCAGGAATCGAACAATTGTTAGAACATCTGACTTATTTCCGGATACATTTACCTTGCTGCCGACGAATATCCAAAGGGGATCTGCAATGTTGTACTCCTCCATTGCCACCGTTTTAAGATCGTGAAAAACTAATTTTTGCTCGTAATAAGTCAGGAGATTTGCCAGTAGAACCCTCTCATTTTCATGGGTTGCCTTGTTTACATTGAGTATGCGGTACTCCTTGCCGTAGCCATCATTATAGAAATAAGGATATGAATAATCGAAGAGAATGGTTTTGGCAAACGCAGATAGGTTGTCTTCATCACCACTCCCGCCAGATGCAGCTGCCTGTCCGAATGTGGCACTATATTCAAAGGTAAATCCTTCCCTTGCGAGTTCCCGCCGGAAAAATTTCCATTTATCGCCCCCAGCACCTTTGTGTGCCTCATCGACAAAGACAAGATTCTTTCGGCCAAAACTTTCAATGTCCACACGCCGGGTGCCTGCATCTTTTTTTTCTTCGATCAGTCTCGTAATTTCAAGAACGTTTACTATCACACCGGTGTCTGGCTGAAAGTAGCCACTGAAAACGGTGCTATCAAAGTCGGTGCATGGAATGCCGCTCTTTTTCATCTCACGGAGGTGCTGGGCCGTGAGGTCCGCATTGGGCGTGATAAGAAGGATGCGGTCAAAATCTACCCGATGGGGACCTCTGTTGTAATACAGAAATTGAAGATATGCAAGATGAATGAGGTAGGTCTTACCTGAACCGGTAGCCATCCAGTATGCGCATTTGCGCAGATCATCCATATCTGGCATGAACCGTGCATAGTGTTCGTAGGGATCATCGATGGAACGTAATTTTTCCTTAATTGTCTTTTTTATTGACTCTTCGATTTCATTGGACAACTTCCCTGGACCCTTGAAATAGAGATCTAAATATGCTTCAGTAAAGAGAGCGCCAAGCCATTGGTAATATTTGAGCTTTATTGGCGGCTTCTGATTTGTATTTATACGTTTCAGGTGCTGAACGATATTCTCGTCATAAATAAGCAATTCATCATAGGTAATTTTGGCATTCTGTCTGAAGCCAGAATGATTCTTCAAAACATTATAGAAGTAGGTATGCCCATCCTCGCCCTCTCCCTCTTCAATATCAGCAAGCAATCGTCTGAAGTCCTGAAATGATTTCATTCCGAATAAGCTATTGCCAAAAGCGCATTTTACCAGCCAAGGTCGTAATTTGCCTTCCTTCGAGACAACAACTCTTGCCTGACCATTCCGACGCCCCTGCTGAGCTGGCATTGTATTCATGCTCCCATGAGCTTTTTGAAGGTCGGTTCGATTGGTGTTGCCCGGGGAGCAAAGCAGTGACCATTCACATATATGATACCGGTTTCCGGGAATTCTTTGAGGATCACATCATTGATAAAATGAGCATCCTCCTCAAGCTCTTGTTCATGGCCAGATGGGTCAAGGGGACATTTACGCCATATTATGGTGGCACTTGTGTTATTAGGCAGCATGCCATGAATAACGCGATATACGTTCCCATTGCGTTTTCGGACAATCTTACGTTTCACATGGAGACCGAGAAGGTAGTTGAAGGTCTCTACGAGGTCCACAGGCACCTCTCGGAAACCTTCTTCATCTGCAGGAAACTGTTCGAAACCAATTTCACGACGAATTTTCAGGGTATAGTCAAAGGGTGAAGTGAGTCTATCAATATTGAGTCGGCACTGACTCTCGCGTGTCTCAACATTGAGGAAGTAATGAAGCATGTAATCCTTCATGCCGAAAACGGATGCTTGTAAATGCCCATCCCGGTCTAGAAATTCGATGTTATTGAGGGTGTCTTCGTATTGCTCCAATTCCAGATATTTGAAGATGTGACTTTGGCCCTTTGTATCAAGTGGTTTTCCTTCTTTCCAGTTCGAGGAATACATAACTTTTTGAATTCGAGATTTTGTTATATTATCGAAAAAATCAGCTGATTCGACTAGAATATATTTTCTATTAATTTTATCTTTTATATTTTGGTTAATAACTCCGTGTGCTGTCGTTCCAGAACCTGCAAAGAAATCCAATACAAATTCATTGTTTTGGCAATTGGAAATTGTCAGGATATATTGAATTAGTCGCGTGGGTTTTGGAGTCAGAAAAACATTGTCTTTGAACAACGCTTTAATTTCTTCAGCAGCTTCATGATTGTGACCGGCATCCGAATGCCGCCAAATAGTACTTGGTGGCTGATATGCAGCCTCCTCTAGATATTGTTTTACATATGGCTGCCATCCTTCTGGGCTTTTTACCCAATCAATATCATTTTTCCGTTCAAGATAAGTTGATTCCTCCCATCTCCACCGACCTTCACGACCATCTTGACGAATTGGATAAACGATTGAAGAGTCAGGAGCTTTTATTGGATAATATAAATTCGGTCGATCCGACCTTAGTGAGCCAGATCCTTCTTTTCGCAGCGAACGTCTGCGATAGTATTTATTCACTAATTGATCGAAAAATGAGAATTGTGTGTTATTCTGTTCAAATGGAATTTTATTGATTTTTACTTTTTCAGATTTTGAAAATACTAATATGTAATCATGATCAGAACTGAATGATTTTGCATCCATCCTCGGGCTATATACTTTTTCCCAAATTGCTGAACATAAAAAGTTATTTTGACCAAAAATAGATTTTAGAATGATATTTAATGTTGATTGTTCATGATCGTCAGCATTAATAAATGCCATACCTTCTTGATTAATGAAATTCCGTCCTATTGCAAGACGATCACTCATCATACTTAGCCAGCTACTGTGCTGGTAGTTATCCCTGTAAATGAATTCGTCGCTCCCCGTGTTGTATGGAGGATCAATGTAGATGCATTTTATTTGTTCTCTGAACCTTTCCTGCAATAAATTCAATGCTTGCCAGTTTTCGCTTTTTACTATTAAACCGCCGATGGCTTCATCTAAATCATCAACGGAGGTATTGTCTGGATGTATAATCCGTTCTAAGAGATTGTCTGTGAATTCTTCATTGAAGAATGCTGTATCAATGACAAGAAAAGGATGATTCTTTAAGAAGGTCTTGTCTATTCGTTCGCTATCGAATGTTCTTTGCCCAGTTTGGTTAATACCGATTTTATAAAGTTTTTCCCATTCTGCCAATTGGTTATCGTTCGTTAAAATGTCTCCATAATACTCTTCGGGTATACAGTCGAGAGTAATGCAATAGCCAGATCGTAGAACAAACTTTTTTTTCTCCCAAAGAGTCTTTTGGAAATTTTCGAGATGTGCAATATAATCGATAATACGATGGGCTATCACCTTTAGGACGTTTACCCGCTTTACATACAGACCAATTGCGATTCCGTTATCTGTTCCAAGATCATCGAGGCGGAATACCTCATTTTTGATATAGAAATCCAGTTCCTGACGAAGAAATCCTCCTAGATCCTTATGAATAAAAAAATCACTTGTGTTTTGTCTAGAAAAGCTCATTACATGCTTCCGGAGTCGCGGATTCTTATCCTCCTCCCTTTCTTTCCCCTGGAACGCTTCAGAGAGCCCTTTTGGGACCTCCTCATTCTTCAGAATTTCGTTGACAAGCCCATCGACAAGGTCATCCTGATTAGGTTTCTGCCTTCCCGCACCCGGGGTGAACCTGTTATTTACCTCCTCATTAGAGAGAGGTACATGAGCGAAGCGGATTGTGAGCAGCCGCTTATCTTCGGAAAAGGTGATTGGATCATCTGATATTAATACAAAAAAACGACCCTTGCCATTACCATCCAATTCCCCCTCGGCCTCAACTACTTCAAAGAGGATTCGGTATGATCCAACATCGAATCCATGGCTCTTGAGAAAACGATCGGTTTTAATGTAATATTGATCTCTGTTCGCCCAATGGAGGAGGACCTCTTCACCGTTGTAGGGTATTGCATATTTTTCATTTGCTGCATATCGGCGGAGCGAGAGAAAATCACCATCTTTGTAGTATCGCGAGAAGAATTCCTCAAGATGCTCGAAAATTTGTGCCTTCTGCAAATCACTCATCGAAGCGCTTTCGATATCTTGTCGAAGATGAATCCATTTCTCATGGAGTTCCTTTCCCTTTGCGGTCTTTCTGAATTCTTCTTTTAGGCCTTTCGCATTAAGGGAATCTCCCCCATATGTCTCTTTAATGGTTCGTTCTAGAGCTTTAATCTCATCGACAATTTGTGTTCGTGTTTCATCATCGTATTTCCCAAATTCTGCGTCGACGGCGTTGATCAGATCCTCGTTCATAAAACGAAGAATCTCATCTCGCTTTTGGTTCAGAATCCGATAGACGCCAAAATCGAGATCTGGAGAATCTATCTGGAATAATTCTGTTAATTTTTGTTTGAGTTGTTTTTTATGCCTGTTCAACAACTCTTTGTGGTGCTTCTCGAGTTTACTCTCCACGTATATCACGCCCGCCATCTGCAAATGCCCTGATAATCACATCGTCCACAGCCATTCCCTGGACATGCTGAGAAATCCCCTGCTAGAATCCGGCCAATACTCTCTTCCACTCGTGCTACAGTTTCAGTAACGGTAACTTCTGTTACATCAACCGGATCCACATTCGATTCTTCGAGGAAGGCAACCGAACCTTTTGAGACTGTTTCTCCAACGACTCCAAGCCCCCGGGCATAAAGCCGAACCTGGAGTGCGGAATCCTCTGGAGTGGTTGCAGTATCCGATGTTTTGTACTCCCGGACCTCAATTGAATCCCCATCGTGAAGAATGACATCCACTTTGCCGGCTACAATGGCATTCTGCACGGGAAATTCTACCCGCGTCTCCACTTCCCGTATCCGAAGCATGTCTTGGTAATACTTCTGTGCAAACCGCATAAGATGGTCTTTGGCAGCCTGCTTAATCTTCTCCATTCGGCCTTCTGTCACAAAAGGCATATGAAAATGCCGATCCACAGCGGTTGCCACCGCTATCATGGGGGACATCCCCTCGGCTTTCATCAGTCCTGCTGCTTCCCGTAGACAGAAATGCAGAGTTTGACCATAACCCAGGTAATCAGTAAGACCTGGTTGATATCCCCAGAGATGTCGGAGACGGTAAAAATGGCCACACTTACCATAATCTACAATTTCGCCAGCAGTGAAGGTGTGCAGCTCCTCCGGGCCCGAATCAATAATATAATCATATTCGGGAAGTGTATCACGTTGCGAAAGTTCCTGAATATATTCAAGATCTTCAATGTCATCGATGAATTCACTTCGTCCCTTGCGCCTGCCATTCATTGAGGTGAAATAACTCACCGCTGCAACATCTTTTGCCCGGGTAAGGGCTACATACATAAGTTTGCGTTCGCTTTCCACATCCCCTTCATATTTTGCTACATCGAAAAGTTCATCAGAAATTAACCAGGTTCTACCTCTACCTACCAAACTTGATGGGAATCGCTGAACGACCATACAGGGAATAAATATAAGCGGCCACTCGAGTCCTTTGCTCTGATGAATTGTGAACAGTTGAACAGCATCGACAAACCCTACATCATCACTAGTTTGTTCTTCATATTTCGATGATGCATATGTGTTCAAGTACCAGCATAATCCTTTCAAATCACTTTCCCAGTTCCGGTGGTGTCGTCCCCCGAGCATAATAGCCGTTTCATAATCCGTTATGAGGGTATTGAATCGACCAAGATTTGCCATGATAACTGCATGACGAACATTATTAGGATCAAATTGGTGATACCCCAGTATGACTAGAAGCTCCCCAAAGACTTGAGTGAAATTACCAAAATCGCCTCGTAGCACCGATTCTTTCCACCGATTCAAATTTTGTATATTTGATTCCTGGAACGCAAATTCCGGGACTCCGTTATTCCAGTTCCTTACTGCTTCACGAAAGAGAGGTTCGCCTCGTATACGTGTTGTGGGTTTCCAACGATCTTGCTGCCAGAATCCATCGACCCATAACCAGGCAAATAATTGACCGATACCAAGAATCTCTGGCCGCCGAAATAATCCTACTTTACCACCAACCACAAAAGGGATATTCCGACGCCGGAATTCATCGATGAAGAGCGGTGCTGATGTAGTCACACTTCGGAAGAGGAGAGCAATGTCATGATAATGACATTTTTCCGAATGAACAAGTTCCTGGATTCGGTCAGCAATCCATGAAACTTCAGCGAGATCACTTGGTGTCTCTATGAGATAAGCTCCTCCCCGATTTTCTCTAATCGGATCAAGGTGATCATAGTGCTGATTTACAAAAGAATCTGAAAAACCATTCGCTGTTTCAATTACAGCCACAGTTGAACGCCGATTCTCGGTAATATGAATGGTTGCTGTATCGGAATACTTTGTCGCGAATTCTTCGAAACATCGTTCATCGGATCCACGCCATTGATAAATTGTCTGTCGTGGATCACCAACGATGAATATGCTTCCACCTGCACCTATGAGATGGATGAGTTTTTCTTGTGCTCTATTGATATCCTGATATTCATCTACAATGAGATACTGAATATATTCGGCAATATGCGGCTTTTTTTGTAAGTTATTGACAGCAAGATGGACCATGTGGTTAAAAGTCAGCCTTTTATGGCGGTTCAGAGACGCTTCATATTGGTGCAATTTCTCAAGGAACTCCCTATCTCTCTTTTTTCTTAATGAAGTTTCAGGGAGCATTTCACCGTAAAAGACATTCAAGCTATTAAGGAAATCTTCACAATTTGTTGCATAGTATCCAGAACGCCCGAGCCCCAAGTTCCAGCCTATCCGCATGAGATATGCCATTTCTTGTTTCTCATCAAGAACACCCCAATCACCGTAACCGAAGTGTTCTTCTAAAAGTCGATAACAAAAACCGTGGATGGTCCCAATAAACATTTCACCAAGGCGGGCACAAATCTCATCACCCCCAAGATGCCTTACTCGCTCATACACACGACTCTTCATGCTTTGTGCAGCTTTTTCCGTGAATGTGAAAGCGACAATCGCAGATGGATCAATACCTTGAACAAGAAGAAGGTAAACGATGCGTCTGGTCAGAGTTTCAGTTTTCCCTGCCCCGGCTCCTGCAATGATCCTTATATGTGGTTTCGTACAAAGAACAGCCCGCCGTTGTTGAATAGAAAGAGGCTTCGGTTCATTTAATATTTTTAAAGTAAGTTCATCGAGAGATGACGACATTATATCTATGAGTGATCGCCGACTTTCCTATTAATTATATTGGGACTCACGAATGCTCGAATAGAATTTCGTAATTTCAAATAACAAGCGGAATTTTAGTAAACCTCTTTGAAATTTCAAGAGGCTAACATGAATTACTCCGTCACAATGGATTTAATTACGTGAAATTGCCTAAAAGACATACAAAGGAAAAAGGAAAGAATCATGAATATCAATGAAATTCAAAAGAGGAACATCTCAAAATACATCCAATCTTTCAAGAAATATCAAAAGACGAAAAATTACCAAGAAGATGTTAAAGACAGGAAGGAACGTGAAGAGTTTTTTTCAAGAATTACTAAAGAGAAATTTCTATCTCTGAATGAATTTGAATTCGGTGAAATAATTGCCAAACTATGGGCAATGCGTTTATGGACAAATAAAGAGTATCCGGTTCAAAGAATGATATCCGATAAAGGATTCGATCATCTTAAATCGGAATTGTCATCGCTCCTCTTCTCGGAATCGGCAAATATCGAAAAAAACTTTGATAGAGCCAGTAAAAACATTAAATTTCTCGGCCCAGCTTCATTAACCGAATTAATGTGCTACTTCAATCCAAAATTTTATGGAATTTGGAATGAAAAAGCACGGACATCGCTAAAAATCCTTGGATTCGCCGATGTTTTACCCCTTGATAAATATAAAATCAGTGGGTCTGAGTACAGCAAATTCAATAACGTATTATCTTCGATTTCCCAAGAATTAAAGAATACGGGGTTTTCTGATTCAGACCTACTATTTGTGGATTATTTCTTGTATGAAGTATGGAATTCATCTATTGCAGCTGAACAAAAAAATGCTGAGTTAGAGAGTGAAATTAAAAAATTTGACCATGATGAAATTCGTGATTCAATAAGCGAAATAGGTGCTTGGCTTGGATTTGAGACAGAAACAGAAAAGACTATTGGTCATGGTGCTCGTGTTGATACAATTTGGACAGCCAAGATAGCCAATCTTGGAATTGTAAATTATGTTTTTGAGGTGCATAAAGGAGGATCCATCGATAGTCTAATTGTTAATTTGCAGAAATCAAAGAGGAATCCCACTGTTCAGAAAATTATAGCTGTTTCCGATGAAGAACAATTAGAGAAAATTAAAAATGAAATAAAGGGATTGCCTGAAGAATTTGTCCGTTCTTTATCATATTGGGATGTTGTAAATGTGAAAAATACACATAAGAATTTATCCGAAGTAATAACAAGTATTCAAGGCCTTGAATTGGTTAAAAGCGAGTTTGAGTATCAAATTCCGGTTAGAAAATTTTTAAAGAAATAAAAACTCCTTTTTCATCTTTCATTATCTAACAGTTGCTAAAAAGTGGATGATTTAATTACTATCCTCCTCGGTCTCCGCTATACGTCACCCGTATACCCACTCCCCCACCCTTGCATCGCGCCGGGGGATAGGCAAGTATCCCCCTCTCTCGCACCCTTCGAGCCGGGCTCCTCCTCTCCCAGGGGAGAGGCAGTAAAGAGGATACCTCCCCTTCGGGGCAAAGGGTGGACCAGGATCTCACAGGCCGACCGGTTGACCTGCCGGACGGAAAAGCGAAGCGAGAGCAGAGCGGCCGGCCGGGAGAGTCAATCCTGTCGGCCGTTCACATGACCAGGACAACCAGGACCAGCGGAGCGAAGGCCGCCACCGAACATTGTGAGGGCGTCGCCGGAGCGGAGCGATCGCATGCCCCGGTCAACCTCCTGCAGGGCGAGCCCTCGATACGAGCGAAGCGAGTCGTGGGCGAGACCCGGAAGGCCAAAATTCTTTGCGTAAAACATACATAATGTATACATAATGGGTATTCTCATATTACTTTCACGCCGCGTGGCGGCACTATATCATCTCTCCCGTCGATGACTATGTGGTGAGAACCACAATGCATCACAACATCACCACCTTTGAACACATCGGCAGCGTGAAGAACGCCGAGGGTGTGCTCCGCATCGACATCAAGACCCGCCAGTGCGTCATCGCAAAGGGTGACGTGCAGCGCCTCATCGAACGATGGCCGGTCAGCATCTACGATATCGCCGAGGTCATCGATACCTGCGGACAGCCGGAGGCAATCGGCCAGGCCTGGATCTCCCGATCCGGCAAAGCGGTCATGTTCCGGATTAATGGCTTCTCGTATGTGTCCCCATTATTCCAGGTGAAGGGCATCCTGTCCGGTGAGAAGAAATATGCCCACCTCGCCATGATGGTCGAACAGCCCGAGCCGGGATGCCCTGCAGGTGCGGCAGCTTCGGCAGGTGTCGCGGGGGTCTCGGCATGAGCTCCCAGGTCCTCGTGCAGAGCCAGGAACGCCAGCCCATCGTGGTGGCGTTCACCTCCCACAACCTCGAATGGCTTGAAGCCATACGGAAAGAATTCAACCGAAGGTTTGACAACGATCTGACCCTTGAACAGATCCTCGAGGGTGCGATCATCAACGAGATCTGGAAGTTGTCCCGCGAGATGTACATGAGCGAGGAGCAGACCTTCAGGATCGGTATAGAGGGGGATCTGTGATTATGACCATCACCTCCCTCTTCTCGAATGACGAGATCATCTTCGCATTCACCCGGGCTGATGCCATCAGCGATGGGGTCCTGGTCGAACTGTCGGACCAGATGGTCAACGAGGCAGGGATCAAGGTAAAGGTCGCAGTGACCCGGGCGGTGTGGGATGATTACCTGTCGCCGTCCTTCCTGGACGAGCTTCCCGGCCAGAGTGTGGAAGGGAGGACCTGGGACCTGCTCTGGATGTTTGGGTGTGCCGCAAGACGGAGCCGGCATGCCAGCACGATACAGTTCCGGGTGCTGTTCGTGACGATGAAAGAATCGGGATCTATTGTCACCGAGGACGTGCTCCTGAAGGCAGTATGTGGTCCCGGTGATGAGGGAGAGCCGGTGATTACCATTATGCTCCCCTGGGAGGACTAACACCATGGAAGAAGTGATCGTAAAAAAGATCATCGAAGGGTCGGCATTCCAGGACAGTATCGAGATCGGGACGCCGGGAAAGGGCGGAGCAATCAAGATCTATGGTGACTTCGGCCAGCCCGACGAATATGAGAAGAGGATTCGAGACGCGGTCCGCCTGCGGAAGGTGACCGCGGACCTTATGGAGGGGCAATGACTACCCCAAAATTTTACACAACGGAAGAAGTTGCGGAGATGCTGAAACTGAACGTCCGGACCGTCCGGGCGATGATCAACCAGAAACGGCTCCGTGCCGTGAAGATAGGGAACGAGTACCGGGTCACTGACGACCACCTGCGCCAGTTCATCGAGGACTACCAGACATAGACGCCGGGGAGATCTCCGGTCCGAACCACAATGCATCACTAAAGTTATTCAGACCGGCCGCGGCCCCGGCTGAATAGTACATAGCCGACCCGTCATATCTCTGTTCTGGTATCCCTCCTGCAGGTCCCGCCACCGCCTCCCGCCTGCCGGCCCGCGACAGCTCGCCTTCAGCGAGCCGTAACCGGGACCGTCTTCCCACCCACTCGGTGTTCCGTGATCTCTGTCCGCTCGTCACCCCTCGACTTCGGGCTGATGCCCTTAGTAACCGGGGGTTCCTCGCTGGTTCCTGGTTTCTTGGGAATTTCTAACGATCGACCGTGCTCGGCTCCACTCCCTCCGGTCCGTTCCGCTCGCACCGTCTCCCTGATTTCTCTTCCTATACTGTTGATACGAGGACGCCCGTGATTTCGTCGCGGGCTCCTCATCGCCGGCTGCCCTATCCCGCTCCTCGCGGACCATTGCACGGACCGCTCGTCGCTGTTGCATAAGACACTGTGATAATACCCAGAATGCCCCAGACAAGGGTATGGCCCGAAGGGCATCCTTCACGATCACTGCCTCTCCTGTGGGGAGAGGAGGAGGCCGTCCCATCAGGGCGAGGAGCGTGGGGCCGTAGCAGTGCCGGTCCCGAAAGCGACGAGAGGTCGGGAGAGAGGATGGCCACAGCGGCCCGAGCGAGCGCCGGTTACGACACGCATCAGCGAGTCGTCGTGCGGTCGCGAGTCACCGAGTGTCTGATATAGAATACCCATCCCGAAAAAAGTGATAAATTACTTAATCTCGATTTTCCGGCGCCTTTCTTCAGGTCGCGGTTCCTTTTTGGGGATTGTCAGTTCGAGCACCCCGTTGTTCATCGATCCATCTGCCTTACCCGGATCGACCTCCTCGGGAAAATCGATACTCCTTTTGAAGCCGGAATAATACCGCTCCCGGTGAAGATAATTCTTCTCTTTCTTCTCGGTTTCTTCCTTTCTCTGGCCCTGGATAGAGAGACTCTCGTTGTTGAGGTCCACTTCGACATCCTCTTTGGACAGCCCGGGGAGCTCCACATGGACCTTATAGTGATCTCCTTCATCGATGAGATCCAATGGCGCATACTGGAACATCTGCCATTCGGAGAGATCACGGGGGAAGTCCAGCGGGAAGTACGGCCGCATGAGACTGTCCACAGATCTCCTGAAATCATCAAAGATCGAGTCAAAGTCCCTGACGAATCCAGGTGTCCGGGTCCGCGGTTCAAGAGAAGTGCCTGGTGTAGCAGGAGACACTTCTGTACCTTTTTTCTTTTTGAAGAGATCCATAGGTGTTCCCTCCTATACTAACTGACGGTTAGCATTAATGAAATATAAACCTAATTTATTAGGCAAATCCGGTTCGCAAGGAAAAGCCGTGGGGAAAAATGGAATAGGTGGGGGAGATCCCCCTTCATCGGGGTACTCCTGCGAAAGAATGATAGGACACATCATTCCCCTTTGGCGAACGATTTTTTCAGTTCCTTGAATACCGTCTCCCGGGTCTCTGGTTCCTTCTCATCACGCCGCAGCGATCCGTATCGGAGCAGTAACGTCAATGAGATAAGAAGGATTGCAATCGCGACGAGTATGAAGGGATCGATGCCCAGGATACCATGGAGGATGACCTCCCTGAGGATGGAGACAATTCCCACCTCAATCATAATATCCACGGCAATACGATGCTCCCTGAGGTAGATGATCAGGAGCCGGTATATCTCGACCAGTACGAGGATATAGATCAGCTCCGAAGCAATATACTGGAAATTGAACGGCTCCAGGAATTCATAGAACATCCCCATTAACGACTTGATCATGAGCGCAAAAAGCAATAAGCATAGGGCGATGACGATGATATCCTGAATATTCTCAAGCAATCGTCGAAAGATATCATGGATCCCATAGTATGACGAAACGGTCATCCCTATTCCTCCCTGCTATCCATTACCTTTGCACGATTCCAAACGCCTGGTCGATTTCAGTTGCCGCCACTTCGAGGTCGTCAAGCATCCGGAGAACATCTTTCCGGATCTCCTGGACCATGGAACGGAGGCTGTTTCCCCGGAGGTAAATCAACCGCTTGTGGCGGTATACCGCCCCTGCGTCCACGAGGTTCCTGATATGATGATTGATCCGCGAGCTGGAGACGGCGAGATCCTGGGCGATAACATCCACGGGCAAGCCCGTTTCATGGGGCTGGTGGTCGAGCAGGGTGAAGAGGACACGGGTAGCGACCCGCTCCACGTCCCTCCCCTCGCCGATACCGAGGCTGTTACAGAACCACTGGAGATCTTCATCCTCATCCCGGAGTAGCGGCCGCTCAATCTGCTTGACCAGGATCTGCCTCATGGTAACCGATTACAAAATCTCTCTCCGCAGGATAAATAAGTTTGCAACAATATTCAAATGATATCAACATTATTGATAATTTTTAAATATATTTGATACTAAACCAATAGAATGCAATAATTTCCAGAGGTGCATATGAGTGAAGGAAATTATTCCCATCGGAGAAAGGGTTCTGATAAAACCCCTGAAAATGGAAGAGATGACAAGAAGTGGCATCTACATTCCAGAGTCCGCCCAGGAACATCGAAAAGAAGGATCCGTCATCGCGGTAGGGAGTCGGGATGATGGTTCTGCACTTCCCCTGAAGCCGGGAGATCATGTGCTGTATGGGGGATACAGTGCGGATAAATTCGAGATGGACGGAGAAAATTACGTTTTTGTTACCTTCAAGGACATTCTGGCGAAAATTGAATAGGGTGGCTGATTATGGCGACATCCAAACAGCTGATGTTTGACGAAGAGGCCCGGAAAGCTCTTCTCTCAGGTGTCAACAAAGTAGCGGACACGGTCAAGATCACGCTTGGCCCGAAAGGGCGGTATGTGGTGATAGACAAGTCCATGAACCCCATCGTGACAAACGATGGAGTGACGATCGCAAAAGAGATCTCCCTTCACGACAAGTTCGAGAACATCGGCGCGAAGCTGGTCAAAGAGGTTGCCCAGAAGACCCAGGACAAGACCGGTGATGGGACAACAACGGCAACTCTTCTTGCCCAGGCTATTCTCACCGAAGGCCTGAAGAATATTACCTCGGGGGCCAACCCGATAGAGATCAAGCGGGGCATCGATGCGGCGATTGCTGACGTTGTTAGGTACATCGGTTCGACCAGTGTACCGGTCAAGGGAAGAGAGGGGATTCTTCAGGTTGCGACAGTATCGGCCAATAACGATGAAGAGATTGGGAAGCTCATCTCGGACGCCATGGAGAAGGTAGGTTATGGCGGTCTCATCACGGTCGAGGATGCAAAAAGCCTTGAAACCAGCCTCGATGTCGTACAGGGGATGCAGTTTGATCGCGGATTCATCTCTCCGTATATGGTAACGGATCATGAGAAGATGACCTGCGAGTATGAGGACCCCAACATCCTGATTACCGACAGAAAAATCACTTCTCTTAAACAGATGATCCCCGTCCTCGAAATGGCCTCCCAGGAAGGAAAACCGCTCCTTATCATTGCGGAAGATGTTGAAGGCGAAGCCCTGGCTGCACTCATCCTGAATATCATCCGCGGGTCCTTCAAGGTCTGTGCTGTCAAGGCACCTGGATATGGAGAGGAGCGAAAAGCTATCCTCGAAGATATTGCAATCATTACCGGAGCGACGGTGATTTCAGAAGAGCGTGGCATGAAACTTGAAAATGTATCTCGTGCTGCACTGGGATCCGCTCACACCGTCAAGACAGATGGAGAGAAGACCCTTATTGTCGAAGGAAAAGGTGACCGGAAAGCACTCGATGACCGGATGCACCTGATCGAGTCGCAGATAAATATCACAGATTCCGAGTTCAGGAAAGAGGAACTGAAAAAGCGACTTGGAAACCTCAGTGGCGGTGTTGCGGTTATCAAGGTGGGTGCAGCAACCGAGACTGAATTGAAGGAGAAGAAAATGCGCATTGATGATGCGCTGAATGCCACGAAGGCAGCCGTAGAAGAAGGAGTGGTCACTGGGGGCGGTGTTACACTCTTCCGTGCCATCGGGTCTCTCGACAGGTTATCCTTCGATGATGACCGGAAGATCGGTGTCGCTATTGTTAGGCGTGCATTAGAAGAGCCATTGAGGCAGATTGCAAAGAATGCCGGTGTTGAGGGTGCAGAAGTCATCGCCACTATCAAGGGGCACGAAGAAAATGGATTTGGGTATAACGCAAAGACCGGCGCCTACGAAAACCTCATGGAGCAGGGGGTCATCGATCCGGCCAAGGTAGTGAGAATTGGCCTCCAGAACGCAGGGTCGATTGCAGGCATGATCCTTTCCACCGAAGTTGCCATTACCGATTTCGATGAGGAGAAAGATAAACAGAGTGCAGCCATCATCATCTAATAGAAAGGAGATTTCGCCTCATTTTTTTTAGTTTTACCATTCTGCCGCAGGGTCATTTCACTATAAAAACAGCCTTACACCTTTTCACCCGCATTTCTGCGCGAGCACAAAAATAACTGATTTAAGGGCTCCGTTGCCAACCCGGCTGGGGCTCCTTTTCGAAATAAATCATAATATAGGTTTATTATTAGATTTGGGCT
>MTKZ01050510.1_pt1 | contig 17612 bp, 18 predicted proteins | sample 1042781 | NCBI WGS metagenome assembly MTKZ01 (sample SAMN06212207, study PRJNA360539) | anaerobic digester metagenome | biome: Wastewater treatment plant; material: sludge; isolation source: anaerobic digester fed with sludge from wastewater treatment plant | place: Denmark: WWTP Viborg ... | reverse complement strand
ATGAAATCATATGTTTTGTTGAGTCAATTAACGGTACATGAAAGGTAATAACGTCACTTATTTCTATTAGCTTTTCAAGGGTAACAGGCTCAGCATCTCCTTTCCTTATTTGTTCATCTGTTAAATAGGGGTCATAGGCAATTAGTTTCATACCACAGGCTATCGCAATTCTACCAATATTTCTTCCAATTCTCCCAAATCCGACAATACCCAATGTTTTACCATTGAGTTCATGCCCCATTAGGGATTTCTTTTCCCACTTTTTTTCTCTTGTGAGCCTGTCGGCTCTTGCAATGTTTCTAGAAACTGCAAGTATTAATCCAAATGCGAGTTCTGCTACGGAGTCAGAACTTGCTTGAGGGGAGTTTACAACTTTTACCCCTAAGCCTTGGCAACAATTAACATCGACATTATCAAGACCTACACCGGCCCTAGCCACAACTTTTAGATTTTTACCTTTCTTTATTATTTCTTCAGTTATATTTGGTTTACTTCTAACTATTACTCCGTCATAGTTTTCTATAATGGCCATAATTTCTTCTTTAGAAATACCTTTCTTTACATCAACTTCAAACTCTTTTTTGAGTTTAGATATACCTTCTTCAGCAATATCCGATGCAACAAGAATCTTCATATTATCACTAAAAATGGTCTATAAAAATACTTAAATATCTTTGTATAGAATGACTATCATGATTGATAAAAAGCTTCTTGATATCCTAGCGTGTCCTGTTTGTAAAGGGGATATATTTGAGGATAAAGAAGAACTCGTATGTGTGAAATGTAAAAGAAGATATCCTGTTATCGAAGGAATACCAATAATGCTTGAAGAAGAAGCTAAACTAATGTAAATTAAGGGGATAGATGAGAATATATTCACTTGTTTTTGATAAAATTTTTTAATAATAAATATTTTTTCGTTTTTTAGTCTTCTTTTTGAAATACTTAATAACAGCTTATCGACATATTTATCTCTTTATTTGAATTATACTAGGATTTAACAGATCTCATTATTACTGAAATTTTATCGATGATTATTTACAAGTTTTAACATGCTTTTGCCTAACTTTATCCTTCTGATTTTTGTATTATCGCTACCCATATATCATTGTCACTATCTTTTGCATTTTTATATGTATAGATACATTTCCCACAATATTTATAAATAAATTTTTAATTTAGTTATTATGGCAAAAAAGAAGAGTAAGAAAAGTCAAAAAATTTCAAAAAAGACACTAAGTCTTGTTGCACTCTTAGTAATAATCGGTGTATCGATGGCTTCCCTTTATTATGTAAATTATCTGGGAAATCATGCATTTGATACAAAGGGAATTCCGACAACTATTGCTTATAAAACTGAAAATGATCAATCAATAAAAGTTGTTTCCTATGTTGAAGGAGATCCTCTTATTGTCTTACGAAGGATGTTTACTGAAGACAACGTAAAAAGTGTTTATTTACTTTTTTCTGCAATGCCTGGAACAGCTCCCGAGAATACTTACCTTGTAAGGGGTGTTGCTTCGATAAGTGAAGGTATAGGTAGAACTAAAGGAGCAATAATATATGCTAGAGAACTTAATCCATGGCACAAATATATGATGGGTATTAAAATGATAGGATCTAAAACAAAACCACTTGTTTATATGAAAACTCCCAACTTAGGTGGCGTTGAAAATAAAATTATTGTCTTAAATGAAGGTGTTGTAATTATAGAAAACAGTAATTTTGAAGATGTAGTATTGCTTTCAGATTTCCTTAGGACAGTAATTATTGGTGTCTTTTAGGGATTTGAATGAAAAGATTAAATCTTTTTGACTTGGCAATAATTGTATTGGTGGTGGCTTCAGCCATATCATTTTCCACCAAGTATTTTGAGAAAGAACCAATAAATGAGTATACATATACTGGATCTCAAATATATAGTGCTGTTAGATTTTTTGATTTGTCGGATGGAAAAGGATTTAGATATCTTGTAAAGGTAGATGGATCATATATTAGTGATTATTCCCCTTTTAACGAAGAGGGTGTTGTAGTTGGGACGTCGCAAGGCACCTTTTTATTAAAATTAAAAGATGATCGAGTTTTGACAGTAGGTGGCAGAACTTCATTCAAAGAAGACATTGCCTCTCATGGGATAAAAGTCACAATGTTAAATGGCTCTACAGTAAACTATCTTGAAAAGGGTTTTTTTACTACTAATTTAATTGAAGCAAAAAATAAAATTAATAATGTATCAAAATTTTTGGCCAATTATAGTATAATTGATACAACAATATATTCAGATATTGCAATTGACGGGAAGTTTCCAAACGGGATAACATTTGAGAAAGAATTATCCAATAGGATCACAAAGGACATTTTTTATTTAAAAGATGTGAAAGTGAAATCTTCTGAAAACGGAATCATTTTGAGCGTTGCAGGTTTAGGGACAAATGACTTTGAAAAATTGGAATCTATTCTTTCCCCATATAAGCCAAGTAAATATTATTTCCTTGATTTTAAAGTTTTCGTACTTACAGAAAATATCCCAAAAGAATTCATACATACTATTCAAGATACAAATATAGAAGAGGTAATTGGAGATATTCATGTGAGGATTTAGATGAAGGCTTTAGACGAAATATTCCTTTTCTTAGAAAAAGAGTTTTCAAGCAGCATTATTAATAGGTCTTCCATTAAATTTTTTAGCATTCTCAATAATTTTCCAGATTCTTTCTTTGAAATTGATACTTTTGATAATTATTTAAAAAACTCATTTTTCTTGAAATTTTCTCCGTTGGTAGTAGTCGTATCAATTATTCTATTCTTTAGTTTTTCTGATCATCCCCTCTCAATAATTGGAACACTTACCTTTATTTTAGGCACTACTTCGTTTTATATTGGCACTCTCGTAGAAATCCCAAAAGTAAGAAAAATTAATAAAAAATATTTTATGCCTCTAGTGGGGATTTTTTCAATTCTTTTTATACTTAGTTTAGTAAAAATTGAATCATTCGGAGTTTATGTAAAACTTAGTTTGATTCCAATCATACTAATAGGGCTCAATGAAAGACAAAGTAAGGATTTTTTTGTTTCTCTTTTAATGATAAATATAGTACGACTGGTTAAGGGATATTGGGCATTATCTTTTCCTTTTATTTTTTTTAGCTTAGCCTATTTGTTCTTAACATATAACGGTAGATTGATCAAATATTTAGAGGATAATACATATAATTTAGTATTTCTTCTTCTGTCTTTAGGATTTATTTTTTATATTTTAGATATAGCAATAGCAGGTGGGATACCCTTATTTGAGGTACAAGCAAGAAATTCCTTCGATCCCCTATTTACAGCTGTTTCACATCTTTTTCCGATGGGTTCCATTTTACTAATTTCATATGTTGGATTAGTAAATAAATATTCTTATAAAAAAGCGAGATTTATCTCAATTTTTTTTACAATTGTTTCATTAATTTTAATGGCTTTTTTGGGATATCGGACCCAAGTTATTTTTGTTTTACTGGGCGCATTGATTTGTGGCTCAATGGTTGGAATATGGAAAAAGTCTGAATTAATATTATTGGGAGCCGTATCTATTGGATCCCTATTTGTTTTAACAATAGCACGTGACACTATTTTAGGCGTTAATCTCTCGCTTATTGAATCGCTTAAAACAAGAATAAGCCTTACTACTGATGTTATGGACATATTGGCTAATATGGGTGGGGTATTTGGACTAACTAATGGTGCTGTTCATATTGCGACTCATCCATTTCTTGCAAGATTAATGCCGGGAGTGGCTTATTCTCCAAGAAGGATGATGGCTGTTCTTGTAGGTGAAAAATCAATTTCTGTTACTTCAAGCATATTTGGCCCGCTATCCATTGACTTTGGCCTGATTGGAGCAATAATAAGTATGGCCTTCTTAGGATTTTTCTTATCAAATCTCTACAAAATAGCAGATAAAACAAAAGGGGAAAGGAAGATTATTCCTGTTGGACTATATAGTATGGTATTAAGTTACACAATTATAGGAATTGAAACAGGTATTGTTGACTTAGAAGTATTATTATTATTTATAATTTCATTAGCATATATCCTTTTTATAATTAATAGAAAAATTATTTAATAAAAAATTTCCGAAAGATTTAAATATTTTAAAGAAATTATTAAAATAGTGATAATAATGAAAATGAACAAAAAAGGAATTAAAATACTCAGATCCCTCCTTGCAATCAAAGGATTTCCACAGAAAAATAAGATTGCAGAGGAAACAGGACTTTCAATACAGACTGTAACTCCTTTCATTAATAAGATGATAGACGATGGCATAATAAAAGGATTTAGTGCCATAATAGAGCCAGATAAACTTGGATACCATCAAGTTCATTTTCTCTTGAATATAGAAAAAGGAACAAATGAAGAAGCAATTAATTTTCTGAAAAACATGGATAGAGTTCTATATGTTACCTCTGGATTTGGGAATGTAGATTGTCAATTAGTTGTAGCAATACCTGCTGATAGAACTGATCTAATCCCAACGTACATGGAATCCATTAGGCAATCTGGAGTATTCAAGAGCGAAATGAGCATACATGTTGTCACAAAGAGTCATTTCCCTCTACCAGATTTTCTTAGAAATGAAGATATAGAATAATGGTGCAAAAAATGCAAAAGAGTTTAGGCTTAATTTTAACATTTATTTTTATTTTTGCTGCGTTCAGTCAAGTTTCTTCTGAAGATTTAATCAAATGGCGCCATCATACTAATGAAGATGTCAAAGATATTGCTTTAGGTGATGTTAACGGTGATGGTAGATTTGATGTTGTTGTTGCAAGTGGTGGGTATATATATGTTTTAGATACCTTTGGTCATGAGATATGGAAAAGAAAGGCAATAAACTATGTTAACAGCATATCGGTAGGAGATCTAGATGGTGATGGAAGAAGTGACATCGTAGTTGGCCTTATTAATAATGGAATTGAAGTTTTTAATTCAGATGGGGAAAAACGCTGGGAATATTGGATGCGAACCCCAGTTCAAAAGGTAATTATTAAGGATATTGATTCAGATGGCTATGGTGAGGTAATTGCTATATCTCATGATAAAACATTTCTTGATAATGCTTGGATTATTATTAATCATGATGGATGTGTTAGATTCCAAAGTAAAGATATATTTTTCCCAGACTTCGAATTAAAAGGCTACTATAGTGGAACTTCAAAAAAATGGGAAGCTGATAATCAACTTAGGATTCTAATTGCGGAGGATATAAATGGAGATGGCTACTCTGAATTCATTACATCCTCTAGGTTAAATGATCTGCTAATTTTTGATTACAACATGAATCCTCTATGGGGCTATCATTTTGATTATCCTATAACTTCTTTGTCAATTGGTGACATTGAGTCTGATGGATTAAAAGAGATTCTTTTAGGAACTAACAAAAAGTTAATTGTCTTTACAAAAGATGGATTTAAACTAAAGGAGTATTCTTTTGATAGTGATGTCAGAACTGCAATTGCATTTAAAGATGAATTCAATACTTCTTTTATTTTGATTGGTAAAGATAATATACTTTATGCATATGACTGGGATAAAGAAATATTCAATCATAAATTTGATGGTAATGTTAATTTAATTCAATATGATAATCTTGATTATAAAAATCAAATAGAAATAATCACAGGTACTAGTGACGGTGTATATATTTTAGATACCAATGGGAAGAGACTTTTCACATATAGGACCTATTCCCCAATAATCAACGTTTTTACAATTAATCTTGACTTTAAGGGCCATAAAGAATTAATTATTGCATCCACAGACGTAGATACAATTACTTATGCAGCGTTAAGAGAAATTCAGATTCCAGTTACTCAGGGCAATGAACAAAAAAAAGAAGAAGCAATCAAAACAGGAAATGCTGCCTTTTTTACAGGAAAGGCCCTATATGACGTTGGAGAGTATCAAGCAGCTATTGTCAAGTTCCAAGAAGCAAGAAGTATATATCAATCTGTAACTTATACCCAAGGAATCAATGATTGTGGAGCTTATATTTCCAATGCTACTATATATGTCCAAGCTAAAACAATAGAATCACAAGCTCTCTCTTTAACTAATGAAAAGAAATATCTCGAAGCTAAATCAACATATCAGACCGCAAAAGATCTATATTCAACATTGAACGATGCTACCAAAATTCAAGAAACGGATGAAAAGATGGCTGAAATTGATGATTTGATCAAAGCTGAATCTTTAACTAGACTTCTAATATATGTCGCTATCATTATATCTATACTATTAGTAGCGGGATTTTTATTTTTCTTCTTCAGAAAAAGAAAAAAATCTAAACAAGGTGCTTAATTGCTAAAGGATGAAACTAAAAAAAGAGTTGAAAAACTTCAAAATATTGCCATTAATTTTGAAAATGAAGGCTATTATCAAGATGCTGCCGATAGCTATGCAGAGGCTGCAAATTTCCTTGTTGAAGAAAAAGATTTTTTCTGGGGTGCAGAAGATTTCAGAAAAGCTGCAGAACTCTATTGGGATTCTGGAGATATTGATAGAGCTGAGACTCTTTTTAACACTGCAATAAATTACTATCTTTTAGACGCTGAATACTACCTAAAAAGAGACGGTTATTNNTTAAAAAGAGATGGTTATTTCTGGGCGGTAAGAGACTATAAGCTTGCCATTCAATGTTATGAGAAATGGCTTTCAATGATTGGAAGAATTTAGAAACTTGTGGGCCCGAAGGGATTTGAACCCTTGGCCGCCCGGTTATGAGCCGGGCGCTCTACCAGGCTAAGCTACAGGCCCAGGAGCGCCGCCAGCAGGACTCGAACCTGCGACCATTCGATTAACAGTCGAGCGCTCTACCTACTGAGCTATGGCGGCATGAAGATTCCGATTTCAGAATCATATATAAAACTTTCTATCCCCAATAATTGAAAATTTAAAAAACATTTAAGAAATAAAAAGCTAAAATATTAAAATCAGAATATATAAGACATAAAAATTTTGAATTAACTCATCTATTTACTTCTTGAATATTTTATATAGTTTCCAAATACTAATAGTACCTATCCATGAAGATTACCCAAATAAAAATCATTCTAGCAATTCAATGTTGCTATGAATTTAAAATATAATTGATTGAAATAATAGTTAGTGAAATAAGAATAAGGGAAATAATTAAATTATTTTGACATGGTATGGTAATAAAAATTAATTTTTTTAGATTATCAATATTAAGGTATGAAAATATGATAATTAAAAGAAATACTTAAATACTTTGTAGTCTAAATATAATAGGTGCTCTAATGGTATATGCATATGTTTTAATAACAGTTTCAATTGGAAAAATAAAAGAAGTAATTGAGGCTGTAAAAAAAATAGAAGGGGTAATAGAAGCAGATGTTATAACTGGCCCATATGACGCCATAGCAAAAATAAAAGCAAATGATTTAGGAGAATTAACTAAAACAGTAATTCAACAGATCCATTATATTGATGGTGTCATTGATACAACTACTGCTATAATTATATCCGTTTAAATAATAAATTTATATTTTTGGTGATCCATTGAATAAAAGCACGGCTATATGTGACGTTTCTCTCTTTGTTTCTAAAAGTAAATATTCTCAAGCTGAATCTTTGATGAAATCCTTAAATATTGAAGAAGTCATAATGCCTGAAGAACTTGTAGACATACTTATGAAAGTTCATAGAGGTGAAGAACTATTAGGCGAGCAAGTTAGAGTTTTATCCTATTGGGCTAAGGGCCCGGTCCCAAAAGACGAAGAGATAAGAACTTTTTATGATACGCTCATTGAAAAAGGAATTAAGATTAGAACCATAAAAGAATATGTTCTAAAAAAAGAAGTTGAGTTTGGATATACAAAATTAAGAGAAGGCATGGAAAAAGATGAAATGCAAGTCTACAATAAGAGTTGGAGAAATCTTTACAACAAATTTTCTGAAAATATGCCGGATCAAACTGCAATAATATGCTCAAAAATTCTTTCTCTATCTCTTGTTTTTAATGAGAAAATAATTGCAGTTAATAGAAAGTTATTAAGATTTTTGTATGATTCAGGTCTTGAAGTTTCAAAAGTTACTTCTAAAATAGAAATTGATAAGGATATAGTAGAACACAATATTATTTTTCTTAATGTATATGGGTCAAAAACATTTGAGCCATTATTCTATGAAATAAAAAATTCAATAAAAGAGAGCACAGAAATACAAGTAGAATTAGAAAAAGATGCAGGTTCAATCGTAATGTTAAATTTATAAATTGTATAATTTATTATTACTATTTTATAATTAATAAGTTATCATTTTATTTATAAAATTTTTTAAATAGAAAGCTTTTTATATCACTTCTAATACATCTAAAAATAGCTATATTTTTAATGAGGTGTAAATTATGGCAGAGATTAGACAACCAATGAGCGTCCAACCTGAAGGCGCTCAGAGATTTATGGGCAGAGATGCTCAAAGAATGAATATTCTTGCTGGAAGAATTGTAGCAGAAACAGTAAAGACGACACTTGGTCCAAGAGGTATGGACAAAATGCTCGTTGACTCACTTGGAGACGTAGTTATAACAAATGATGGTGCTACAATCCTTAGTGAAATGGATATTGCACATCCAGCTGCTAAAATGATTGTTGAAGTTGCAAAGACACAAGATGAAGAAGTAGGAGACGGTACAACAACAGCCGTTGTCATTGCTGGAGAACTTCTAAAGAAAGCAGAGGATCTTCTTGATCAGGATGTACATGCAACTGTTATTGCATCTGGTTACAAACTTGCAGCAGANNAAAAACTGCAATGACGGGAAAAGGTGCAGAAAAATCAAAAGATACTTTAGCACCTTTAGCATTAAAAGCAGTGAAGCAAGTCGCCGTGAAAGAAAATGGAAAATATACCGTTGATATTGAAGACATTAAAGTAGAGAAGAAAGAGGGCGGAAGTGTAGAAGATTCAAATCTTATTCAAGGATTAATCATTGATAAGGAAAGAGTTCATGACGGTATGCCAAAGAAACTTAAGGAGGCTAAGATAGCTTTACTCGATTGTGCTCTTGAGGTAAAAGAAACAGAAACTGATGCAGAAATCAGGATTACTTCACCTGATCAACTTCAAGCATTCTTAGACCAAGAAGAGGCAATGCTGAAGAAGATGGTAGATCAGATAAAGGCATCTGGTGCAACAGTTGTTTTTTGTCAAAAAGGAATCGATGATTTAGCTCAACACTATCTTGCAAAGAGTGGAATATATGCGGCTAGAAGAGTTAAGAAGAGCGATATGAAGAAACTATCAAAAGCAACAGGCGCAAGAATTGTAAACAAAGTATCTGATCTCGAGCCAAAAGACCTTGGTCATGCAGGATCCGTCGAAGAAAAGAAGATTGGCGGAGACGAAATGACATTTGTAGAAGGTTGTAAGGATCCAAAATCAGTAAGTTTATTATTAAGAGGGGGAACAGAGCACTTTTTAGAGGAAGTAGAAAGAGCTCTTGAAGATGCAATCAGCGTCATATCTACTGCAATTGAAGATGGAACAATATGTGCAGGCGGTGGAGCTATTGAGATGGAATTATCAAAGAGGCTTAACGAATATGCAGAAAAGATTAGCGGTAGAGAACAGTTAGCCGTTAAGGCATTTGCACAAGCAATGGAGATTATTCCAAGAACATTGGCAGAGAATGCAGGTATGGATCCGATTGATACTATAGTTGCATTAAAAGCTTCACATGAGAGCAAGGACCACAAGAGATTTGGAATAGATATCTTTGATGGAAAAGTTAAAGATATGATGAAGGCCGGAGTTGTGGAACCGCTCAGAATTAAAGAACAGGCAGTTAAAAGTGCATCTGAATCCGCTATAATGATATTAAGAATCGATGATGTTATCGCCGCAAGTGGAATAGGCAAGAGAAAAGGAATGGGCGATGAAGACATGGATATGGGCGGAATGGGCGGTATGCCCGGCGGAATGCCTGGAATGATGTAAAATAAAAAATATATTTCTTTTTTTATATTTTTATTAACTATTTCTTAGGTAAACTTTTATTAATTTGATAAGAGTCTTTAAAATATGGAATGTGAACAAATTTTAGATAAACTGATATCTCTTTCTAGTAAGGAAAATTTAGAGGGAATGTCAAGATATGGGATAAATACAAACAATGCTTTAGGTATTTCTATTCCCCAAATAAGATCATTGGCAAAAGAAATAGGAAAAAATCACATACTGGCTTTAGATTTATGGAATACAAAGTTTCACGAAACAAAAATTCTTGCTAGTATGATCGGAATTTCCAAAATGTTGACATCTGACCAAATGGAAAATTGGGTCAAAGATTTTGATTCTTGGGATGTATGTGATCAAACCTGTAATAATCTTTTCGGGAAAAGTCCATTAGCGTATGATAAATCTTTTGAATGGTGTAAGCGAAATGAAGAATTTGTTAAAAGAGCAGGTTACGTTTTAATGGCTGTTTTAGCAGTTCACGATAAGAAACGAAAGGATGAAGATTTTTTTAGATTCTTTCCCTTGATATATGAAGGTTCAACAGATGATAGGATATATGTTAAAAAAGCTGTTAACTGGGCTTTAAGACAAATTGGAAAGAGAAATAATATTTTAAATAAAAAAGCGATTGAAGTTGCAATTGATATAAAAAAAATCGATTCCAGAACTGCAAAATGGATTGCTAATGACGCACTAAGGGAATTACAGGACATTAAGATAATACAAAGAATTAAAAATAAATAATTCAAAAAATAAAATGAATGTTTTTATAATGCTAAAATAAAGAAGTAACATATATTTTAAAAAACTATTTAAACATTCATTAGAATATTCTATTTGTGAGCCTAACATCGATCGTAATTGATTTTTTTTATAATCCCATTGTTCTTCCAACTTTTATAGCGTATCTAGCTTCGGTTTTCGGGAAGATAATATACGAGTCATTAAAAAAGAAACATTTAGTTGTTCAAGTTGCAATTCAAGATGGTGGAATGCCCAGTTCACACACAGCAATAGTTATTGGATTGTCAACAGCGATATTTCTGTATGAAGGAATGTCTACTGTATTTTGGGTTTCTTTGGTGTTTGCATTCGTTGTAATGAAGGATGCAACTGGTATTAGGTGGGAAACTGGTCAACAAGCGAAGGTTATCAATCAGATATTGAAAAAACTACGTATGGGAAAAGTTATAGATGAAGAATTAAAAGAACTATTGGGTCATACTGAATTACAAGTAATTGGGGGTTTTATTGTCGGCATCATATTTTCTTATTTAGGGCATATGTTCTTTTTTGGATAAATACTAAAATTGGAAAAACGTTTATTTGAAATACGCATTATAAACTATCTTAACTTTCTTTTTTTTGAAAAGCCTTTATTTTATCGTTTTTTTCATGAATTTAAAATAACTTCTAACAATGAGTTTTTTAAATGAAATATATACATCTTTCTGCATGGGTACTGATTATATCACTGTTAAGGGCGCTTCAGAACACAATCTAAAAAATATTGATGTTCAATTACCTAGAGATAAACTCATCGTGATTACGGGCGTTTCAGGATCTGGGAAATCTTCCCTTGCATTTGATACTATCTATGCAGAGGGTCAAAGGCGATATGTCGAATCTCTTTCTGCATATGCTAGGCAATTCTTAGGTTTGATGGAAAAGCCAGATGTCGAATATATTGAAGGATTATCTCCTGCTATTTCAATCGAACAAAAAACTACTTCAAAAAATCCAAGATCAACAGTTGGTACCGTTACAGAAATTTATGACTATTTGAGACTTCTTTATGCAAGAGTAGGAATACCTTACTGTTCAAATTGCGGTAAAGAGATAAAAAAACAGACCGTTACGGAAATTACAGATCAAATACTATCTTTTCCTGAAGGAACAAAAATTACTATTTTAGCGCCAATAGTAAGGGGTAGGAAAGGAGAGTATTCAACACTTCTTAAAGAGATGAATCAAGAGGGTTATGCAAGGGCAGAAGTTGATGGAGAGGTAAAAGAGTTAGATACTGAAATAAGACTTGAACGATATAAAAAACATAATATTAATATTATTATTGATAGACTTGTTTTAAAGGAAGGTATGTCCCCTAGGCTTTACGAAGATATTGAACTTGCACTGAAAAAAGGAGAAGGAGTTGTTTTTGTAGATGTTGGCGATAAAAGGAAAACATTCTCTGAGAATTTTGCATGTACTGATTGTGGAATCAGTCTTGAGGAGATTAATCCAAGAATGTTTTCATTCAATACTCCATACGGTGCATGTCCTGCTTGTCATGGACTTGGATTTAAACAGGAATTTGATCCTGACCTTATTATTCCCAATAAAGACATCTCACTTATTGAAGGTGCAGTCGAAGTCTGGAACTCTATAGATGGTTTTAGAGGGCAGACACTCCAGGCTCTTTCTAAAAAGTTTAAGTTTAGACTAGATATACCTGTTAAAAATTTGTCGGTAGAGCATATGGGTATACTGCTTTACGGTACAAATGAGAAAGTGAGATATAACTATAGATCCAGAAACACACCCACATACTGGACATACGAGGGTACTTTTGAAGGGATTATTCCTTGGCTTGAGAGGGTATACAAGGAAACGGAATCTGAATATAGAAAGGAGCAATTTGAAAAATATATACGACTTAATCCTTGCGAATTATGTAACGGGAAGAGGCTCAAACCAGAGGCTCTTTCTGTAAAGATACAAGATAGATCGATTATAGATATAACTGAACTTCAGATAAGTAATTGTTACAAATTTTTCGTAGATTTGGAGCAATACTTGAATGAAAAAGAAAAAATAATATCGAAACAAATTCTGAAGGAGATTAAATCGAGGTTAGGATTCCTATTAAGCGTTGGTCTAGACTATCTTACTCTTGATAGGAGAGCNNTGATAGGAGAGCGGGAACTTTGTCAGGAGGGGAATCACAAAGAATAAGACTTGCTACGCAGGTTGGATCTCAGCTTGTAGGAGTTCTTTATATTTTAGATGAGCCAAGCATAGGTCTTCACCAAAGGGACAATGCTAAACTAATAGTAATGTTGAAACGATTAAGAGATATCGGAAATACCGTAATTGTAATTGAACATGATGAAGAGATGATGCTTTCTTCAGATTATCTTGTTGATATAGGGCCAGGTGCAGGAGTTCATGGGGGGAATGTAGTAGCAATAGGTTCTCCTGAAGAAGTAATGAAAAATCCTAATTCACTTACAGGCAAATACCTATCACGAAATCTCAAAATCGAAGCCCCTAAAGTTAGAAAAACAAGTAATGATTTTCTTATTATTAAAGGAGCAAGACAGTACAACTTAAAGAATATTGNNAGTGTTACTGGCGTTTCAGGTAGTGGTAAAAGCACACTAATTAATGATATTCTATACAAAGACTTGGCAAACAAATTTTACAGAGCAGTAGATAAGCCCGGAGATCATGACGAAATATTAGGTATAGAGAATATTGATAAAGTTATTATCATCGATCAAAGTCCAATTGGTAGAAGCCCAAGATCCAATCCCGCCACATACACAGGTCTTTTTACTCCAATAAGAGAGTTATTCTCAGAATTACCAGAATCAAAGAGAAGAGGGTTTAAGAAGGGCAGATTTTCATTTAATGTAAAGGGCGGTAGATGTGAAAATTGTAGAGGAGATGGATTAATCAAAATTGAGATGCACTTTTTGCCTGACGTTTACGTCAAATGCGAAGAATGTACAGGGGAGAGGTATAACCGGGAAACTTTGACTGTTAAATATAAAGGAAAATCAATATCTGATATTTTGAACATGACAGTTGAAGAAGCACTTCACTTTTTTGAAAACATACCGATTCTAAAAAATAAACTTCAAACACTTTATGATGTAGGTCTTTCCTACATAAAAGTTGGACAACCTGCTACTACTCTTTCCGGCGGTGAAGCCCAAAGAGTTAAACTATCAAAAGAGCTTTCTAGAAAAGCAACAGGAAATACCCTTTATATCTTGGATGAACCAACAACAGGATTGCATTTTGACGATGTTAAAAAGTTACTAGATGTCCTTTTAAGGCTTAGAGACGCANNATGTCCTTTTAAGGCTTAGAGAAAATGGTAATACAGTGCTTGTCATTGAGCACAATATGGACGTTATTAAAACTGCGGACTATATTATTGATTTGGGACCAGAAGGGGGGTACAAGGGAGGAGAGATTATCGCCGAGGGAACACCTGAAGATATCATAAAATCTCCAAAGAGCCACACTGGAAGATTTTGAGAAGAAGTCTTGAAAAGAGACAGAATTAGAGCATAACATTATCTGTTATATTTTATCATTTATTATCAGTTACTAATTTTTTATAATTATTGTTTATCAATACTATTAATATTTCCATTCAATATCGAAAGATTTATATGCTTATATCACAATAACTTATATGCACTAGAGGTGATATATATGAAAAAAATAGCTTCTATGTTATTAGTGGGGCTCATGGTGATTTCTATCTCCCCCCTACTAGGAAAAACGTGTACAACTGATGAAAAAAATAACGTAGGGAGATGTATAGACAACACAACTTCACCAATATCAAAAATTGCTGCTAAAAATTTCCTTAACAACTTAAGGAATGGCTCAATGGATTTACATGGCAACAAGTTAGTTCATTCAGTACTGACTCCAAGCGGAGATGTAAGTTTGAACTCCTCACTACTAAGGCAAAATTTTGGAAGTTACAACTTTGTCAATGAAAGAAATACATTAGGGTGGTATTCTTACGACGTTCGACTACCAACAAAAACACAGAAACTTTACGAACCAACGGTACCAAGAATTTATGCCACAAACATTTCAAATGAAGAATAAGTATATTCTTCATTATTTTTAATTTTACTGTCACCACCCATTGTAATGGATCCTATTTTGTTCAAATCTATTTATTTGTGGCTTGCCTTCATCAGGGTATCCAATTGAAATAAGGGAGATTGGGAGTACACTCTCTGGTAAATTTAGTAACTCTTTGATGCCTTTCATCCGGTCTTCATCGGGATATATACCCAACCAACAGGCCCCCAGTCCAAGTGAATGTGCAGCTAAAAGAATATTTTCTGTTGATGCAGAACAATCAATTGCAATAAAAATATCTCTTGTAACGGTTAAATCTCCTGCAACTAGAATTGCCATCGGGGCCTCATATAACATCCTTGAATTTAAGTGAAATAAAGGAATCTTATCTAATATTTTTCTATTGTTAATTATTACAAAATGCCAAGGTCTTTCATTTTTTCTTGAAGGCGCATTCATAGCTGCTTCTAAGATACTTTTTATATGAGTTTCAGGTATCTTATCTTTTTTATATTTTCTAATACTTCGTCTAGATAGGATAACATCTAAAAAATTCATATTGCCCACAATATATACAATTTTTTTTTAAGTATAAAAACTATTTCATCATATCAAAATTGGAAATATATTTTCAAATAAGTTCTAATGAGTTATTATTTCAATATTTTCTTAATAAAATGCGAATTAATTTTTAACATATTTGAATGTTTTCTTAAAATCTTTTATCTATATAGAAAACCTTTTTAGAATAGAAACAATAATATCCTATAACTATTAAAGTGATTTTATGACAAAAGAACTTTCTGCAGATATGATTAGGAGGACATTTGAAAAGAAAAAATTAAAATGTGAAACCAGTCAAGATGTTTCTCCCTTAGAAGATATAATAGGCCAAGAAAGAGCACTAAAAGCCCTTAAATTTGGTCTAGAAATACAAGAGAAAGGATTTAATATTTTCGTCGTAGGATTTCCTGGCACTGGAAAGATGACTGCAGTAAAGAGTTATTTAGATAAACTAGCCGAAGATCAAAATGTGCCCTCTGATTGGTGTTATGTTAATAATTTTCAGGAACCATATGAGCCCAAAGCTATTCAATTAGGCCCAGGTCAAGGACGAATGTTTGCTAAAGATATGTCAAATTTTTTAAGTGAAGCTAAAGTTAGTCTTCCAAAGGCGTTTGAAAGTGAAGAGTTTGCTTTAAAACGAGAATCTACTATCCAAAAGATTGAATCTGAAAGAAATAAAATTTTCTCTGAACTTAATAAAAAAGCTGAAAAAGAAGGAATGATAGTTCAAAGTACTCCAGTAGGATTTATTTTTGTTCCTGTTATTGGCGGTAGACCTATGGCAGAAGAGGAATTTTTAGCTTTAAGTCCAGAAATGAAAGAAGATATACAAAAAAAAAGAGATAAATTATATTCTGAATTAAGATTGGTCTTTAGGCAATTAAAAGAACTTGATACAAGAACATTTGAAGAGCTAAAAGAGTTAGATAAAGAAGTAGGCCTTTTTACATTCGGTCATTTACTAGACGATTTAAATAAAAAATATGGAAATTATCCTGAAATTACTAATTATTTAAAAGAGATTCAAAATGATATATTGGAAAATATTTCTTTGTTTTACAAACCAAATGTTCCCCAGCCCCCTGTTCAAGCTCCATGGGCCGAAGAACTCTCATTTAGGAAATATCAAGTAAATATTTTCAATGATAATGATGGCCTTAGGGGAAAACCTGTTATCGTGGAGCTAAATCCTACATATCAAAATCTTTTTNNGTTTTGGAAGAATTGAAAAGGAGGCCCAATTTGGAATGTTGACCACTGATTTTACCATGATTAGGGGAGGTTCCATACACAAGGCAAATGGCGGATATCTTGTAATACCCGCTGAAGAATTAATAAAAAATCTTTTTTCCTATGATGGGCTTAAAAGAGCGCTAAGTAGTGAAGAAGCAGTTGTAGAAGAAGCAGGAGAAAGACTTGGATTTATAACTACAAAAGGACTAAGGCCTGCTCCAATACCTCTAAATGTGAAAGTTATTATAATTGGGAATCCAATGATTTACCAAACTCTTTTTTCAGTTGATCCAGAATTTAAAGAACTATTCAAGGTCAAAGCAGAATTTGACATCAATATGAATTTCAATGATGATAATGTAAAAAATTATGTTTCTTTCATATGTTCACTTAGTAATAAAGAAAATTTGTTACATCTTGATTCTTCTGCAATATCTAAGGTCATAGAATTTGGATCAAGGCTGGCCGATGATCAAGAAAAATTGTCAACTAGATTTGCAGATATAGCAGACATTATACGTGAAGCAAATTTCTATGCGAAACAAGATAATAATACTTTAATAAAAGATANNAATAAAAGCTATTGAAGAGAAAAACTATCGTTCAAATCTTATACAAGAAAGAGTTAATGAAATGGTTACACGTGTATTTTATCTTATTGACACAACTGGGGAAGCAGTAGGGCAAATTAATGGCCTTGCAGTTTTAAGTCTTGGAGATTTTGCTTTTGGGAGACCTTCTAGAGTTACTGCTACCGTAAACATTGGTCGAGGGGGAATAATCGATATAGAACGAGAATCTAAAATGGGAGGAAATATTCACTCAAAGGGCGTGATGATATTGGGGGGATATTTGGCAGAAAATTTTGCACAAGATAGGCCACTTAATCTTACTGCTAGATTGGTATTTGAACAAAATTATGAAGGTGTTGATGGGGATAGCGCATCTAG
>MTKZ01127766.1_pt1 | contig 17623 bp, 15 predicted proteins | sample 1042781 | NCBI WGS metagenome assembly MTKZ01 (sample SAMN06212207, study PRJNA360539) | anaerobic digester metagenome | biome: Wastewater treatment plant; material: sludge; isolation source: anaerobic digester fed with sludge from wastewater treatment plant | place: Denmark: WWTP Viborg ... | reverse complement strand
TCTTCCTGGCCGGCTCGGGAACCACCCGCACCCTCTATGCCTTCGACCAGGAGACGTTCGTGCCGCTGGAGTCGCTGGCCATTCCGGGCGTATCGGGCACCGCGGGCAGCCTGATCCGCTGGGGCGCCGACGGGCTGGCTTTCCGCACGGACACGCAGTTGTTTCTGATTCGTTCAAGCATCGTGCCCGAACCGGCCACCGCCCTTTTGCTCCTGGCGGCCGCGGGATTCGCCCTGCGCCGCCGTTGAGATCGGGGCAGGGTGGGGCGGCACGTGTGATCGATGTCGCCGGGCGACGGCCCTTCCGGTCGGTATGCCAGGCGCATTCGACACACACGCCGACGATGTCTGCGATGGGCCGAATGGCAATCGAGACGCGCCGCACCGGGCGGGCCAGACGTGCGGCACCGGCACGACAACAGAGGACGGCTCGGCGGCGTAGCCGGGCGAGATCAAAAGGGAAGCAATCGGTAGAGAAGGGAGACATCATGAACACCACACTGCGGATTCTGGCAGCCTCGCTGCTGCTGCCGATGGGCATCGCTGCGGCGGATACTGTCATCACCACCATCAACATCAACACCAATGACATTGTGTATGATCCGTTCTCACTGCATATCTATGCGTCACGCCCGAGCTCAGCAGGCGGAGGCGCCGGCAACAGCCTGACGCGAATCCACCCGTTCACCGGAGCGGTTGAGGGCTCCACGTTCGTGGGCAGCGAGCCGGGCGCACTCGCCATTTCTGACAACGGGCAGTACCTCTATGCGGCTCTCGACGGCGCCGCGGCCGTACGCCGCTTCAACGTGCAAACCGGTATGGCGGAGATTCAGTTTCCACTCGGTTCCGGCTCGACCGGCCCATTCCTCGCGGAGGACATTGCCGTCATGCCCGGGCAGCCCGGCACCGTGGCCATAGCACGCCGGAACGTCGGTTTCAGTCCGCGACACGAGGGAGTGGCTATCTTCGACGACGGCGTGATGCGTCCCACCACGACCCCCGGTCACACGGGCAGCAATCGCATCGAGTTCGGTAGTGATCCGCAGCGGCTCTACGGCTACAACAACGAGACCACCGAGTTCGGTTTCCGGCGGATGGATGTGCACGGGCAGGGAGTTTCGACACTCGAGTCGACTCAGAGCCTGCTCAGCGGTTTCGGCGTCGATATCCGGTGGGACGACGGCCGCATCTACGCGACGAGCGGGCGCGTCATCGATGCCGAGAACCGGATTCTGCTCGGAACCTTTTCCACCAGCGGGCTGGTCGAACCCGACTCGACAGTTGGCCGCACCTTCTTCCTCACCGGCTCGGGTAGCACCCGCACTCTCTATGCCTTCGACCAGGAGACGTTTGTGCCGCTGGAGTCGCTGACCATTCCGGGCGTGTCGGGCACCGCACGCAGTCTGATCCGCTGGGGCGCCGACGGGCTGGCCTTCCGCACGGACACGCAGTTGTTCCTGATCCGCTCGAGCATCGTGCCCGAACCGGCCACCGCCCTCCTGCTCCTGGCGGCCGCGGGATTCGCCCTGCGTCGCCGCTGACACCAGGGCAGGTCGGGGCTTCGTGTTCAATTGCAGGGCGGACGAAAGGAGGACGGACAACACGGGACATCAGAAATCATGACGCAGGTGGCCGGGCGCGTCGGTGGCGCCTTGTTGCGTCGAGCGGTTCGGATCCACACGGATCCCGTGGGAAGACGCGCCCCACTGTCCACCACCGCCCTCGGACGGGGGTGGAGGATGACGATGCACCAAGGCTTGCTCCGCCCCGCCGGGGCAACGGTGCGATTTCTCAGAACAGACCCGCGGAGCGCGGGGTCGGATTCGCGCGTCTGTCTGCTTCGTCATGATGCGGCCGGCCTGGCGGGGGTCGCCACCGTAACTCTTTGAATGCAATAGGGTTCCGCGCCTCCACCGAATCTTCGGCTGCAATGGCGCCGTCCAATGTCACAGCCTGACCGCAGTCCATTCTGAGCCCCCTCCCCGGGGGCTGTCCGTGGTTCGAAACTGCCGCGGAGATTGTAGCCGGCGCGGCTGGCCGGTATACGAAGACCCCGTATACGAGGACTTTGCAGAAGCCAGAGCCATGAGCCCGGACAAGTCCACCCTGGATGCACTGCGAATCGACCGCGCGACGGCGCCGCACCGCCGACCGCGCGCCGCGTGGCTCGTGCTCCCGTTGATCGGAATCGCGACGGCGGTCGGGCTGGGCTGGTGGTTCAGCCGAGAACCCGCGGTGGTCGTCCGCACGGTGGCGGTTCAGGAGGTGACGTCCACCGGCAATCGAACGCTGCTGAACGCATCCGGCTACGTGACGGCGCGACGNNTCTTCCAAGGTCACCGGCAAGGTCGTGGAAGTCCACGTCGAAGAAGGGATGCAGGTGGAGGCCGACCAGGTGCTGGCCCGGATCGATTCGTCCAACGTGGAGAGGAGCCTTCACCTGGCGAAGGCGCAGCTTGAATCCGCCCGAGAATCACTCGGCGAGACTCAGGCCCACCTCGAACACTGGGAGCGCGAAGTGCGGCGAATCTCCGGATTGGTGCAGACGCGCTCGGCCAGTCCGGTGGAGCTGGACCGGGCCGAGACGGAGGCGAAGGCGCTGAAAGCACGGCTGGCCCGGCAGACCGCCGACGTGGAAGTGGCCGAACGAGAAGTGGCCCTCTGGGAACAGCAACTCGATGACACCATCATTCGCGCCCCGTTCGCCGGGATCGTCACGACCAAGAACGCCCAGCCGGGCGAGATGATCTCCCCCATGTCGGTGGGCGGCTTTACCCGCACCGGCATCTGCACCATCGTGGACATGAGCTCGCTCGAGATCGAGGTGGACGTGAGCGAGAGCTACATCAATCGGGTCGAAGCCGGCCAGCCGGTGGTGGCCACGCTCGATTCCTACCCCGACTGGCGAATTCCGGCCCGCGTCATTGCCATCATCCCTACCGCGGACCGGCAGAAAGCCACGGTGAAGGTGCGAGTTGGCTTCGAGAGGCCCGACCCGCGTATTCTCCCCGACATGAGCGTGAAGGTGGCGTTTCAGAGCGCAGGCGAGGAGGCGACCGCGGCCCCTCAAAGCCCGACCCTGCCCAAGGCCGCACTCGCGCAGGACGACGGGCAGGACATCGTATGGGTCGTCCGCGACGGCCGCGTCGAACGGCGAGCGGTGACCATCGGCGAGACGCGCGGCGACGAGGTGACGATCGCCGCCGGGGTCCGCGGGGGAGAGCGGGTGATCGTGGACGGCCCCCGCCAAATGGCCGAGGGCATGCGAGTGACGGAGGAAACGCCGTGACCATCGGCAACAACGTTCTGGTACACGTGGACAACGTGGCACGGACTTTCCGACGCGGGTCGGAGGAGATCCACGTCCTGTCCGGCCTGAATCTCCAGGTGCGCAACGGCGAATTCCTCGCCCTGATGGGCCCGTCCGGCTCCGGCAAGACGACGCTGCTGAACCTCATCGGCGGCCTGGATCGCGTGACGAGCGGAACGATCACGGTCGGAAGCGACCGCGTCGATCAGATGTCCAACCGGCAGCTGCCCGCGTGGCGGGCCCGGCACGTGGGGTTCGTGTTCCAGTTCTACAACCTGCTTCCCGTGCTGACCGCGGAGCGGAACGTGGAACTGCCGCTGCTGCTGACGCACCTGCCCAAGGCGGACCGGCGCAGGCACGTGGCCGCCGCGCTGGAGATCGTGGGCCTGACCCACCGGGCCCGTCACTATCCGTCCACGCTGTCGGGCGGGGAACAGCAGCGCACCGGCCTGGCCCGGGCCATCGTCACGGACCCCACGCTGCTGCTCTGCGACGAGCCCACCGGCGACCTGGACCGCAAATCCGGCGATGAAATCCTGGACCTGCTTGCGGCACTCAATCGCGAGCACGGCAAAACGATCGTGATGGTCACGCACGATCCGCACGCCTCCGCGCGAGCGACCCGAACCGTCCACCTCGACAAGGGCCAGCTTTTCGAGGAGAAGCCGGAATGAGGTATCTTTCTCTAGTCTGGAGCAACCTGAAGCGCCGGAAGCTGCGCACCTCGTTGACGATTCTCTCGATCTGCGTGGCCTTTCTCCTGTTCGGCCTGTTGTGCGCCCTCAAGCAGGCGTTCACGGCCGGCATCGAGATGGCCGGCGCGGACCGCTTGGTCGTGCGTCACAAAGTGTCGCTCATCATGCTGCTCCCGCAGACGTACGGCAAGCGCATGGAGCAGATTCCCGGCGTGGACCGGGCCGTGCACTTCACCTGGTTCAACGGCGTCTACCGAAACGAACCGAAAAACTTCTTCGGCAGCTTCCCCACTGATCCGGAGCCGTTCCTGGAGCTGTTTCCGGAGTACCAGGTTCCCCCGGACCAGCGGGAGGCGTGGCTGAAAACGCGCACCGGTGCGGTCGTGGGGCGCGCCCTGGCCGATCGATTCGCGTGGGAAATTGGCGACCGGGTGCCGCTCACCACGCCCATCTGGCCGCGCGAAGGGGAGGAAGCCTGGACGTTCGACATCGTGGGCATCTACGATGGCGCCAACAAGAACACCGACACGTCCGGCTTCTTCTTCCGGTACGATTATTTCGATGAAGGACGCACGTACGAGAAAGGAACGGTCGGCTGGTACATGGTCCGCGTGCACGATCCGGACCGCGCCGTGGAGGTGGCCAAGGCGATCGACGCGGAGTTCGCCAACTCGCCCTACGAGACCAAGGCCGAGCCGGAGGGCGCGTTCGCCCAGGCGTTCATCCAGCAGATCGGGAGCATCGGCACCATCCTGATCGCGATTCTCAGCGCCGTGTTCTTCACCATCCTGCTGGTGGCCGGCAACACGATGGCCCAGGCCGTACGCGAGCGCGCGGAGGAGCTGGGCGTGCTCAAGGCGATGGGTTTCAGCGACGATCTCGTGCTCGGACTGGTGCTGGCCGAATCGTGCCTGATCTCCGCCGTCGGGGGCCTGGTCGGCCTGGGGCTGGCCTGGCTGGTGACCGCCCGCGGCAGCCCCGTGCCGTCCATGCTGCCGGTTTTCTCTCTGCCTCACCGAGACATCGTGATCGGTGCGGCGATTGTGCTGGCCCTGGGCCTGGCGGCGGGGATTCTGCCGGCGTTGCAGGCGCGGCGGCTGCAGATCGCCGTGGCCTTGAGGAGACACGTGTGATCAACTGGCTTTCCCAGGTCGGCTCCGTAACGTTTTTCAACGTGCGCACGATCCCCCAGCGCANNGCCATCACGGCGGCGGTCGGCATCGCCGGCGTGGTCGCGGTGCTGGTGGGAGTGCTCTCCATCGCCGAGGGGTTCCGGGCGGCCATGGCCGTCTCGGGGCCGGCGGACCTGGCGATCGTGCTGCGCGAAGGCGCAGACAGCGAGATGACCAGCGGCCTGTCCCGTGAGGAAACGCGGCTGATCGCCGACGCGCCCGGCGTGGCCCGCACGCCCGACGGGCCTGTTGCATCCGCCGAGCTGTTCGTGATCATCGATTTGCCGAAACGCTCCACCGGCACCGATGCGAACGTGGCGCTGCGCGGCGTCGGGAGCATGGCCGCCCGGGTGCGGGGCGACGTCCGGATCATCGCAGGCCGGCCGTTCGAGCCCGGCCGCAACGAGGTCATCGTCGGGGCCGGCGCGGCGCGGGCCTTCGCCGGACTGGATCTGAACGAGCGAATCAGCGTTGGGGATACCGAGTGGGAGGTGGTGGGGGTGTTCTCCGGCGGAGGCGGTGCGTCCGAGTCGGAAATCTGGACGGATGCCGCCGTGCTCCAGCCCGCCTATCACCGTGGCGATTCGTACCAATCGGTGTACGCGAAGCTCGTCTCTTCGGACGCATTCGAGGAGTTCGAGACCGCGCTGGACGGAAATCCGCAACTGAAGGTCAAGACTTTGCGCCTCAGCGACTATCTCGCCGACCAGTCCAGCATGCTGACGACGTTCATTGAGAGGATCGGTGTGGCCATCGCGGCGATGATGGCCCTGGGGGCACTCTTCGGCGCCCTGAACACCATGTACAGCGCGGTGGCAGCCCGCACCCGGGAGATCGCCACCTTGCGGGCCCTGGGCTTCGGGTCCGGCCCGGTCATCCTCTCCGTTCNNTCAAAGCCTCGACCATCAACTGGCAGAGTTTCAGCCAGGTCGCGTTTGCCTTCGCCGTCACGCCCCCGCTCCTGGCCGTCGCCATCATCTGGGCCGCGGCCATCGGACTGTTGGGCGGGCTGTTCCCCGCCATCCGCGCCGCCCGCCTTCCCGTCGCCGCCGCCCTGCGGGAGCCGTAGTTGCCCTGTGCCACTGTTCTTGAACAGTGGACTCCGGCATGTTGTCGGGTGCCATTGTTCGCGAACAGTGCTCGTCCCCCCAAATGCCGTTCCCGCGCCACGGGGCGTCCCCGCGCAGCCGGCTTCAGGCCGGTTCTTGCAGGGCCCGTGGATACGGCGTTCCGCCTGAAGTTCTGCTTCCCGAGCCCTGTTCTGTAGCCTGTCTCGACGGGCTTGTATGAGAACCCCGGACCACATGAAGTGCGCCCGGTCTCTGAAGGGGGTGCAACGAAGCACAGCACCGTCATTGTATCTTGTGAAAGGGAAGCACAACAGATGTTGTGCGGCCGTTGAGGTTCTCTAAACGGAACGCAAGTGGGAAGCCCGTGCTGCGGGGCGGACCCGGCGTGCGAACATCCTCTGTGCTGCAGCGGTCAGCCCCGCAGGCCGTTGCCGGTGGCTGCTCGCTCGGCTGCGGGCATTCGCTCCAGCACGGTCAGGGCGATTTCGGTCCGCTCGACGAATGCACGCATGTCCGGCAGGCGCTTGGCCGGGTCTTTCTCGCAGCACGTCTCGATCAGCTTCGCGACCACCGTGGGGACCTCCACGTTGGTGGGCTGGGCGAGCTCAACCCGCTTGCCCAGCAGGGCCTGGGAGTGAAGCGTGATGCTCTGGTTCATGTCCGTGGCAATCGGCCGGCCGGTGATAATCCGGTGCAGCGATGCCGCGAGGGCAAACACGTCCGTCCGCCGGTCGAGCACGTTCAGTGCCACTTGCTCCGGCGCCATGTAGTCCATCGTGCCCTGGACCCGGGACTTGGAGGTGTAGATCGGACAGCTCTGCCCGAAATCAATCAGTTTCACTTTTTCGTTGGGCGTCACCAGAAGATTGCCGGGTTTCAGATCGGCGTGGACAAAGCCGGCCTGGTGCATGGCGTCCAGGCCCTCGGCGGCCTGGATGAACAGACGCAGCAGTTGCGTCATGGGCCGGGAGAACTCCTGGTCGTTCATGGGCATGCCGTCCACGTACTCCATGAACAGCATGGCCGCCTTGATCCGCAGTCGGCGTCGGACGTACCGCAGTTCGTGGACCTTGCGAATGGCAGGGTGATCGAGCTGGCTGCCCGTCGTATACTCCGCCTTGAGCTGCTCGATGAATTTCTGGTCTTCCGGNNTCTGGTCTTCCGGAGTGTGAATCTTGACGTTCTTGACTGTGTACAGCGAGCCCGTCCGCGTACAGCGAACCTTGAAAAGCGTGCTGGCGGCTCCGTTCCCCAGCTTGGCCAGAATCCGGTAATTGGGAATGTCGATGCTCATCCCGTGGATCTCCATCCCAAACCGAAAGCGCAAGCCCGGCCGCGCAATCGGCTTTTCCACCTCGTGCAACGTGCTCCGGAATGACCCGATGGCCAAGCGCCCGGCAATCTGCGGGCGCTCCCGAATCCGACCCCCCGCCGGTGCCAAAGCACCCACGGGAACGTCAGTCGTTGCCTTGGTTTTCCCCAAAAAGGGTTTCAGGTTCCACCACGCGGCCTTCCGCACCCCTGGACACGCTTGTCCACAGCGTACAGGCCGCACCGACTCTATCGACGAAGTGGCACCGGATAGGTCGTCGGGGGACGATAGGATGATAGCGATTCACGCGCCGTCACGCGGCGGAAGGATTAACTCGCACAACCTATCCTACCACGTACCCCGAAGTATACGTCCGGTTAACCTGTCCGTCAAACCATGCTCAATTCCGGGACACCCACTTCGTTCATTTCGCCCCATTGCCGCTCTGGATACGTCCGGCCGGGCGCCTCGACCCGGCGAAGCGTCAGAAGGGACAGCTCCGGCGGGCACAGGAACCGAAACCGAAATGGCGTGGACACGCCGAGGCCCGCACTGACGTTCAGGCAGCGTCCTTGTACCATATGCAGTCCGCGTACCAATCCCAGGGGAATCTGGTCCTGAGCCCAGAAGCAGCCCACCAGCGGCAGCCGGATCTGCCCCCCGTGTGTGTGCCCAGCCAGCACAACCCGCACCCGAGGGTCTCGAATCCGGTACACCGTCGAGGGGTAGTGGGCCAGCAGGACCGCCACCTCGTCCGGGCCGACCCCGTCCATTGCCCGGTCCGGCATGCCCGGCCGCCCGCCGGTTTGGCTCACTCCGGCCACCGCCAGCGTCGACCGATTCACGCGAATGGACAGCGCTTCATCGCACAGAAACGTCACCGGAAGCCCCGTCTGGTGGGCAAGGGCCTCCGGGTCGTGATTGCCCAGCACGGCCAGGCATCGGGACCGTTCCGCCAGGGGCTCAAAGAAGCGGCGGCACAGGTCCGCTGCTTCGTCGCCGCTTTGCCCGGCGCACGCGATATCCCCGGTGCAGACGAGCAGATCGTAATCCAGTTTCAAAAGGAGCGTTTGCGCTTCGAGGGCCGGGCCGTCGAGAGATCGCAGGTGCAGATCGCTGATGTGCGCGATCCGCAACCCGTCCGCTTCGCCCGGCAGGCAGGCGATCGGGATGTCGTGAGACCGCAGTTGTACTGCGCCGTTGAACACTGCCGTTTCCCCTCGCACTCGGGCCGCTCCTCGACCCGGGGGGCCGGGGAGTGAATGCTCCCGTGCGTGCCCGAACGAACTCTAGAATACGATCCAGGCCTCAGCAAGATTGCGGCGCGGATGGCGAGGTATCGGACTGCGGCGGCGTCCTGCTTGCGGGTCCGGACGGTTTACCGGACGAATTGGAGGATGTCGGACGAAATGTCCGCCGGCGGTATCGGACGAACGGTCGTCTTCACACCCCCTCGTACAGAGGAGTGGAGAGATAACGTTCACCCGCGCTCGGGAGGATCACAATGATGGTCTTGCCCTTGTTTTCGGGCATATGGGCCACCGTGTTGGCGGCACAGAGAGCGGCCCCGGACGAGATGCCGCACAGAATGCCCTCTTCCAGTGCCGCCCGCCGGGCCCAGGCGTAGGCCTCCGGCGTGTCCACGCGGACGACATCATCAATAACGTCAATGTTGAGAATCTCCGGGATGAATCCGGCCCCGAGTCCCTGGATGCCATGCTTGCCGGGCTGAGGCGCCTTGCCCTCGCGGACCTGACTGATGACCGGTGACGTTGCCGGCTCCACGGCATAACACCGGAACGTCGGTTTTCGGCTCTTCAACACTTCGCCTGCGCCGGTAATTGTTCCCCCGGTGCCCACGCCCGCCACCAGCACGTCCGCCTTGCCTTCCGTGTCCGCCCAGATTTCCTCGGCCGTCGTCCGGCGGTGGACTTCCGCGTTCGCGGGGTTGCAGAACTGTTGTGGAACGTATGCGTTCGGCGTTTCGGCCGCCAGCTTCGTGGCCATCGCAATGGCCCCCTTCATCCCCTGGTCACCGGGAGTCAGCACGAGTTGGGCGCCCAGCGCCCGCAGCAGAGTTCGCCGCTCCACGGACATGGTATCGGGCATGGTCAGGGTGAGCTTGTATCCCTTGGCCGCACAGACGAAGGCAAGGGCGATCCCCGTGTTGCCCGATGTCGGTTCTATGATGGCGGACTTCTTGTTGATGCGCCCCTCCGCCTCCGCCGCCTCGATCATGGCCGCTCCGATCCGGTCCTTCACGCTGGACAGCGGATTGAAGAACTCGAGCTTTGCATACACAGCGGCCGGAGCCTCGATGATCCGATTAATGCGGACAAGCGGAGTCCGCCCGATCGTGCGCAATACGTTGTCGAACACTCCATTCATGGTATGGCTCCCGGATCTGGCGTCGGCCCGCACGGAATTCCACGGATGCGGTACCATAGGCAGCCTCGCCGCCACTGTCAATGAATGCAGGTGTGGCAGGGCGGTGATCTCGGGTGATCGTGCCGTCCCAGGCGGTGGCACGGCTCCAGGTGCCGGGTACAATGCCCACCGCCACGTCCGGCGCCGCGCCGAAAGCGGGCGCGGAAGCGTATCCGGCAGGCTTCACGGAGCATGTGGCGAAGACAAGACAGGAAAGGAACCGGTATCCATGAAATCGCGTTTTGCCCGATTGGCAGTGATGATGTTGGCCCTTCATCTGGCGGCCAACGCCGTGCTGGCGTTTTCGGTCGGGCCGTTCAGCTTCGGCTTCTTTAACCCCGCGCTGACAAGCTGGTTTCTCTGGCCGTTCGGGCTGGTGGGCTGTAACTGACCCCGCCGGCCGCAGGCCTCGGGCGTCGTCAGGTCGGACAGGTCTGACGGGCTGCGGCCCGGTTCAGGCCGGGCCGGCATCGATGAGAGTGCCGATGGACTCGCCGAGTACGGCTCGACGCATGTTGCCGGGCACGTTGAGATCGAACACGATGAGCGGGACGTGGTTTCGCTGGCACATGTCGACGGCGCTGACGTCCATGACCTTCAGACGCTGGTCGATGACCTGGTTGTAGGTCAGGTGCGTGAACCGTTTGGCCGAGGGGTTCTGCAGGGGGTCGCAGTCGTACACGCCGTCCACCTTGGTGGCCTTGAGGACGACCGCCGCGCCGACCTCCGTCGCCCGCAGGGCGGCGCACGTGTCGGTCGTGACGAACGGATTGCCCGTCCCGCCGGCAAAGATCACGACCCGGCCCTTCTCCAGGTGCCGAATGGCGCGGCGGCGGATGAACTTCTCGCAGACGCGATCGACGGCCACGGCGCTCTGCACGCGGGTGTCGATCCCGATGCCTTCCAGGGTGTCCTGGATGGCCAGCGCGTTGATGACCGTGCCGAGCATGCCCATGTAGTGACCGGTGACCTCCACGATGTGCGTGTCGCGGGCCAGTTCCGTGCCGCGCACGATGTTCCCGCCGCCGACCACCAGGCAGAGCTGCACATCCAGTTCGGCGACCTGTTTGATCTCGGATGCAACCTTGTGCAGGGCGGGCCCGTCGATTCCCTTGCCGCCCTTCTCGCACAGCCCCTCGCCGCTGACCTTCAGCAGAACCCGTTTGTACTTCGGCTTGGCCATGATCGCGATATCCTGCCCCTGCCGATCCGGCGCACGGGCCTCTTCGCGCGGGGCGAAAAAAAGGGGCCTTTCGGCCCCGGGAATATCGGGCGGTCTTATCCGCCGATACTCAGGTATGCCACGTCCTGCACGGCTTTCACTNNCTTGGACGATCTTGTCGATGATCTGGGCCGGCTTGCCCTCCGACTCCGCCACTTCGCGGGCCGTGCGACGGATGATCTCCAGCCGATCGGCCGGGATCTGGTCGCGGGTAACCGCCAGCGGCTGCGCGAAGGTTACATGGTGGCACAAATCCACCGCCACCGCCTCGTTCGACGGCGCGGCATCCAGTGCGATCAGCACGCCCTTCTTGCCGTCATGATGCACGTACCCGCAGAGATAACCTCCGGCCACCTTGCGGCAGGCCGTCAGCTTCATGTTCTCCCGGATCTTGCCGTACACCTCGGTGAGCAGGTCTTCAACGGTGCGACGCGGAGCGGTGGCCGCGGCGGCCTTCAAGATGACCTGCGGGGCCGGCGCCTTGTCGGCCTGTGCGGCGACCGTGCGCGCGATCGCATCCGCCAGCGCGATGAACTCCGAGTTCTTGGCCACCGGGGCCGTCTCGCAGCGCAGGTCGATTNNGCCTTCCTGTTGTCGTCAATGTGTACGTGAATGCGGCCTTCGCCCGTCTGACGATCCGCCCGTTCCTCCATCTTTCCCTTGTGCTTCTTGCGAAGCCACTCGATGGCGGCGGCCTCATCGCCGTTGCACTCGGTGAGGGCCTGCTTGCATTCCATCATGGGCAGGTCCGTTCGGTCTCTCAGGGCGCGAACCTGTGCCGCAGAAATTGTTGCCATTCGCTCAATCCTCCAGACCGTCGGGCGGCCGCACCGTCGGGCCGCCAGACTCGTTCCACATCCGCCGTCCGGTTCCACTCCGGCCGGGGATCGATCACTTGGNNGCCGTCTCGGCGGTCACGCCGGCCGGCTCCACCTCCGTCTCGGCCCGCGCCGCCGTGGTCCTTCGGGGGCGCCGGCGTCGGGAGGCCTCCGGCCCCTCATCATGAGGTGCTTCGACGCGCCCGCGCTTCCCGCTTTCGACGGCCGCGGCCATGTGCCTCAGCACGACTTCGATCGACCGCATGGAATCGTCATTCCCGGGAATCGGGATGTCCGCGAAGTCCGGGTCTGAGTCCGTGTCGATCAGACAGATTGTCGGGATTCCCAGCTTCTTGGCTTCCTTGACCGCGATGTGCTCCCGGTGCACGTCAATGACCACCAGGGCTTTGGGCAGGCGAGTCATGGTCCGGATGCCGTCGAGGTTACGCTTGATCTTGTGACGCTCGCGATTGTCTCGGGCAATCCGCTTCTTGCTGTACTGAAGAAGCGTGCCGTCCGCCTCTTCCCGCTCAAGCAGCTCCAGGCGGGCCAGACGCGACCGGATCGTCTCGAAATTGGTCAGCGTTCCGCCCAGCCATCGTTCGGCCACGAAGGGCATGCCTGCCTGCCGGGCGTACGATTCCACCGCATGGCGAGCCTGCCGCTTCGTTCCCACAAACAACACGTCCCCATTCTCAGCCACGATGCGCGCGATAAACTTCTTGGCCCGAATCAGGCCCTTGACCGTCTCGCGGATGTCGATCACGTGGATCATGTTCCGCTTCCCGAAAATGTACGGCGACATCTTCGGGTTCCAACGGCTCACGCGATGGCCGAAATGGATTCCAGAGTCAACCAGTTCCCGTACCAACTCCGACGCCAAACAACACCTCCTCTGAAAAGCCTCATTCCCGTACCGCACGGAGGGACACGTTCCCGATCCCGGAAGGAACCTGTGAACCCCATATTGGTATCTAAATCGGCGGTCAAATCAAGGGGGAAACCCGCGCACCCGCCCGGAAGCCCGGCGGAAGGCGCCTGCGTTGATTCGCGTGGCCTCGCACGCTAAAGTCCCGGCGCTGCCGTCAATTACGTCAACCAGGTGGAGTCCGGGATGACACGACCTGCCCCATCTCACCTCCATGAGCCGCTCGTATTCATTAGTGCGGCCGAGCCCAGCGCCGACCTGCATGGGGCGTCGCTCATCCGGGCCGTCCGCAGGCTCCGCCCCGAGGTGCGGTTCGCAGGCGTGGCCGGACCCGCCATGAGGGGAGAGGGCTGTTGGACCATCTTTGACATGTGCCATCGGTCCGCAATGCTGGCAGCGGCGTTTGGGGCGATCGGGGCCGCCCGGCGCATGTGGGCCACCTCCCGGGCCCATCTGGCCGAGTACCCCTTCCGAGCGGCTGTCCTGATTGACTCTCCCGCCCTCCATCTGCCCCTCGCAAAACGGGCAAAAAGACTGGGCGTCCCCATCTTCTATTACATTGCCCCCCAGGTGTGGGCCTGGGGGCAGTACCGAGTCCCGCGCATCCGACGCCGCGTGGACCGGATGGCCGTCATCCTGCCGTTTGAGCAGGAGTACTTCCGAAATCGGGGGATTGACGCCACCTTCGTCGGCCATCCCCTGTTCGAAGTCCTGCTTGATCGAAAGCTGGACGAGCAGCGCGTGAGCGAGATTCGTGGCAGCGGATCGCCCGTCGTTGCCTTGCTGCCGGGCTCTCGCCGGTACGTCGTGGAAGAGGTGCTCCCCGGTCAGCTTCTGGTGGCGGCCTCCATTGCCCGACGGCACCCCAACGCCACATTCCCGGTCTCCGTGGCCAACCCCACTACGCGACGGGCCATTGAACCCCTGGTGGGCAGGGCGCGTCTTTCCACAACATTGCACGACGGGGAGAACGGCGAAATCCTCTCGGCGGCGGACCTGGTCCTGGCCGCCTCGGGGACGGCTACCCTGGAGGTGGCCTTTTACCACAAACCCATGATTATCATGTACAACGGATCGCGGTGGGGGTACCGCCTGGTGGGGCGGTGGTTGATCCGGACGCGGCACCTGTCTCTGGTGAACATCCTCGCAGGGCGGGAAATCGTGCCCGAATTCATGCCCTACTACACGGCCACGGCCCCGATCGCGGAGCAGGCCCATCGGATACTCACCACGCCGGAACTGGCCACGCGCATGGAGGTCGATCTGTCGGACATGGTGGGGCCGCTGCTCAAGCCCGGCGCGTCTGAAAACACAGCCCGCTTGCTGCTGGACCTGATCGATCGGAGATCGTCGCCACCCACGGATTGACGGGGCCGGTCAGGCAACCCCGCTGCCGGGCGGGATGTCCCGGTCAGTCGTCAGCACGACGATGTTTGAATCACCCGGTGTACAGGCGGCCAGGAGCATTCCCTGGCTTTCGTAGCCGCGCATCTTCCGGGGCGCCAGGTTGGCCACCACGATGATGTTCTTGCCGACCAGGTCCTCCGGGCGGTAGTGCTTCTTGATTCCCGCGACGATCTGCCGCTCCTCGGTGCCCATATCCACCTTGAGAACCAGCAGTTTGTCCGCGTCGGGGTGCTCCCGCGCCTCCACTATGCGGGCGACGCGCAGCTTGATTTTCAGGAACTCATCGAACGTAATCACTTCGGGTTGACCAGACATGTTCGGCTTTCTCCCTGTGTTCTGAGAGACCAGCCAGTCTAGTCGAGCCGGGGTGGGGTTGCAACGGTGCAAAGGGCCTCCCCGTCCCAGACGCAGACCCTCGCGCGGCGAACTCCATTGACATCTGGAACCGAATCGATGCTGATGTGTCTAAGAGGTGGTGGATTCTATAGGGGAAATCACGCAGTCGGCCGGACCTGAGAGTCTGGGTCTGAACAAGCGCAGGAGGTCAATGCCATGCGACGAACGGTCAGCCAGATGATGTTCGCGGTTCTGATGATCACAACAGGTGTCGACGGCCAGGACGTGCCGCTCAAGCGTGTGACGATTTTTTCCAGCGGCGTCGCGTTCTACGAACGGGCCGGGCACGTGGATGGTACGGCCACCATGGAGCTGCCATTCAAGACTGCCCAGATTAACGACATTCTGAAATCGATGGTACTCCAGGACATGGGCGGCGGGAAGATCCGCCCGGTGGTCTACGCGCCAAAGGACCCGATCGAGAAGACGTTGCGGTCGTTCGGGATCGACCTGACACAGGATCGCACGCTTGGAGAGTTCCTCGGAGATTTACGGGGCACGCCGGTGGAGATCACCGTCCGAGGTGATTCCAAGCCGGTCGAGGGGAGCATCCTGAGCGTCGAGCGGCAGATTGTGATCATGGAGGACAAGGAGGTCCCGCACGACGTGCTGAACGTCGCTTGCGCGGAGGGAATTCGCGCGTTCCGACTGACGGAACTCTCCGGCGTCCGGCTGGCCGATCCGAAGCTGAACGGGGAGCTGTTCAAGGCACTGGGCGTGCTGGCCGGCTCGCACGATGCGGACAAGAAGCCGGTGGTTCTGGAGTTCGCCGGCGAGGGCAAGCGGGAGGTGCGCGTGTCGTACATCCTGGAAGCCCCGATCTGGAAGACGAGCTACCGGCTGATTCTGGACGGCGAGAAGCCGTTCCTGCAGGGCTGGGCGACCGTGGACAATACAACGGACGAAGACTGGGTGGGCGTCGATCTGACGCTGGTGTCCGGCCGGCCGATCTCGTTTGTTCAGGACCTCTACCAACCGCTGTACATTCCGCGGCCGGTGGTGCAGCCGGAGATCTACGCCTCGCTGGGGCCGCAGCAATACGAGGGGGCAATGTTTGATTTTTATGGAGACGGGGTGCTTGCGGATGCGGCGGACGCTGTGGAGCGTGAGATGCCGCGACGCCAGAAGACGGCGCGAGGGGCCGCGCCGGCGGAGCAAGGAGCGGGCTTCGGAGGCGGCCTCGGCGGCGGTCCTCCTGCCGCCGCGCCGGCTCCACTCGCGTCACTTGGCTACGCCACGATAGAGTCGTCGGTGGAATCCGTCGCCGCCGCGGCGGAGGCCGGCGAGATGTTCACCTACGCGATCCAGACGCCGGTGACCCTGCCGCGGCAGAAGTCGGCGATGATGCCCATCGTGAACCAGTCAGTGGCGGGCGAGAAGTATTCGATCTATTCGCAGAGCGTGCATGCGAAGTACCCGCTGAACGGCCTGCGGCTGGAGAACACGACCGATCTGAACCTGATGCAGGGCCCCATCACCGTGTTCGAGGATGGAACCTACGCGGGCGACGCCCAGTTGCCCGACGTCACGCCCGGCGAAAAGCGACTGATCTCGTACTCACTGGATTTGAAGCGCGAGGTGGAGCGTGTCTCGAAGGCGGAGCCGGAAGTGCTGACGTCCGTCCGCATCGCCAAGGGCACGCTGATCGCCACCCGGAAGTACGTCGAGGAATACACGTTCAACGTGAAGAACAAGGACGACGCGGCCCGGGCCGTGCTGCTCGAGCATCCGTTCCGGGCAGACTGGACGCTGGTCACGCCGAAGGACCCGTTCGAGCGGACGCCGCAAGTGTACCGCTTGAAGGTGGACGCCAAGCCGAACGAGACCAAGAGCCTGACCGTGCGCGAGGAGCGGCAGGGCGACCAGTACATCGCGTTGAGCAGCAGCGGCCTGGATACGATTGAGTACTACATTCGGGTAAAAGTGGTCAGCCCGAAGGTGCGCGAGGCGCTGGAGAAGGTCGCCCAGATGCGAAACGAACTGGGCAACACGCAGGCCCGCAAGAACCAGCAGACGCAGCGCGTGACGCAGATCACGGCGGACCAGGGCCGCGTTCGCGAGAACCTCAAGACGGTTCGCGAGGGCACGGAATTATACGAGCGCTACCTCAAGAAACTGACCGAGCAGGAGAACGAACTGGACGAGGCGAATCGCCTGATCGGGCAGTACACCCAGCAGGAGCAGCAGCAAAAGGAAGCCCTCGACCAGTACCTGCTCAACCTGGATATTGAGTAAAGGGCGCGCCTTCGGCCGTCCGCGCGGATTCGATCGGAACCACCTGAGCGGACTCGCGTCCGCTGATTTGGCTCACGCTCCGCTCACGGTGGAGGCCACAATGCCGGCCGCCAGATTCACCCGCCTGCGGCGGCGGGCAGCCCGGACGCCCGGGTTCCGCGAGAAGGACCGGACACTGCTGCACCCCATGTGGTCCTCGGCGATTGGCGTAACATATTGTTTGTAAGCAAGTTACGCGCAGCGACAGGGCCGCCCGTGAAAATCAGCCATCAAACGGTTGAAAATCAACCACCAAATGGTCGATTTTCAACCGCGCTGCAGCGGGATCTTGGCCCTCGGCCTTCGGATGGGAGTTCTTCGATGAAGATGCGATTCAACACTTTCCTAATGATGCTTGCCTTGGGCGGGCTGGCCGGCTGTTCCATGGAGCCGGGATCGTCGAGATCTGCCCACACGGACGACGACAATTCCAACATCGACGCCAACACGAACACCAACGAAAACCCCGCCACGTACCTCGACCCCGTCTGCGACGGGGGAACCAGCAGCGGCGACGTCCAGGCGCCCGTACACCTGGTGACGCTGGCCGGCCAGACGAGCTGGTTCGCGTCGCCGCTGGTTTACGACCTGGA
>MTKZ01126808.1_pt1 | contig 17624 bp, 14 predicted proteins | sample 1042781 | NCBI WGS metagenome assembly MTKZ01 (sample SAMN06212207, study PRJNA360539) | anaerobic digester metagenome | biome: Wastewater treatment plant; material: sludge; isolation source: anaerobic digester fed with sludge from wastewater treatment plant | place: Denmark: WWTP Viborg ... | reverse complement strand
ATTTATTTTTTGTCCCATTATTTACCAGCCCTTTCCCCCATACTTACATAAATATGACTATACCTTTTTAAAATCGGGTCTGCCCTTCCTTTAGCTCCGGCTTTCATTCTTTTCTGCATAGGAGCTCCGCTAACCCATATTCTATTTACAAATAACTTATCTTTTTCCATTTTATTGTTATTCAAAGCATTGGCTTCGGCAGATTTCAAAACTTTCAACACCATTTTACCCGGCTTGCTTCTGTCAAAAGCCAGAATCTTCTTTGCTTCCTCCAGACTTTTTCCCCTAACTAAATCCAGCACAATCGCCGTTTTTTTCGGCGATACCCTTGCATTAATATATTTTGCCGTTATCTTTACATCGTTCATTTTATTCCTTTGCTCCCGTTAAACCTTTCTTAGAAGAATGAGCTCTGAAAGTTCTGGTCGGAGCAAATTCTCCCAGTTTATGGCCTACCATTGACTCAGTGACAAAGAAAGGTATGTGCTTTCTCCCGTTATAAACCTCAAAAGTCAGACCAACCATCTTCGGAACTATAACAGACCTTCGGGACCAGGTTCTGATAGGAGCCTTATCACCGGCCAAAGCCTTATCTACCTTTTTCATTAACTTTTCATCTACATATATTCCTTTTTTTAGCGATCTTGACATAAAAACTCCTTTTTAAACTATTTCTTTCCCTTTCTTCTACTAACTATGGTGTAATCAGTTTTGTGCCTTTTCCTTGTTTTAACACCTTTTGTCTTCCACCCCCATGGCGACAAAGGAGCTTTGATTCCTATACCGGAAGAACTGTATTTTCCGGCATGAGGATGATCTCTATGTGGANNGAAAGTATTGCCCCCGCTCTCGGATTTATTTCGATATTATGAATCGGAACTCCGATGGGAATTTTTGACATCGGGAGGCTGTTACCAACTGATATTTCGGCGTTATCTCCCGACATAACAGAAGCTCCGACTTCCAAACCCTCGGGGGATATTATATATCTTTTCTCCCCATCAGCATAGGACAAAAGCGCTATATTCGGTCCTCTATTGGGGTCATCTTGAATACTTATAACTTTGGCCGGAATATTAAATTTATCCCTTTTGAAATCTATTACTCTATAAAGCTTTCTGCTGCCTCTTTGCTTATGCCTGCTGGTAATTTTTCCCCTGGATCTTCCCGCGGGACCAGTTTTTCCCTTAACCAGAGGTTTCAATGGTCGCGTATCTTCAACTCCTTTTACCAAAGTTTTTCTTGTTCTTAATCCTTCACTTGTCGGTTTATATTTTTTAATCATTATTTATCCTTTGGGAATAAATCAATACTTTGTCCTTCTTTTAGCTTTACAACAGCTTTCTTCCATTTCGAAGGCACTGAGAACATTCTTGATCTTCCTATTCTGGAGGACTTTCCCGGCATTATAGAAGTTTTTACCTCAACTACATCAACTCCGTAAAGATTCTTAATTTCATTCTTTATGGAACCTTTTGTAGCATTGATAGAAACTTCAAAAACATACTTCCCATATGCAGCATGGTCATAAGATTTTTCGGTTATTATCGGTTTTATTATTGACTTACTTAACCTCATTTAGAAATCCTTTCCTGCACTTTCAAAACTGCATCTTTTAGAAAGACCAGATTCTGGCTTTTCACCGCATCATAAGCACCAAAACTGCTTTCATTCACTAAAAAAACTCCGGGAATATTCCTGGCACTTTTCAGAAGATTTTCACAATCCCCCGCCCGAACGAGAGACATTTTCCCTTCAATTTCAAACTTTTTAAGAATATCGGAAAAAAGCTTAGTTTTTGGCTTTTCAACTTTCTCGTTATCAATGACAAAAATCTTCCCGTCGGACATTCTTAAAGACAAAATCGATTTCAAGGCTATTCTTTTCATCTTCTCGTTCAAACCAGCCTTCCAATCTTTCGGCCTGGGACCATGGGCCACAGCACCGCCAACCCAAATCGGACTTCTTATTGAACCTTGGCGAGCTCTTCCTGTACCTTTCTGTCTCCATGGTTTAGCCCCTCCACCGGAAACTTCCGACCTGTTTTTGGTAGAAGAAGTACCCTGCCTCTGATTTAGCTGATAAACCCGAACATATTGCTCTAAAACCTTTTGATTGGGCTTAAAACCGAAAACATCATCTTTCAGTTCTATCTGCTCTTTTTTTTCACCTTTAAGATTAAAAACATCTATCTTCATATTTTTAAAAAATTTAACTTTTATCCTCAATGAACTTAATTTCTATTTTTGAATTTCTGGCTCCCGGAACAGGACCGGAAATCATTACCTGCTTCAGCTCTGGAAGAACTTTTACAATTCTTAATCCTTTTATTGATATTCTCTCATTTCCTGCCCTTCCAGCCATTTTCTTTCCTTTTAAAACTCTGCCCGGTGTCTGAGAACCTATTGAACCGGGAGTTCTTCCTTTTATACCTTGTCCTCTGGTAGCTGGACCTCCGTGAAAACCCCATTTTTTCATAACTCCTGTAAAACCTTTTCCCTTAGATTTACCTACTATAACCACACTTTTGTTTTCAATTTCAGAGGAAACATCTGAATTACATAGAACGATAGTAACAGGAGTTACTTTCCCGTTGTCATCAAAAACCTGTGTCATATTCAATTTTTTCCCTGTTAATTTTTCCATTCTTTTACTTTTTAATTTTTAACTTAATTTTTAAATCTTCCAAAACCCAAATCCAAAACCGAAATTTTCAAAAAAATCAGCGCCTCAAGGGCGCCCTGCCTAAACATACCCTTTTCCAAAAAATTTCTTTATATTTTTATATTTGTCATTAATTTCGTATTAAATACTTCAATATAAGAACCTGGAACAAGAAAGAATACTACATTTTTATCGAAATTCCAACCCCGGCAGGTAAACTTAACTTTGACAACGTCTCAATAGTTGAGGAAGTAGGATTTAAAACATCTATAACTCTTTTGTGAGTCCTTAATTCAAACTGTTCTCTGGATCTTTTGTCTATATGCGGTCCTCTGATAACGGTGAATCTCTCAATTTTTGTCGGAAGAGGCACCGGACCTACTACCTGAGCACCGGTTCTTATTGCTGTGTCAACAATTTTTGAACAACTTAAATCAATTATCCTGCTATCGTAAGATTTAAGTTTTATCCTTATTTTGGTTTCTTTTTGTGTTTTTCCTTTAGCCATAAACAAAAGAGAGAGATAAGAGGAGGCCCGCCTTCGGCGGGCCTCCTCTAAAAATCTACTTCAATTAAGCGATAACCTTAGTTACAACTCCGTGGCCAACAGTGCTACCCCCTTCTCTTATAGCAAATCTCATTCCTTCTTCCAAAGCGACAGGTGTGATGAGCTTGACCGTCATTTTAACGTTATCTCCGGGGAGAACCATTTCAACTCCTTCCGGGAGAGAAACTTCACCGGTAACATCTGTCGTTCTGATATAGAATTGAGGTCTGTATCCGGAGAAGAATGGCTTGTTTCTACCTCCCTCCTCTTTGGAAAGAACGTAGACCTCTGCTTCAAATTCCACATGAGGCTTTACTGTTCCCGGTTTCGCAAGAACCTGACCTCTTTCAACATCCGTTCTTTCAATCCCTCTCAATAAAACTCCGACATTATCTCCTGCTTGACCCTGTTTAAGAGACTTCTTAAACATCTCTATACCCGTGACAATTGTTTTCTTTGTATCTCTTATACCTACTATTTCAACCTCATCATTTATATTTACAACACCTCTTTCAATTCTCCCTGTAACAACAGTACCTCTTCCAGAAATTGTAAAAACGTCTTCAATCGGCATTAAGAAAGGTTTATCCAAATCCCTCTGGGGAGTGGGAATAAACTCATCAACAGCCTTCATTAACTCTTCTATCTGTTTTGCCGCTTCAGGATCTCCCTCCAAAGCTTTCAGAGCGGAACCTCTTATTACAGGAGTTGTATCTCCGGGAAATCCATATTTATTCAAAAGCTCCCTTATCTCCAACTCCACAAGATCTAAGATCTCCTTATCCTGAACCATATCGCATTTATTCATAAAAACAACAATTGCGGGAACATTAACTTGCCTTGCAAGCAGTATATGCTCTCTTGTCTGAGGCATGGGGCCATCAGGCGCTGAAACAACTAATATAGCTCCATCCATCTGAGCAGCTCCGGTTATCATATTTTTGATGTAATCTTTATGTCCAGGAGCGTCTATATGGGCATAGTGTCTCTTCTCGGTCTCGTACTCAACATGGGTGATATTAATAGTTATACCCCTCTCTTTTTCCTCCAGAGCGTTATCAATACTATCAAACGCCCTAAAATTGGCTAGACCTTTGTCAGCCAATACTTTCGTAATGGCCGAAGTTAAAGTAGTTTTACCATGGTCAACGTGACCGATAGTACCTATATTTAAATGTTCTTTGTTTCTTACAAATTCCGGCATTTTAAATTTCCTTTCGGTAAATAAATTACTTTGTACGGCCAAAACAATATATTCTGCACGTTTGCGAAAGTTCTTTAAAATTTTCAAGAACGCTCGCTTCCGTTCGGAATTATATTGCCTCAGCCCGAAAACATTTACTAAAGCAAGTGATAGTTAATCAAATTAAAATGAAAAAATCAAGACTTTTAGCACAACTGCAAATAATCAATGTCTTATGTTATCTTTCGCCAAAGTTTCGGCTATGTTTGCCGGAACCTCTTCATAATGGCTTGGCTCCATTGTGAACGAAGCCCTCCCCTGAGTAAGACCCCTAAGTTCTGTAGCATACCCGAACATTTCCGCTAAAGGAACTTTGGCGGATATTATTCTGGCGTTCCCTCTCTGTTCCGTACTTTCAATCTTTCCCCTCTTTGAAGAAAGATTACCAATCACATCTCCCATAAACTCCTCGGGTGTTATAACCTCAACTTTCATTATAGGTTCGAGCAGGAATGTATCTGCAGCCCTTTGTGCTTCTCTCATCGCTTCAATAGCAGCCATCTTGAAAGCCATTTCCGAAGAGTCTACCTCGTGGAAGGAACCATCAAAAAGGGTAACCTGAAAATCAACTAACGGATATCCTGCTATCACACCGCTTTCTGCTGCCTCTTTTACTCCCTTTTCAACTGCCGGAATATATTCTCTTGGAATAACTCCTCCTACTATTTTTTCCACAAATTTTACCCCCTCTCCTCTTCCCAACGGCTCCATTTTAATTACGACATGGCCATACTGTCCTCTACCACCTGTTTGTCTGATATATTTTCCTTCTTTCTCCACAGCTTTTCTAATTGTTTCTCTGTAAGCAACCTGCGGTCTTCCGGTGTTTATCTCCAAATTAAACTCCCTTCGCATTCTATCTACAACAATATCCAAATGAAGCTCCCCCATTCCATATAAAAGAGTTTGCCCTGTCTCATTATTGGTTTTTACCTGTAATGTAGGATCTTCTTCTAAAAACTTCTTTATCACCTGGGACATTTTATCCCTATCAGCTTTCGTTTTTGGCTCAATGACTATTCCTATAACCGGTTCAGAGAAGCTTATTTTCTCCAGTAATATTTTATTATCCTCGGAGCAAAGAATATCACCGGTACCAGCTTCTAAACCCACTCCGGCAGCAATCTCTCCTGCCACAACATTTTTTATTTCCTCTCTATGATTTGCGTGCATTAAAAGTATTCTTCCTAATCTTTCTTTCTTTCCGGAAGTCGCGTTATAAACATAAGATCCCGCACTAACGTTACCCGAATAAACTCTGAAATAAGTCAATCTTCCGACATAAGGATCTGTCTGAATTTTAAAGGCAAGAGCTGTAAAAGGGCCGTTTTCGTCCGGCTTTAAGAACACTTGCTCTCCGGTTTCGGCATTAATACCGACTACATCGGGTAAATCCTTAGGAGAGGGAAGGTAATCTATAATACCGTCTAATAACTTCTGAACCCCTTTATTAGATAGGGAAGACCCACAAAAAACAGGATAAATTTTCACGGATACAGTTAATTTTCTCAATCCGGTCTTTATTTCCTCAATAGTAAGATCGTCTCCCCCTAGGTATTTTTCAAGCAGGACATCATCGGACTCGGCTACTTTTTCAACCAAAATGGATCTGTATTTTCTTGCATCTTCAAGTAAATCTTCCGGGATCTCAAATTCAACTACTTTACTACCGTCATCTCCTTCAAATCCATATGCTTTCATTTCCACAAGGTCAACTACTCCTTTAAAACCGTTCTCTAATCCTATTGGCAACTGAACTGCCAAACCCTTATTGGTAAGCTTCTCAGAAATAGAATTGAGAGACATATAAAAATCTCCCCCAACTTTATCCAATTTATTCACAAAAAATAACAAAGGAACATCATATTTCTGAGCCTGCCTGAAAACGGTTTCCGACTGAGGCTCTACTCCCTGAGAACCATCCAAAATAACTACTCCACCATCTAAAACTCTTAAAGACCTCTCAACCTCGGCGGTGAAATCAACATGTCCCGGTGTATCAATAATGTTTATTCTATGATCCCTCCAAAAGCAGGTAGTAGCTGCTGATTGTATTGTAATACCTCTTTCCTTTTCCTGAGCCATCCAATCCATCTGAGTTGTCCCTTCATCTATGTCTCCGATTCTATGAGTTTTTCCGGTGTAATAAAGAATCCTTTCTGTTGTGGTGGTTTTCCCCGCATCAATATGGGCAATGATTCCAATATTTCTGATTTTCTCCAGGGGATATTTTTTATCCATTGTGTCCGACATTTTTTAAAACCTCTTTAAAACCTTGCAAAATGAGCAAAAGCCCTGTTAGCTTCGGCCATCCTATGAACTTCATCTCTCTTTTTAATAGCGTCTCCGGTATTTTGATATGCGTCATTCAAAACATCATACAGCTTTTCCACCATCGGTTTTCCTTTTTTTGACTCAGCACTTTCGACTATCCATCTTATAGCCAGAGCTTCAGCTCTATCATGTCTTAGGGGCATTGGTACCTGATAAGTAGCACCACCTACTCTTTTTGATCTTACCTCCTGCTGAGGCATAACATTTTTAACAGCCTGTTCGAATATTCTTAATCTTTCTTTTTCGTCGTCACTAAGTTTTTCCATAGAGCCATAAACTATCTTAACAGCCAAACTTTTCTTTCCTCTTTCCATAACGGTATTGATCATTCTTGAAACCACTTTAGATTTATACACAGGATCGGGGATTACTTGTCTTTTTTTTGATCTTTTTCCTCTCATTATTTTTTCTCCTTAACTTTCCTAACACCGTAAATTGAGCGGGAAGTTTTTCTTTTCTCAACACCTGCGAGATCTGCGGCACCCCTGACTATTTCGTATTTAATTCCCGGCAGATCCTGAACTTTTCCCCCTTTTACGATAACAACGGAGTGTTCCTGAAGGTTATGCCCTTCACCAGGAATATAGGCAGTAACTTCCCTTCCGTTTGATAACCTGACTCTGGCCACTTTTCTCAGCGCAGAATTAGGTTTTTTTGGAGTTTGCGTTCTGACCAATAAAACAACCCCCCGTTTTAACGGACTGTTATGCTTTGACACTTTTCTTCTTTCGGTGTTAAAAACCTCTTTAAGAGCCGGTGTGCCAACCTTTTTAGTTTTTCTTTTTCTACCTTTTCTAATTAGTTGATTAATAGTAGGCATATTAGTCAATTCTTGCTCTTTCCCCTGTAGGAATTAATCTTCCGATAATTACATTTTCCTTAAGACCTAGCAGGTAATCAACCTTACCAGAGCACGCGGCTTCGGTCAACACATTACTTGTATGAATAAACGATGCCGCCGCCATCCAACTGTCAGTGTATAAAGCGGACTTAGTTATTCCAAGCATTGTAATTTTTCCCGTTGCTGGGGCGCCTCCGCTTGCAACAACCCTCTCAGTTTCTTCGTCAAATCTGGCTCTAGTAACAATTTCCCCAGCCATAAATTCCGTATCCCCGGGGTCCTCAATCTTAACATGATTAAACATCTGTTTCACTATTATCTCCAAATGTTTATCATTAATAGTTACACCCTGAGAAGCGTAGACATTCTGAATTTCTTCAATAATGTATCTTTTGGTTTCATCTACTCCCACGGTTCTGTATAAGTCGCTAAGATTTAAATTACCCGAAGTTAATTTTTGTCCTCTAGCAACAGTTTCGCCATCTCTTACCAAAATTTCCTCTACGGGATCAATTTCATATTCAACAACTTCTTCTCCCGGGTCGGATGGAATTACAACTATTTTTCTCTCGTCACCGTTTTTTTCAATTCTGACCGTACCGGAAATTTCACTCATTACGGACAAGAATTTAGGCGCCCTGGCTTCCACAAGTTCCTCTACTCTCGGCAAACCTTGAGTTATATCTTTTCCTACAACCCCTCCCGAATGAAAGGTCTTAAGCGTAAGCTGGGTACCGGGTTCACCTATGGACTGAGCTGCCGCTACTCCTATCGCCGTACCAACTTTAACAAGTTTTCCCGTCATGAGATCAGTCCCATAGCATGTAGCACAAACACCTCTTCTGGTCTCACAATGCATCGGGGACCTAATAATTATTTTTTCAGCACCTGATTTTTCAATTAATTCAACGTCGGAGTCCGTTAACAAAGTTTTTGCTTTCACAATAACTTTCCCACCAACTTTTACATCTTTGGCCAGAACCCTTCCGACAACTCTTTCTCCGAATGTCTGAAGAAGTGTACCTTTTCCAACAGTCATTTCCCTACCTTCATCGGTTCCGCAATCATCTTCTCTTACCAAAACATCCTGACTTACATCTACCAATCTTCTAGTTAAATATCCGGCGTCAGCTGTTTTCAAACCCTTATCAACAAGACCTTTCCTCGCACCTCTTGAGCCTATAAAGTACTCGGAAGCAGATAAGCCCAATTTGAAATTTCCAAATATGGGAACTTCAACAATCTTTCCTGTAGGATCGTAAATTAATCCTTTCATACCCGCTAATTGTCTTACCTGATCTCTGGAAGCTTTCGTAGAACCTGACTTAACAAGTATCTTGACCGGATTGTCTTCAGGCAAATCATCCCAAACAACTTTATCAAGATCACTAATAACCTTGTTCCATATTTCTTCGTTTTTCTTTCTCACTTCCGAACGGGTTATCAAACCTCGAGCATAAAAACCATCTACTTCTTTAACCNNGTTCTTTTGGAATTTCTATATCGGCCAGAGAAACAGACTGGCCACAAACGGTCCCGTATTTCAAACCTATATCTTTAATATCATCTATCAACTTTGAAGCAACCTCGTTAGGTTCTTCTTTTAATACTTTCGTCAAAAGACTGGTGACTCTTTTCCTATCCATGGGTTCGTTTATATACTCATAATTCTTTGGTAAAACTTTGTTAAAAATAATTCTTCCGGGAGTTGTTTCTACGATCTTTCCTTCGATTTGTATCTTTGACAGCTGTCTCAAATCTATTTCCTTCTTTACCTCCATTGCATATACTAATTCTGTTTCGCCCGAGTAAACTTTATTCAAAACAGGAAGTTTTTCATCCACAGATGTTATATAGTAAACACCGAATAGCATTATGTTCGCCGGAATTGATATCGGAGCCCCGCTGGAAGGATTCAAAAGATTATTAGTAGATATAAGAACATTTTTAGCCTCTTCTATCGCCTCATCGGTCAGGGGAACATGAACCGCCATTTGGTCACCGTCAAAATCGGCGTTAAATCCTTTACAAACGCACAGATGAAGTTTAATCGCGTTTCCTTCTATCAACTTAGGATAGAAAGCCTGAATTCCGAGTCTCCACAAAGTCGGAGCCCTGTTCAAGAGAACAGGATGTCCTTCAACTACTTCTTCCAGAATATCCCAAACCTCCGGAACCCTCGTATCAAGGAAGAACTTCGCGCTCTTTACATTCGGAGCGTATCCTCTTGCAAGTATCTCTCTTAAAACCATCGGTTTGAAAAGTTCTAACGCCATTTCCTTTGGAATACCACATTCATCAAGCTTTAAATCGGGACCGTTTATTATAACCCCTCTCCCAGAATAATCTACCCTTTTACCCAAAAGGTTTAATCTGAATATACCCTGTTTTCCCTTTATCATATCCGCCAAAGATCGAGGTTCTTTTCCACGGGTATTTGTTCTTGCCTTCTTCCTTCTCTTGGAAGAATCCAACAATGCGTCCACAGATTCCTGGAGCATTCTTTTTTCATTTCTCACAATTATCTCCGGCGCACCGAGATCCAAAAGTTTTTTCAATCTGTTATTTCTATTTATAAGCCTTCTATAGAGATCATTTAAATCCGAAGTGGCAAATCTCCCGCCGTCAAGCTGAACAATCGGTCTTAAGTCCGGAGGAATTACCGGAATAACTTCCATAATCATTCTCCCCGGAGTTACACCCGATCTCCTGAATTTTTCAACGGCTACTAATCTCTTTGATATTTTCTGAGCATTCTGACCCTTGGTTTTTTTCAGCTGATCTCTTAATTGCTCCGACAACATATTCAAGTCCAGTTTATCCAAAATTGTCTTTAGAGCTCCTGCACCTGTTTCTAATTTGCAAAACTTCTCAAGATAGGAAATCAGAGTTATATATTCATTTTCGGAAATCACGGAATTAAGATTTACACTCTCTATTTTCTTTTGAATTAATCTAAATTTCTTCTCCTGCTCTTCAATTCTTTTTTCATAAGTAGCTGTCAATTTTTGCACCTGCTGTTTTATCTTTAATTCCTCTTCCTCAGCTTTTATGTCGTCGTGTAATTTGGAGAGGTCTTCGATTTCCTTGTTCAAAGACTTTATTTGATCGTCCATTTCTTTCTGAGCGGACGCTTTTGTCATTTCCAAATCTTTCCCAATCTGAGAAATTACTTTAACTTTGTTTTTCTCGTCAATTTCCGTAACAATAAATGAAGCAAAATACACAACCGACTCTACATTTCTGGGCGTAAGATCAAGAAGCAAGGCCATGTTTGACGGAATGCCTTTAAAAAACCAGACATGGGCAACCGGAGAAGCAAGTTTGATGTGACCCATCCTCTCTCTTCGCACTCTATTGGTAGTTACTTCAACACCGCATTTATCACATATAACTCCTTTGTATCTTATACCCTTGTATTTTCCACAGTAGCACTCATAATTCTTCGTGGGACCGAATATTCTCTCATCAAAAAGACCGTCTCTCTCAGATTTGAAAGTTCTGTAATTTATAGTTTCCGGTTTCGTAACTTCGCCGTAAGACCAGCTTAGAATATCTTCCGTTGAAGCTAAATATATTCTTAATGCATCAAAATCTTTTAGTTTATTAATATCTCGCATGTGTGTACTCCTTAGGAAATTTCATCCTCCTTATCAGAATCACCTACTTCTTCCATTCCCTCTTTTTCCATATCTTCTTCGCTAAAAACAGATTCATCCTGATCTGTCAAAGCTTCTGCTTCATTCCAATTTATCTGCNNCCCAATCCGTTTAGTTTTCTAACCAACAATTTAAAGGTTTCCGGAACAGTCGGGCCGGGAATCTTGTTGCCCTGTATGAGAGCACTAAAAGCTTGAACCCTTCCCATCATATCGTCAGATTTAATAGTCAACATCTCCTGAAGAGTGTGCGCGGCTCCATATGCCTCTAAAGCCCAAACCTCCATCTCCCCGAATCTCTGACCCCTAAACTGCGCCTTACCACCTAAAGGCTGTTGATTTATCAAAGAGTAAGGACCTGTGGATCTGGCATGTATTTTTTCTTCCGACATATGAATAAGTTTCAAAATATATGCGTCACCAACAACTATTTCGTTATGGTAATATTCCCCCGTTCTTCCATCTATAAGTTTCATCTTCCCACTGGCAGGATAACCTGCTCTTTTTAACTCCTCCACAAGCTTATCTTCCGGAATTCTTTGAAGAGAGGGGATTTCGTAGAACTTGTTTAATTTCCTTCCCGCAGCTCCGAGAGAAGCTTCAAGTATCTGACCAACGTTCATCCTTTTCAGCACCGCTTCCGAAGAGAATATTATATCGACGGATGTTCCATCAGGAAGCATCGGCATGTCCACAGCAGGTACTACAGCAGAAATAACACCTTTATTTCCATGTCTTCCGGCAAGTTTATCTCCGATTTCAATTTTCTTCTGCTGAGCAACATAAACCGTTATTTTTTCTATAGTACCGGCCGGTAAAGATTCGTTATCTTCTTTTGTAACCGATTTAATACCTATAACAACACCGTGCTCACCATGAGGCATTCTCAGAGAAGTGTCCCTCACATCCTTAGCTTTCTCACCAAATATCGCCCTCAGTAGTCTTTCCTCGGACGTAAGATCCACCTCACCCTTCGGAGCAACTTTTCCGACCAGAACATCTCCCGACTTTACCTTTGACCCTACCGCTACAATTCCTCTTTCATCCAAACTTCGCAGACTATCTTCCGAAACATTAGGTATATCTCTTGTGATTTCCTCGGGACCCAATTTTGTTTCCTGAACCGAAACGGAATAATCCTGAATATGAATTGAGGTTAAAACATCTTCCTTAACTATTCGATCCGAAATGACTATTCCATCTTCATACTCCAATCCCTCGTATATCATGTAAGCAACCTTCATATTTGTACCTATGGCTATTTCTCCCTCATCAACCGCCGGTCCTTCTACCAGAATATCTCCCTTTTTGACTCTCTGCCCTGTTGTTACTTTCACTATCTGATTATAATTAGTCTCATTATTTGTTTGAATAAATTTCTTTGTGCGGTATTCGGTTTTCCTATTTTTATCGGCATATTTAACAACAACTTTATCGGCATCAGCGTATTCAACAAGGCCGTTTCCTTCGGCCAGGATAAGCGCGTTAGTATTTCTTGCAACTTCAGCTTCAATGCCTGTTCCCACTATCGGTCTTTGAGGTTTTATCAAGGGAACAGCCTGAGACATCTGCTGTGTGGCCATAGTTATACGGGTTACCTCGTTATTCTGAACGAAAGGAACAAGACCTGCTATAACACCCAGAACCTGCGCGGGAACAACCTCAATATATTCAGCAGTAGAAACATCTCCAAGGAAAAACTCATGACCTCTTCTCATTGGAACCTGAGAATCCAAAATATACCCCCCGTCATCTATCTCAACAGACTGGTCAGTAATATTTACATTCTCTTCATCATAAGCAGCAAGGTAAACGATCTCATCCGTAATCCTTACTCTCCCTTTAGAGTCTTTTTCCAACTTAACATAAGGGGTCTCTAAAAACCCATATTCATTAACACGGGCGTACATCGCCATGTAATTGATAAGGCCGACATGAGGACCTTCCGGAGTTCTGACTGGGCATATCCTCCCGAAGTAAGAACTGTGAACATCCCTGACAGAAAAACTTGCTCTTTCCTTTGACAATCCCCCCGGTCCCAAAACCGAAAGACGTCTGATATGATCTAAAGCCGACAGCGGATTTTGCTGTTCGTGAAGCTGAGACAACTGGCCGGTCGCAAAAAACGAGTGTATAGCCGCCGCCATAGCTCTGGGAGCTATCAGGGTTGAAGGCTCCGGAAGTTTGTCTCTGGGGGCCAAGCTCATTCTTTCTTTGATGTTTTTCTCCATCCTCAGGAAACCAACTCTTGTTTGCCACTGCAAAAGCTCACCCATACTCTTTACTCTCCTATTCCCCAAAAAATCTACATCGCTTGGATCCCCGATTCCGTTGTTAAGTTCTATAATTTTAGAAATTATCTTTATCAAATCTTCCAACTGAAGTAATCTGTGTTTGGGATCATTAGGAAAATTTAAACCGAGCGTCTGATTTAGTTTAAATCTTCCTATTGCCCCCATACTGTATCTTCGTTTATTAAAGAACATTGCGTGAACCAAAGCTTTGGCGTTTTCAATTACCAGGGGTTCTCCGGGTCTCATTTTTTTGTATATTTCCAAACAGGCTTCATCAAAATTGCTTGCAGGATCTTTTGCCAAAGTTGCTTCGGTATAATTAATCTCCGGATTTGTTTCCACACCAACAAATACTTTTCTTATATCGTCATCACTTTCCAACCCGAATACTCTGAGCAACGTCGTGGCTGTTATTTTTCTCTTTCTGTCTATTCTGAGAGATATGACTCCCGTTCTTGAAGTTTCAAACTCCAACCAAACTCCACTCCTCGGAATCACTATGGCCCCAGACAAAAATTGTCCCGTAACGGGAGAAATCTCCCCGCCGAACAAAACACCTTCCGATCTTATAAGCTGATTGATAATTATTCTCTCTACCCCGTTGATAATAAATGTTCCCTGCCCGGTCATCAGGGGAATATCACCCATATAAATCTCGTTTGTCTTTTTCTTCTTTGATATCGGATCTTCAATAGTAGCCTCAACGTACCATGGGGCATCGTATGTTCTCCCAGTTCTTTTTGCCTCTTCTATAGAAAGATTTTCTTTATCTATTCTAGGATTGGAAAGAGTCAAAACCCATCCTCTGCCGGAGTTATCTTCAATAGTGCCGAGCTCATCAAGAACTTCTTTTAATCCTTCGCGTTTCAGCCAATTAAAAGACTCTAACTGGATACCGACAAGATTTGGTAAAGGAAGGGCTATTTTTCTTTTTAAAAAGGTTTCACGCATTAATTTTATTAATTATTGTTTAACGTAAAATTGTACTACNNAGAATTATCTCTGTTATCACCTAAAAGAACGTACTGGCCTTCTCCTATTTTTATTGACCTCCCTTCTCTTATTTGCGACCCGGCTTCAGTACATACCCCCTCAGGCAAATAATCCTCCGAAAGAACATAATGCTTCCCTTCTCTGGAAATTACTATTTTACAATTCATTATCTTAAATACATCGCCAGGAATTCCAACTATTCTTTTAATATAATGCTTTGAGCCATCATTCGGCGGATAAAAGACAACCACATCCCCCCTCTTAAAAGAATCACCTTTTCCCGTAATTCTATCCACCAGAATTCTCTCTCCTGAATAAAAGTTCGGCTCCATACTCGGCCCCAACACAACTTCCACCGAGGCTACAAAGTAGTAGATAAATAAAACCACAACGGCCGAAACCACAATGGTTTCAACAACCTCAAGAAAAAAATTCTTTATTTTCATAAAAGTTCCGATTTTTCGAACAATCCCCCGAAAAAATATTTTAGCGACATTGAGATAATAAATGAAGTGTTTGTATTTGTATAGTAAAATAAATTCCGATGAAAAAGAAAAAGGAAAAGATAGATTCAGATAAAGAAGCCGCAAATAACGAGGATGATCGTGAAATAAAAACTTTCTCTGACATCGGAGACTTCTTAAAGAAGAACAAGCTAGTTGTAATTTTTATATGCCTGTTTACACTGCTGATATATGCAAACATTATAACCGGAGATTTTGTAAATCTGGATGATTACTCAAAGATATTGGCAGGGCCGGAATACAAAGACATCTGGTCTTCAATAAAATCACTGGATGGGTATAGAGTTACCATGACTATAATGGTTAAACTTTTCGGGATAAACTCCTCAGCTCTTCACGTTTTATCCATCGTAACTCATATGGTAAACGGTATTTTGGTTTTCATTTTACTTTATATTTTGTTTGGAAAAAAAGTATCTCTTATGGGAACATTTATGTTTTTGTCCCATCCCGTGAACACGGAGATATTGAGCTGGCATGCCGGGTATCCCTACGCTGCGAGGGGAACGTTGATATTGCTAATCCTGATATTTTTTGCCTTATATAAAAAAACCGGCAGAAAAAAATTTTTAACCGCTTCATCTTTAGTTTACATATTTTCCTTGATTTTCTATAGAGGTGGGGGTTGGGTTCTCATATCACCATTCCTTTTAGTCCTAATGGACCAATTTATTCTTGAAGATAAAATTAAGTTAAAAAATATTACTGAATATCTTCCCTATTTAATCTCATCTTTAATCTTTGCAGCCATTCTTTTGCCGGGTTTCTTTAAAGGGAGATTGAGTGATTTACAAACACTTTACTATGTAGATATAGAAAGCTCCACTCCTCTTGTGAACAGAATACCCTTTACTATATACATGGAATTTAAAACTTTAGCCTACCCCATGGATTTGAGCATTTACCGTGAAGGTAAATATATCAGCCCTACAGAATTCACATTTATGGTTTTTGCGACTATGGCTGTTATCTTTTTCATTTTCTATTTCCTGAAAAAAGACAGAAGAATCTCAGGACTAATGCTAATGATGCTTTTTGCAATTCTCCCTTCCTTTAGCCCGATAATAATTGCGTGGATTACGGCCGACAGATATTTCTATATCCCTTCGGTGTTTTCTTCCGCAATAATATCAATTGCAATAGTTTGGGTTGACGACAAGCTGGAAAAGAACAAAAGCAAAAGAGGAGTAATTAAAAAAGAGAAAGCCGACAAAAGAGGTTTTTCCTTTTATGCCCCTTTGTTTATTATTTTATTCTATTCGGTGAGAACGGTAATCAGAAACAACGATTTCAGAAACAGTAAAAATCTTTGGATAGCCACAAGAAAAACCGCTCCCTACAGCTATAGGGTTTACAATAATATGGGAGACGTCCTGGCAAACGAAGGAGATTTAGAAGGTGCGTTGGAAAATTTCAAAATATCCGTTGCCTTAAAACCTGATTACGCTGATGCAGTTCACAATATAGGACACATATACATGGTGGAAGGGAATTTTCCTCTCGCAAAAAAATATTTGGAAAAATCCTTAGAAATGAATCCAAGACTTTACCCTTCCGCGTATAAACTCGGAATTATATATGCCGAGGAAGGAGAATATGAAAAATCCAAAGAATACTTTGAGCAGTGTCTTAAATATGAACCNNGCAGATTGTAATAACGGACTTCAAAGGGTTCTGCAAGCTATAGGACGAAAATAATAAATAATTTTCGGGAAAATAAAAATATCCTTTTACATATTTCTGCCATGGCAATTCTTGTATTTTTTGCCACTCCCGCATGGACAGGGATCGTTTCTGCCTATTTTCTCCTTTCCGGATTCTATCTTTTCCACCTTAAATTCTCTTCCAGAACTATCAACTACCTTTCTTCCCTCTATGTTGTTCTCAACTCCGGAAACTCCGGTCTCTATCTCACCACGCTGATAATTCAGGTTTCCCATGTTCAGATCTTCTTTTTTCGGAACCGCGTCCTTTGATATTGAAACTAATCTATCACCGACCATCGAATATACTTTGGATACCAGAATTTCAAATCTCTCATGCCCCTCTCTTTTATATTCAACCATAGGATCTCTCTGCGCGTATCCTCTCAGCCCAATTCCTTCTCTTATTTGGTCCATATCTACAAGATGCTCCATCCAAAGATAATCAATGACTGGGCATCCGAATCCGCTCACTATCTGATACCATGTTTCTTTTCCAAACTCTTTTTCTTTTTGCTCCCATATCTCCTCTGTTAAAGAAGAGCTCTCGCTGAATTTTTGAATCAGCCAATCTTTATAGGTCTCCACCCCTTCTCCAAGTTCTAAAATTCTCCTGCGCAGTTTGTAGATTACTTCTCTATGGGTATTCATTATGTCATCCATTTCAACAAGCTGTTTTCTTCTGTCAAAGTTAAATCCTTCTACCCTCTTCTGAGCATTTTCAATTGACCTTGAAACAATTCCTGCTTCCAAAGGAACATTTTCATCCAAACCGAATCTGTCCATTATTCTGGAAACGGATTCCCCACCGAAAATTCTCATC
>MTKZ01006322.1_pt1 | contig 17634 bp, 11 predicted proteins | sample 1042781 | NCBI WGS metagenome assembly MTKZ01 (sample SAMN06212207, study PRJNA360539) | anaerobic digester metagenome | biome: Wastewater treatment plant; material: sludge; isolation source: anaerobic digester fed with sludge from wastewater treatment plant | place: Denmark: WWTP Viborg ... | reverse complement strand
GTTCAAACCGGTGGTCCTGCCCGCCCGCTAACGGGGTGCTCCAGGCGCTGTCGTCAAACCCGGCCTCACGCCAACCCCGGGGCATTTCACGCATGTCCATGTTTTCGAGGAACTGGGTCTTGTAGCCTATGGTATCGGCCATTGGGAAGGCCTTGAGTTGGAAGCAGCGCCAGTCCGTATCCGTAATCACGCGTTCAGTGGCACCGTCTTCATGACGCAATTCCAAGGCAAGCATAAACCCGGAGCGGTTGTCAGCACTGTTCCACACCCGGTTGACCAGTCCCTGGTAATAGGCATGTCCGGCCAGGCAATTCGCGCCGGCATGAAGACTGTCCGTCACGTCGAGCCGGTAGTAAGGATGCGCGAAATGGTAGGACGGTGATGGCCCCTGCACGACATACTTGCCGTTAATATAGAACTTATAATAATCGTCGCCCGTAATGTAAAGTGTTGCGGAAGCCGGGGCGCGGTCAAGGATAATTTCCTTTCGGAACAGGGTATGCACGTGGGTCGGTCCGGAGGTTTCCGGCTTGGGCTCAAATTCGCGATGGAAGAGATTTAATACGGGCACATCGGCAAATACCGGGTCGCGAATCCATTCGGCTCCGGAAAATACCTCCGTCTCCGAAGCCATACTGGCCGCCGCAAAGAAAGAGAGACCAAGAATAAGGATGTAACGCATACTGGAACTCCTTTATGCTGTTCCGGGTTAGATTATTCTATAGGACCCATAGGACGTCTAGGACCTATAAAACAGGAAGCTCGGCTACCGGCATCATATCAGGTTTCCTGCGACTTTGCGTATGCCCTGAATAACCCATTCGGCGTGACGGTCTTCAAAGGTCTGGGCCAGGGAAATGACGATAGTCCTCCCCAGAATTTCCAGGGTTTTCGGGCACATGTCCGGGTGATACTGCCGGGTTTGGTCGTGAAGCGGCGAGGTCCAGGGGCGGCCGTGGCGGTCCATAGACCCTTTATTCATCACATATTCCCAGTAACAATACACGTGCCGGTCGGCGATAACATTATCATAAGTACCACCGGCGGGAATGCCTTCCGCCTTGAGGGCGAGCCCGAATTGACGCGCCCGGTCATAGTCGGGCAGTTGCAGCACCACCGTAATGCCCAGGTCGCCTTCGGGATCAGGCGACGGGCTTATTGCGATGCCCTCCACCCCGGCAATGCCTTCGTAAATGCGGCGGCGCAACGCCCGGGTCCGCGCAAGGATTCCCTCCATCCGCCCGAACTGAACGCAGCCCAGCGCCCCTTCCATTTCGTTCATCCGGAAATTTTCACCGGGGAATGGGTCTGCAGAAGCATTCTCCGGATTCCAGAACCGCATGGCCGAGTCATGACGGATGGCGGCCCGCTCGTAGACCTCGGGCCGGTTGGTCACCAGGACCCCGCCTTCCCCGGCCGTAATGACTTTATGCTGCTGCAGGCTGAAACAGCCGGCATCGCCAAAAGAACCCAGTCGTTTGCCTTGATAGGAACCGCCACAAGCCTGGGCGCAGTCCTCAATGACCAAGAGGTTATGACGTTTTGCCACTTCCATGAGGGCCGTCATATCGCATGGAATCCCGCGCATATGTACCGGCATGATAGCGCGGGTGCGTGAGGTTATCTTGCGTTCCACGTCTTCCGGGTCCAGGGTGAGCGAGGCATTGATTTCCGCGATAACCGGCACGGCGCCGCAGATGAGCACGGCGGACGCGGACGCGATGTAGGTGAATCCAGGCACAATTACTTCGTCGCCCTCACCGATGCCCAACCCGGCCAGCCCGCAAATGAGTGCCGCTGTACCGCCGCCGAGGGCCAAGGCGTATTGGCGCCCCGTCATCGCAGCGAACAGCCGTTCCAGTTCCGCGCATTTTGAATGTTCCGGATCCAGGAAACGGAACAGTTTTTGGGATCGCACGGCAGCCGCCACAGCCGCCACCTCCTCTTCGCCAATGGCCGCCGGGCCCAGCCAAGGTTTTGGAAAGATTTCAGTGGTGACGGGCTTGCCGCCATGTATGGCAAGTTGGTCCTTCATTTCTGCTTATCCTGTAGTGCATATATCCGTAGGAACATTGGGATAACCGGTGTTTCCCGTGGGTATGATATACAGCCTTCAAGAATACTTCAAGAGATGTCGCCCGCGTATAGCAAAACGGAGTATACTAAGTGCTGATTCTTCATTGTCTCAATAAGGAAATTGTTATGTCTCGTCAGATTGTATTTTTGGCAGCCTGTGTACTCTTATTGGCTTTGTTGGGCGCCACAGGTGAAACGATTTCGGAAACCCCATCGCTGTCTCCGGGCGATGTCATGCTGCCGCAGGACCACCGTATAGTGTTGCACCTGGACTGCGGCGACGGTGAAAGAACGGTCAAGGCAGGTGAACTAAGCATAACCTGCCACAACGGGGCGGAATATGATTTTCCCGGGGTAGCGGGTGGCTTGGGTTCGGTGCTCTACGATCCCGAACGGGTGACGTTTCAGTTGGACGGGCTCCGCCCGGACCGGGACTATGTGCTCGGGTTCACCTGGTGGGACGCCGACGCCAGCGGACGCGTTCAGTCGGTACAGTTTGCCGCCGGTGCGTCCGGTCCGTGGCAAACCGTGCTGCCGCCCGTGCGCGCCGCCGCGTTTCACGGTGACAAGCCCACCTCGGCGCGCGTGCTGCTGCCGCTGCTACCCCCCTTTAATCAAGGCGACCCACTTCGCGTGTCCTTTGTCAAGGAGACCGGCCCGAATGCCGTGGTGAACGAACTCTGGCTGTTGGAGCGCGAAGCTTCCGAGACTGTGAAACGCGTGCTGATAGTGACAGGGGATGATTACGCCGGTCACGACTGGCGTGCTACCGCGCCTGCACTTGCCCTGGCATTGAGGGAGGTAAAAGGGCTTGAAGTTTCCATTACGGAATGCCCGGCAGTCTATGGGTCGCCCCTCCTCCGTCATTATGACGCCACCGTAATCCATTTTAAAAACTATGATGACCGGTTGCCCCTGGGTCCGGAGTGCCGGGAAGGGGTACGCGCCCATGTCGCTTCAGGCAAGGGACTGGTCTTGTGCCATTTTGGCTGCGGGGCGTTCCAGGACTGGGACGGCTTTGTAAAACTAGCGGGACGCATTTACAATCCCGACCTGCGCCCCCATGACCCGTACGGCGCTTTTACGGTGAGCATGACGCAGGAGTCCCATCCGGTCACGTCCGGCATGATTCCTTTCGAGGTGACCGATGAGCTGTATACCTGTCTGGACGGCAACGCGCCGATCCGGGTGTTATGTGAAGCCCAGTCTGTGGTGGACCAGCGCGGGTATCCCATGGCCTTTGTGACGGAAGTTCCCGGCGGTCGCGTGTTTCATTGCCTGCTGGGGCATGATGCCAGGGTGTATGAAGCATCCGGCCCGCGCGCCTTGTATCAGCGGGGCATCGCCTGGGCTTCGGGTCTGGTGGAATAGGATTTTTATGGCCGGTATGGACAATATGGACTTATACGAGGGCCGGATTCAGGGGGCTTGCGGCGGTGCGGCCTGATATATTGGAAGCGCCCAGACTGTACGCTGACGTGGCCCATCAAACTCACAGAAAAAGACGGACTGCCACGTGCCGAGCCGCGGCTCGCCCTCTTCGATGATCAACGTCAGTCCGGCGCCCATCATGGAGGCCTTGACGTGGGCAGCGCTGTTTCCCTCGCCATGCCGATAATCCGCAGAACGCCAGGGGACTGCTTTTTCCAGGGCGCAGGTGATATCATGGGGCACATCGGGATCGGCGTTTTCGTTGATGGTAATACCCGCGGTGGTGTGGGGAACATGCAGGTGCAGCAAACCGTTCGTCAGGCTGCTTTCCCGCAGCAGGCGCCGTATGGACGCGTCCATGTTGACAAACTCGGAGTGATGATGCGTTTCCACGGTGAATGCGTACATGGTTAATACTCCCTATCGCGCAGATTGCGCAATCCGAAATACATGGGCAGAGCGACGCAGACCACTGTGATCAAAGCGCCGGCAAATACGGCGCCCGCCAAGGCATAATGAAATGTGCTTGTTGCGCCAAACCGCCCGATGGCGTTCCATTGCAGCACCAGGGTTTGCGCAGCCACAATTACGGCAATATACCCGACGCTCATAAGCAGGTTGAGTGTGCCGCCCAGGCCGCTGACGATGCGGGCGGGATTGTCTTCATTAAAGTTCGGATACAGCGCGCCCAGCCCGACGGCCAAGCCGGCCAGGCCAAAATTGGCGATAGCAACGCTGTACACGGTCATCCAGAAATATATAAAGTCGAGTTGCAGCATATACGCCGAAAGAAAAGCGAGGCCCACCGTGAACAGGGAAGTGGTGCCGACGCTCAGCCAGAATTTCTGCCAGACGAGACTGCGGAACGTCAGCGGGGCCAGGCCGATGATCCAGAATCTTCGGCCTTCCAGGCTGACCAGAGGAAACACAAAGCGGCTGGTCAGGGTGGCCAGTATGAGCGTCACCGAACCCACATTCAGGCAGGCAATCCAGCTGCGCCACATTTCCTCTTCATAGTGCCTGGACGTGCTGCGCAGATTGGCGATATAAATGGCCATGATGCCGAAGAAAATCACAAACTGGGACCATTGGGTCGGGTCGCGCCAGAACAGTTTGATGTCTTTCACCGTCAGTGCCCGGTTGGGATTGGGAACGAAGGAGAGGAGCCATTCAATGCGGTTCAGCATTCCTCGATTCTGGAGGCGAATGCGCTTACGGTCCTGGCCCGCGAGAAAAGAATAGCCAGGGAAGAACAGGCGTTGCGCGATACAACCCGACACCAGCAGCAACATCAGCGAGGTCGACAGAAGCAATAAAAACCAGAACAGGGACGCACCGGCATGGTGCTTTGCCGCGGAAAGCACGCCCTGGGAAGCCCAGTGGCTGGGCAACAGCCAGGACTGGGCGCGGCGGGTCGCGTCCATGAACACCGGCAAAATAGTGTCATCCGAAAGCCGGGTACCTCGCAATACTTGGCGTATGTACAGGAAGAACAGGCCGACGGCCACCACCCCAAACCCCGCGAGCCAGGCAGGTTTCAACCGCGGGAAAATACGCGCCAGCGCTATGGTAATCAAGGCACCGATGGATGCAGGCGTCAGAATCAAGGGCAAAAAAAAGGCGAGCACAACTACATAAAAAATAAAGGGCGCGTCAGTGGCCAGCCCATACGCGAGCATCAGCGGCGAACCCAGAAAAGCCAGGGACCACGAACTAAATACCGCACATTCAAAGAAGCGAGCGAAGAATAGGCGGTCATAACGTATGGGCGCCTGTATCAAGTAAGCCACCTCCTGGGACCGGTAAAGTGTGGAAAAGGAAACCAGCGCATTCGAAAAAATCAGCAGCAGGAATATGGCAAGCGTGAGGATACTCAACAACCGCGCCATAAGCAGGTCGCCTAAATTCAGTTCCGCACCGCCCCTGCCGCCGAAGTCCACCAACCATTCAAATCCCTTGTAAAAGAATACAAAGGCGCCGATCCAAAGCACGGTGGCGGACACGGTGATAACACCCACCTTGAGTTTGGACTGGTTACGCACACCGGCAACTTCATGACGGGCAATGCGCAGTTTTGCCAAGATGATGGTCCAAATCTGGTTCATGACCGGGCGCCGCCCGCTTGCGCCGATATCGCCACCCCGGGCTGAATCGGTATTTCTTCCGTTTCCCGGGTAATCTCCAGGAACACGTCTTCCAGCGAACCGGGATGGTGATGGAGTTTCTTGATGTCGCTGACGGTGCCCACCGCTTTTAAGAGGCCATGGTTGATAATCCCTATCAAATCGGCGATTTCTTCCGCGATGCCCAGGGTGTGGGTGGACATGAACACGGTCAGCCCGGTCTCCCTGCATTTCTGGCGTAGGAAATTTTTAACAAACCGGATGTTTTTAGGGTCCAGGCCGACCCAAGGCTCGTCCACAATGACAATTCGGGGATCGTGCAGAAAGCAAGAGGCAAAAGACAGTTTCTGGCGCATGCCGTGGCTGTAGTCTTCAATAAGCTGGTCCGCAACACCGGCAAGCTCGAACATGTCGAGCAGGCTGCCGCAACGCATCCGGAAATCAGAATCGGACATCCGGTACAACCCAGCGACAAAGCGCATGAATTCATTACCGGTAAGTTTATCGTAAAGGAACGGATGGTCCGGCACATAACCAAGCAGCCTTTTCGCTTCCACCGGCTGCCTGCTGATGTCGAAACCGCCGAGCAATGCACGGCCGGAACTGGGATGCAGCAATCCGGTAAGCATTTTAATGGTGGTGGTTTTCCCGGCGCCGTTCGGCCCCAGGAAGCAGAAAAAGGTGCCCGGTTCAATCTCAAGGTCAAGACAGTTTACAGCCAAGTTATCTCCAAAGTGCTTGCTCAATTGCTCGGTGCGGATTGAATGGGTCATAACCGATCCCGTTCCTTAATGGTTTCCGGAGAATGCTGTCATGCCGCCCCGCAAGGGGAGGCGCGCCATCAAACCGGAGGTTGCCGGTCTTCAAGTATTTCAAGCCTGATGGCGCCGATATAGGCCATCAGCCGCGGCCACTGGTCTATGCCGCCCGTGAACAGTTTGATATGTGTGGGGTTGGCCGTACACTCCCCGAAGGTGGGGTCCATGGCCATCCATCTTCCCACGTATACTTCGGGCCAGGCATGGTAACCAAAAGACGCCAGTGCGGGACTCCACACCAGGCCGATGGCAATCCGGGTCGGTATCCCGGCGGCGCGGGCCAGGGCGGTAAACAACACGGCGTGTTCATTGCAGTCGCCCTTGCGCACCTCGAGCACGGTAAGCGCGCTGGGTACGCTGAGCACGCTTTCCTTGGCAATGTTCGCGTAGACCCAGTCGTGTATGCGTACCGCGTTTCCCCAGGGATTTTCTGCTCTTCCCACAATTTCCCGCGCGAGTTCCTGGATGCGTGGATGGGCCGTTTGAATAAACATATCAGAACCAAGATACAGGTCCATATCGCTGCCACTGAATGGTTCGGACAGAGTGCTGTCTTTCGGGTCCTGACGTACAATCAGCCATGCGTCTCCCGTCCTGCGCTGTCGGGTATCCTGGGGCGGCATCAGCGCCTCACCAATGCCCGTGATATGCAAGCGCAATGCATCCGCACCGGGGTCCGGTGCGGGACCCGCAGCCTTGATGGCCAGCCTGCGGACCATGTCTGCTGTATTGTCAGGGTGCAGCGGTCCGACAGCCTCCCGCGGGTCCACCCGCTTGATAATAAGCCCGAACGGGGTTTCGGCGCGGATGATTTCCTCCTCCTGGGAAACCCAGGCGCGCGTGGTAATACCCGATATGGTGGTGGCCACCACAATGGTTTCCAGCGGTTCGCCGGCCACCTCAAGGCTCTCATAGTGGAGCGCTTCAATTTTAGCGCGGCCCACCGACATGGTGGTCGGGTCAAAAGCGTCCACAAAAGCGACTTCACCGGGCAGCAACCGCGGCATGGAGGCGGCATTCAGGCCCAGGCTGCCGGATAACAACAACTCCCGGCCGACCGGCAACTTGAAGGGAATTTTTTCGCCCGCCGTATATAGTGCGGCATCCACCATCCCTTCCTGAACCGTTCCCACGATGCGCATTTCATGGTCGGCCGCGTTCAGATGAAAATCGAACTCGCGCAGGCCGCTGACGGCGGACATCCACGCCGTACCCATCAATTGCAGTCGCGTCTCCTGGCCAAAAAGAGGAAATTCAACGCGCCCGTTGGCGCTCAAAACATACCCCTTTTCCTCGGCCCGCTCCTCGGGCGCGGTATGCAGGTTGATATACCCCACCTGCTGGTCTTCACTGAAATAAAGGCCCAAGCTCAACGACTGGGGCATGTCAATCCGCCGCGAAGCCAAGCCGTGATACATGCGGGGAACAATCGCTTCACGGTAAACCAGAATACCCATCATGACCAGCCAAAACAGGATGATGAGTACGGGGATCAGGTGTTTACGCGGCCGCAACACTTTTTATATTTCTTTCCGCTTCCACAGGGGCAGGGGTCGTTAGGCTGAATTTTTTCCACAACACGCACGGGTTCACGTTTGGACGGGGCACCCGATTTCGGCGCAGCCGCAGCGGCCAGATTGACGCGGCTGGCGTCCATGGCCGTGAAACTGCGCCCGGCTTCCTTATCGGCGCCCGTATATTGATAATCCCGCATGCGTTCACGTTGAACGCCCGGCGCGTGGCGGGCCGCGCCCGGCTGTATCCGGTGCCGGCGTGCGGGATCGGTAATCCGGAACAGCATCTGGACCACATTTTCTTCGATGGCACGGATCAGGCCTTCAAAGAGTTCGAACCCCTCCTGCTTATATTCCAGCAGCGGATCCTTCTGCCCGAAGGCGCGCAGCCTCACGGATTCGCGCAGGTAGTCCATCTCATAAAGATGATTAATCCATTTTTCGTCGATAATACGCAGGAGTTCATTCGATTCAATTTCATGGAAACGCTTGCGCGCGAACTTCTCGGGACTGATGGCGGCATAAATTTCGTCGGGATGCCCCTGGAAATGTTCCCGCAGTTCTTCGGCGAAGAGCGCTTCGCGCCGCGCATATTCCCGGAGCAACTGATTGAAAATATCTTCGCCCAGGGGCGCGGGCTCCCCGTCCCCGGCAGCATACACATCAAATTCAAAACTGAACATGGAGTGCAGGGCGGCTTCCAGGCCTTCCATGTCCCATTCATCCGGCAACTTGTCCTGGGGCGCGTAGGCATCCACAATATCCGCGATGACGTTTTCGAACATACGGTGCAGATGTTCGGTCAGGTCATGGTCTTCGAGGATTTCATGGCGCAGACCGTAAATGTACTTGCGCTGTTTGTCCATGACCTGGTCGTAATCAAGCAGCATCTTGCGCGCTTCGAAGTTGTACTCCTCCACTTTGCGCTGGGCTGACTCGATGGATCGGGACAGAATCCGCATGTTCAGGGGCGCCTCATCCATTTCCTCGCCGCCGCGCTTACCCATGAACCGTTTTGCCGTGGCGCCGCCGAAGAGGCGTGCCACTTCGTCTTCCAGGCTTACGTAAAAACGCGTGGCCCCGGGATCACCCTGGCGGCCGCAGCGGCCGCGCAACTGGTTGTCGATGCGACGGGATTCATGACGCTCCGTACCGATTATATACAAGCCGCCCAATTCACGGACGCCTTCGGCCAGTTTGATGTCCGTGCCGCGTCCGGCCATGTTTGTGGCGATGGTAATGGCGCCGCGTTTGCCCGCGTTAGCCACAATGGACGCTTCGCGTTCATGATGTTTGGCATTGAGCACCTGATATGAGGAAATGCCCGTCTCATGAAGCATTTGAGCGACCAATTCCGACTTTTCAATGGATACCGTACCCACCAGGATGGGCCGCCCTGAGGCGTTGATCTCAGCGATGTCGCGCACCACGTACCGGAATTTGCCCATTTCCGAACCGAATACCAGGTCGGTCTGGTCCTGCCGTATCAGGGGCAAATTCGTCGGAATTTTTGTCACTTGCAGGTTATAGGTGTTTTCAAATTCAACGGCCTCGGTCATGGCTGTACCGGTCATGCCGGCCAGCTTGTTGTACATCCGGAAGTAGTTCTGGTAGGTAATGGTGGCGATGGTCTGCGACTCGAAGCGCAGGGGAACCCGCTCTTTGGCCTCAATGGCCTGGTGCAGGCCGTCGGAATACCGTCGCCCTTCCATGACGCGGCCAGTGAATTCGTCCACAATCAACACTTCATCCTCACGCACCATGTACTCGTCATCACGCTTGAAAAAGTGGTGGGCCTTCAAGGATTGCTCGATCATGTGCACATACCCGATGCTGTCGTCCGTGTACATGTCCTCCACCCCGAGCAGGCGTTCACACATGACCATGCCGTCATCGGTCAGGATGATATGTTTTTGCTTCTCATCCATTTCGAAGTGGACATCCTTGCGCAGCTGCCGCACAACGTCGTCCACGCGCAGATACATGTCGGAACTTTTTTCAGGCCGCCCCGAAATAATCAGAGGCGTGCGCGCTTCGTCTATCAGGATTGAGTCCACCTCGTCCACGATGGCGTAGTTCAACTTGCGCTGCACGCAATGCCTGACGGACAAGGACCCATTGTCGCGCAGGTAGTCAAAGCCGTATTCGTTATTGGTGCCGTAGGTAATGTCCGCCCGGTACCCCGCCTGGCGTTCATACACGTCCATGTCATGCTGAATGACGCCTACGTTCAGCCCCAGAAAACGGTGAATGGGACCCATCCATTCGGCGTCACGCCGGGCCAGGTAATCGTTTACCGTTACCATGTGCACGCCGTCCCCCGTCAGGCCGTTCAGGTAGCAGGGCAGGACGGCCACCAGGGTTTTTCCCTCACCTGTCACCATCTCCGCGATACCGCCCCGATGCAGCACAATGCCGCCGAGCACCTGCACGTCGAAAGGGCGCAAGCCAACGACCCGCTTGGCGGCTTCCCTTGCCACGGCAAAGGCCTCCGGCAGCAACGCATCGAGATCGGCACCCTGGGCCAGTTTCGTTTTTAACACGCCGGTCTGGGCGCGAAGCCTGTCATTGCTCATGGCGCTGATGCGCCGTTCGTGGGCATTCACCTGTTCGAGCAGGGGAAGCAGTTTTTTGATATCCCGTTCGGCACTGGTGCCGAACAACTTTTTTAAAATGCTTAACACGGGGAGTTGACTCCAAAAAAGAGGGCTGTATTATAAAGGGATATTGTCGCCGTTGGAATGTGTCCAATGCAAACGGAGCATCCAATCTGCGTCCGGCTGACCGGAACAACATGCCCAGGTTCCTCCCCCGGGTGCAAGTACTCCTTCTTCCTGGTACGTTGGCAAATGACAGGACGATGTCTCTTTCGGTAGGAATTTTGGACGGTGCAGTTCGACAGGTTTATTCGCGCCTTGAAAACCGTGTATCCTGAGGGCGGCTTTTTTGGTTCAACTCCCGGGAGATGAAATAATGATGCGTTGGCGAGACCTGCCCGGCTTGCAGCCGGGCGCCGTTTTCCTGATAGCGTTGTCCCTTTCAATCGGCTGGGGTATCCGGGGCAATTTCGGCCACGAATCGGGCGCCATGATTGCCGGGGTACTCGCTTCCGTAGCCGCATGCCTGGTATCCGGCCGGGAGGACTGGCGGCATCGGGTTGCCTTTTTCGCGCTTTTTGGCGGCCTGGGCTGGGGATTCGGCGGCTCGATTTCCTACATGTATCCCATTTCCTTTGGCGGTTCCGAGCAGTGGCAATCCTGTATCTACGGCTTTTACGCCACCTTTCTCGTTGGCGTGCTATGGGCTGGAATAGGGGGAATGGGCACCGCCCTACCTGCGGTCATGGACAGAAAACAAATCAATGATTTTATGGTCCCGACCCTCTTTGTCCTGTTGGTCATGGCCTTAAGTAACCTCGTTATCCAACCCTGGTTGGAGGACGCCATTATCGTACCGGAAACCGTATACTTGGGCGGTTCATTTTTTATGCCTTCCCCGGGCGGATTTCAAGGTCCTGCCTGGTGGCCGGGCTTCACGGCGGCTATAGCCGTTTGCGCACTTCTCTGGCATCGCCTGAAAGGGAGCGGCTGGCGCCGGCTGGCGGGTTTGGCCCTTGCCATGTCCCTGGTGATGGCGCTCAGCGCGGGAATACAAGTGTGGTTATTGAACACCCGCACCATTCTGGAGGCGGGCACCCTTGCGGAAATGCACATGGACAGCACCTGGAATCGACATCAAAGCCCGTTATACTGGTATGATGCGGACTGGTTTTCCGCCTTGGCAGCCCTGGTGGGCGTCTGTCTCTTCGACCTTTGGGACCGCCGGTTTGCCGGGGGACGATACCTGGTGCTGTTCGCCGGGCTGGGTGCGGGCGGCGGTGCGGCGGTATATGCCGTTTTCAGCGCTTTGGGCATCAATGCGTTTCTGGCGCGGACATTGGTGATAGTCGTCGGAGACCCCAACAGGCCCTTCAGCATTTTTAGTTACCTGTCGAATTGGCCGAATTTCGCCCACTATTACCCGCAACATTTAGGCTGGCTGCTGGGCCTGGGGCTGGGTGTCGGCGTCTATTTTTATTACTGGGGCGCCTGGCGGCGTGAATCCCGGCTCCTGCTGTACCTGGCGGGAGGATGGCTGCTCGCCTTTCTGTTGCTTCCTGTGCTGGGTTCGATACCCTTGCAGTTCATGGGCGGTTTCCGGCTGACGCCGCCGCGCAGCGACGACTGGGCGGGCATCCTGGGCGTATTCATCGCCGGCATGCTGTATTGCCGTCGATACGGCTTGGGCGGCGTGACGCTTGCCGGTTCCCTGTCCGGCCTTATCGGCGGATTCTCCTTTGCCTTCGTGCCTTTTCTGCGTGCCCTGCTGCGCATGCCGGGACATCCCGCATTGAACCCTGGCGGCCCTTCCGGCCTGTGGGCCCACTATCAAAGCGCCAACTGGCACAGCATCATGGAACAACTGCACGGCTTCGGACACGGCATAGCCTTGGCGATAGCGTTGGGCGTGTTGGCCGTATTCGTAAAACCGCACGAGGGTAGCCAAGAACGCAAGCGCTGGCCGGAATTTACGGCCATTGTTCTGGTGCTATTTTTCATCACGTTCCTGAATGTCTGCAAGAACGTGGAACAGTGGGCGGACGTTGTTCCGGCCTCCATGAAAATGCCGCTGGTGGGCACTCTGGAGTTCAGCGCTTCCACGTGGTTCCTCATTACATGGATTGTCCTGGCCGCGCCGGTGATTGCCTTGATGACAGTGCATCTCAAGCGCCCCCTGCCGATTGTGCCCACTTCCTGGACGGCCCGCGGACAAGTGATTTATCTGGCCTTCCTGTGGATCATGGTAGTCGCCAATTTTGAGCGGGCATTGGTCCATTTTCACGAAAACCGGCTGGTGACCGAATGGGTGATCATCGTGAACGCCGCCCTGGCAACGTTTCTGATAGTGTTTTTACCAAGGGATGCCGCAATTCTTGAAACAACCGAACCGGAATCCTGCCGATCACTGGTGCGGCGTCTCTGGCTTGGGGCGCTGCCCGTGATTCTCTGTGCCCTGTTGCTAATGGCGGTAGCAAGCCGGATACTGTACGGAGATGCCCCGTTCGAGTCCAAAGAGATAAATCATAAACGTTGGGGCGAAGAAGCCCAATGGCGGGTCAATCCTATTCTGAAACATGGAACTCATCGTTGAATACACTTCAGGAAATCGTATACTCTGTAATCGACGCATCCGACAGGTCTGACGGACCGGACTGATCCGTTCGGTCAACCCTAACACGACGGAGGAACCGTATGAACCCGATGAAAATAACCTGGCCCGTTATCATGGTGTTTTCCGTGTGCATATTCGTGAGCGCCGGTGAATCCGGCGGTTTTCTCCCGGGCGAACGTGTCTTAATGGAGGCGCATAATTGTTATCCCTATCATGGGCTCTGGCATAACCGCATTGACCGGGCGCTGGAAACGGGGGTCCCGCTGGGCATTGAAATCGACCTGTGCTGGCACGCGGAAGGCAATGACGGTGCGGGACGGCTGGTCGTCGCCCATGAGGGGCCCTTTGACGGCAAGGAACCGACATTGCGTGAATACTTTTTTGAGCGGGTACGGCCGCTGGTTGAACAGGCGCTGGCCTCGGAAGACAAGCGCCATTGGCCCCTGATCACGCTCAATATCAATGATATTCGCGGCCATGACAGGGCCATGCACCCCGCTGTCTGGACGCTTACCGGAGAATATGAGAACTGGTTGTGTACAGCCGTGAAGGGCCCCGCGCCGGATCCCGTCACGCCCATCGAGATTAAACCTGTCCTGGTACTGACCGGTGGAGGCCGCCCGGAAATCGAGCAGTTTTATGATGTTGTGCCCGTGGGGGGCCGGCTGCGCATCTTCGGCCGCGGCAGCGATGACAAGCCGGCGGACAATTTCAGGCGCTGGGTAAACTACTCCTGGAGCGCGGTCGAACCGGAAGGGCAGAATCAAGCGGGGGAATGGACCAGCGACGACGCCGAACGGCTGGCCACCCTGGTGAAACAGGCCCATGAGCAGGGCTATTGGATACGCTTTTATTCTCTGAATGGACACAATCAGGTAACCGGCCTCCGTTTCGGCTGGGGTACCGGGTATAACTTTGGCTCACTGGAAGTGGCACAACAACGCTGGGAGGCCGCCCGTGCGGCCGGGGTTGACTTCATAGCCACCGACCAGTGTGAAGAAGCGGCCGCCTGCTTAAAGAAAGCGGCCGGAAACAACGCTGAATAATCCCTGTGCGGGCTTGACAAGGAGTACGCCCATGGGCGGTAGTTTCGGGATGCAGGCAACCAGTCTGGCCGGTCTCTTCTGCATGGTCCTTCTGGCCTGGCTGCTTTCGGAAGACCGGAAACATATTCCGTGGCGCATCCTGTTCTGGGGGCTGTTCCTGCAGGTGTTTCTGGGCATGGCGATTCTGCATACGCGTCTGGGCGCCCAGCTGTTTAACGGGGTCAACCACGTTTTCGACTTCATCACTGCCGCCAGCACGGAAGGCGCAGCCTTTGTATTCGGCAATCTCACCCGGTTATTTGTACTTGAGCGGGTCTTGGTGCCGGGCCCTGACGGTCAACTGGCGGCCCAGGAACCTTTTGTCATCAATGCCATCTTCGCGTTTAACGTGTTGCCCGTCATTATTTTCGTGGCCGGGCTGGCGGGCATCCTGCAGCATTTGGGCGTTATTCAAGCCGTGGTCCGCGCCATGGCCTGGATCATGCGCCGCACCTTGAAAACGTCAGGCGCGGAAACATTTGGCGCGGCTCTCCTTGTATTTACCGGCATTGAATCCACAGCTGCCCTGGGCGGGTATCTGCAGCGCATGACCCGTTCCGAACTGTTTACCATCATGACCACCTTTCTCGCCACTATTGCGGCCAGTGTCATGGTCGCTTATGCCAACTTCGGCGCGGAACCGGGGCATCTGTTAACCGCCTCGCTCATGAGTGCGCCCGCCGCCATCCTGATCGCCAAGATGATGGTGCCGGAAAAGGAGGTACCGGAAACCTCCGGAATCACCAGCGTACGCCTGCCCGTGGAAAGCCAGAACATTTTCGACGCGGCAGCGCGCGGCGCGACGCTGGGATTAAACATGGCCTTAAATGTCGCCGCCATGCTTATCGTTTTCGTCGGATTGATCTATCTGGCCGATCAGGCCGCGATAGCCGTTTCAGGCGTATCAATCACCACGCTGTTAGGATACTTCTTCCGACCGTTTGCGATGGTCATGGGCGTCCCCTCAAAGGACATTGGCCCGTTGGCCGAATTACTCGCAACCAAAACCGTTTTTAATGAGTTTATCGCCTACCAAAACCTGCAGACCTTCATTCAGGAGGGTACCTTAAGCAAAAGAACCATTACTGTAGCCACCTATGCATTATGTGGTTTTTCCAATCCCGGCAGCCTCGGTATCCTTATCGGCGGCATGTCCGCCATCGCCCCGGAACGCCGCGGCGATATCGCCCGAATGACCGTGCGCGCATTCATAGGCGGCAGTTTGGCCGCCTTCATGACCGCTTGCGTTGCGGGAATGCTGACGGGCGACTAGCTGGCACGGGGAGAAGCCCGGGACCACTTAATTCACTATATTCAGCCTGCAACCTGTAGGAGTCCATTGATGGAATTTGAAACACCGGCAACACCCGCACCCACGGAGATCCTTCCCGGTGTCGGCGTTGAAATGCCCGCGGGATGGCGTCTGCTTCCTCCGGAAACACCAAAGGCCCCGCCGGTTCAAACCAGCCGCCGGCCTGATATCACCGGGTTATTGCTTTTGCTGCTGATTATCGTTTTTCACACCGTCCTGAACACTTACTGGCTGAACGTGGACCGCCATCTTATCCGGTGGGATGAGGCTCACCATATACAGCAGGCCGAAGCGTTTCATGACGCCCTCTTCCCGCCTGAGGTACGGGGCGTTTTGGCGCGCCTGATGGCGGCTATCGGGATTGAATCTCCCTATCCGCCGCTATCCCATTTTCTTGGGACCGCCGCCATACACCTTTTCGGCGACACCCCGGATGGGGCCGCCCTTTCCGGAAGTTTTGCGCTGGCCTTGTTACTGTTGGGTATTTACACGCTGGCACGCCAGGGCATGGCGCCGCACAACGCCCTGCTCACTGCGGTCGTCGCCTCGTTAACGCCCATGATTTACGGCTATTCCCGGATGGTCATGCCGGACACCCTGTGCGGCGCCCTGGTTCTATGGGCGCTGTTTGCCCTCTTGAAATCCGATTTTTTCCGCAAGACGGGCTGGACCTTGCTTTTTAGCCTCCTTTGCGGACTGGCACTCCTGACGAAACAAACGGCCCTGATTTACCTGGCCCTGCCCATGGCATTGGCGTGGAGTACGGGTATGGTAAAGGCGCTGGTCCCGGAAAAAGCGTCGGGTGATGCCACCACCCGACGCCCATGGGCAAAACTTCTGTTTAATCTCGGTTTGTGCGCCATAGTCGTCACCGCGGTTTGCTCCTGGTGGTATTTCAGCCATCTGGAATATGTGTACACCTGGTGGAGCACACATCGGGGGCATGATATAAGCCTGTTTCAACCCGGCATCGCGTCACGCCTCGCGGGCGCCCTGCCTGAGGTAACGGAAACACCTGAAGCGCGCATTGCTTTTGATCCCGCCATCTCCGGATTCTCCACAGACACCGCCCCCCCTTCCGCCGCCTGTCCTGATACCCGGCTTTTGGCGCCTTACCATCGCTTCTGGAAACGCTACCTGATCTATTTGGTAAACGAAGTAACCTTTCTGCCTTTGGCACTGGTGGCGCTGGCCGGGGTGCCCGCGTTATTACTCAAACGCAACCGTACCGCCCTGGCGCTCTTCTTGCTTTCCTGGCCGCTGGGTACCTATCTGCTGTTGACCGGCCTCTTTTCCCTGCACAGCCCGAGGTTTCTTTACGGTATGGCGGCGGCGCCGGCCTTTTTGGCCACACTCGCCCTGGATGCGGTGCCTTTTGTGCGTTTACGCCGGTTGCTATGGGGGATATTGCTGCTTTTCCTGACGCTGCAGTTCCTCAATCTGAGTCTGATTCCTTTTGGACCCGCAAAGCGGCTGGAACTTCCCGTGTTATCCCATGAACCTGAAGTAAAGCAGCGGGGTAATTCGGGTATGACCTTATACAAGGATACCATCCGGACGGGGCACTACATCCTGCAGGCGCCCAGCGGGGGAAAACAGGTTCCGGAACTTCTGCTCAAATCCATGGCCGACCACGAATCCACACGTCAAGAGGCTCCTCCTGCGGAAGGGGCGGCCGGGGCTGTCGCCTGGTACCAGGAGGTTTCCCCCGTACCGTCACCACTTGGTCTCGATTTTTATACCCGGAGAATGGAAGCCAGCCTAAAAAAGGACGGTTTACGGCATTTTGCCCCGGTCAAAGCCCAATCGCGAGCAGCGGAAGGCACCCTGCCCGAATTGGCGGAAACCGCTTACATAGTGCTGTATCAGCCCCTGTAAGGTGACTATATCGCGGCACTCGAGAAAAATATGGCCTTCTTTCTGGAGCAGGGCTTTGAAAATATTTCAGCGTTAAAGGTCGAAGACAACAACCCCGCGGGGCCGGGCTATGCGCACGTGCTGGCGCAAAAAGGGCTTCCCAACCTTGAAAAAACAAGCAATCTCTTTGAGATGTACAAGGTTTTG
>MTKZ01035608.1_pt1 | contig 17668 bp, 17 predicted proteins | sample 1042781 | NCBI WGS metagenome assembly MTKZ01 (sample SAMN06212207, study PRJNA360539) | anaerobic digester metagenome | biome: Wastewater treatment plant; material: sludge; isolation source: anaerobic digester fed with sludge from wastewater treatment plant | place: Denmark: WWTP Viborg ... | reverse complement strand
ATAGGATTTCTGCAAAGACCGAAGGGCCCATTCGTAATAAGCTGACCAGGTTTAAAGTATTTTAAGAAGTAAACGGCAGAATAGATCCAGAAAACAATACCGATTACTAACCACACATAACCTGATACTCTGGCATATATGTTATCCAGAAATTTCAGATCGAAGAATTCAGGGTATATATACATCACTACTAATGAAAGAATTATGTATGGCAAACATAATAGTGCCAGCTTTGGTCCGCATCCAAAAAGTGTCATAGATGTTTTCATTTTTAACTTCTTATTATCTGAATTGCAAGTTTATCGAATATTTTACCTGATAGTTTCTTGAATGGGTTTAATTTCACCGGATAAAAATAATCAGACTCAAACCACCCCTTATCCCTGAAGTATGTATAGTCTCTGCAGCTTTCATCAAGCATTTTATACATACTTGTCCTCGCCATTCTGAATATCATTAACCACCAGAGTGTTGGGACCGGAAATTCCTTTTTTACAAGTTGCGCATAGAATTTTTTGCTCTGAATTTCGATTGATCGGTTAAATTTCTGCTGGGATTTTTCAGTCATTGGTTCAAGTGTTTTTAGACAACATCCTTTAACCACATTAAAACCCAGTCCTTTTCCTACGAAGTCGAGGTATTTTACAATATTCTCTCCCTTTCCAATTCCCTGAACAACAATACTTGTAAAGGTTTTTCCGAAAAAACCGGGGCGATGGAAACCATAACCAAGCCTGTCAAGGAATACTTTCATTAATCCTGATACCTGGAATGAATAATTGGGTGATGCAAATATCACTCCATCCGAATCATTGATCTTCTCTATAAGTTTATCCCTGTCATCCTTATGCGGACAATGCTCTTCCCCTTTGTCAAAGCAAATCCTGCAACCTTTACAGATTCCAATATTGTACTCACTTAACCGAACCAATTCATACTCCACATTCCCAAGAGAATGTAGATTTTGAAGGAATTTTTCACAGGCAATATAAGAATGCCTTTTCCTTCCGCTTCCAATTATTGCTGTTACTTTCATTGTTATATTTAATTTAAAATATCAGCCAGATTTGTCGATCTATTTATTACATCCTTAACTAAAATTTCTATCAGTCTCTTTGGTTCTTCAAACATCGGACTATGAGCTGATTCGTTAAAAGTGTAAAATCCTTTAACCGGAGCCTCTATTGCTTTAAGGTATTCTTTTGATAAATCCTTATTAACCGTCAGATCATATTTCCCACTGAAAAAATAAACCGGAATTTCAAGTCGGGGTACTTGAGTTGTGATATCAGACTGAATAATCTCACTTCTCAGTCCGGTTTTTTTCAGGAAAGAAAATTTTGAAATCCAGATATTCAATTTCTCGCTTATCGTGTAAGCTTTGCAGGTCCATACAGGCAGAAAAACATCTTTTATAATTGATCTCATGTTATGCATAGTTCCTATGCCTAGATCGTGCTGTGCCTTATCTCTTAAAACGGAATTGAAAAAAGGTAAAATAAATGATTCATTGTCAAGTATCGGGTATTTATTTAATTCAACAACCATTTTGGAGTTCCCATTGGCCAGGTACTGGTCCATCATATATTTGTAACACAGTACTTCTGACTCTGCCTGACGGGTAATCTGTGCGATTCCAATGTATGCATAAAATAATTGGGGATAATCCGCAACTGCCTGGATTGCGAAAGCTGTACCGCCGGAGTGAGCCATTATATAAATCTTTTCTTTTCCAAAGCGATGATACAGGTAATTCGTTACCTCGATCGCATCTGAAGCCAGTTGTTCCAGAGTCATGCTTTCCAGGGTAACCTCTGGTGTATATGAAATTCCACCACCTCGTTGTTCCCAGTAACAAACAGTAAAATGATCTTCCAAATCCACAGGAAATTTTTCGACCAGAAAAAACTCAGAGAAGGCGGGACCTCCATGTACAAAAAGTAATACAGGATTCTGTATATTCTTTCCCCGCAAAAACATCCCTTGCTTTACTCCACCAATTTTTATATATATTTTTTCGGAAATACTACCTGCCAGTATCTGCCCGCTTTGATCTAAATAGGGCTTCAATCTACCTGGACTTATTACCAATAAGGTGGTCAATAGAGTAATCAGACACAAGAATATAATGGAAAGGAATAATAGCATAGCAGGTCTTTTTTTTCGAATTATGGTCATAAATACTTTCTTTTTTAAATAAGGTGAAGTTAGTTGATCTTTTTTGAAATTAATTGATTACATGGCAGTATTCATTTACCTCCTAAATAACTTTTAATTGAACCCAGTTTTCAAATGTGGTAGTTGGTTTACTGAGCAAACAGTTTGTTTCGTCTGGATTACCCAATTCTTTTACTTTTTCAAAATAACCAAATAGTGAAGCGGCCTTGAATATCCTGTTTACTGCATAATCCCTCATTTTCGGTAGATAATGATATATGAATTGCTTCGCATCCGTAAATTGCTTTGTCCAGGTCCTTCAGGTTAAAAACATCGCCCTGAAACATCTCGAATTCTCTATCAAACATCTATTGGTTTACATTTCTTGAAAACAAGCGGAGTTGAAATCCTGCTTTATCCATGTGACTGACTACCGGCTTAGCCAGCAATCCACTTGCACCTATGACCAGAATTTTCATATTTAGGTTTTATGATTTTAATAATGTCTTCTTATGATATAATATATTGATCTGAATTGCGAGGGATCCTTCCTGTAAAAAGCTATCTCTTTCAATTCTGCTTTGAACGCAGCTTTTGCTTGTTTAATTACAATGGAGTTAATTTCCGCTTCAAGTTGCCTGTAATAGTCATTCCACCAGACAATTTCATCAAGGAACAGGGTACCAACCAGATCACAGCCATTTTTTAATATGAAATCGCATTTCATTTCATGGTCCTTGTACTCATCATGAATCAAAAAGTATCCTCCTTTCCTTATCATTCTGATCACTTTTACAAATCCCTGCCTGAATCCTATTATATTCAGAAATCCTTCTGCAAGAATGATATCGAAATAATCTGATTCTGTTTTAAGATCAAAGAATGAGATATTTAAAGGATTAACATGATTCTCGAGTTTCTTATCGGCTAATTTCATTTGAAGCCATTCCAAAGCACGTTTATCAGTATCAATTGCAGTTATTATTCCACCATAGTTTTCAGCAATCCATAGAGTTGGGACACCGGTCCCGCATCCTATATCAAGTATTTTAGGATTGCTGATCTTCGGAAGCAGTGAAACAGCTTCCGCCAGATATTTCAAAAGTCCCTCCCGGCATTTGTCTTTTATTTGATAGTACTCTTTGGTCATTTCTTTGATTCAAAAAATTAATTATACCGGTATAATCTTATTCTCCTCCATTGCCTACCCACTCCAGGGTTAATTTTAGAACGTTAAGAAGAGGTTCTATGGTAAGAATGTCCGGATTATCCCACTTCTGATGATAAAATTTCACCATCTGCTGAGGTACCTTAAATCCAAGGAGGGTTATTGCTTTTAGTCCTGCCTTGCTGAAGGGGCCTGAATCGTTTGCAGTTCCAAGGGTGGCGGGTTTCACTTTGAAGGGAACCCCGGCACGTTCTGCTGCTTCGACAACACTTTTCACTATCTGAGGTGAATTCTTTACAGTGCCGTTAATATCCGAAGTCAGGATGACAAATTCAGGATTGGCAACAGTTTCAATATTAAGCATCCTTGTGTCCAGTCGTTTTAACTCTTCAAGATGGCGTTTTACATAACGTCGTGAGCCTCTGTACCCTGATTCCTCGCCTCCAAAGGATATAAATCTGATTTCTGTATCTTCGGGGATGTAAGTGGGATTTTTTACGAGAAACCTGCACAAAGCCACCGATAAAGCACATGCCGAGAGATTGTCTGCAGCACCCGGCACGTTGCCTCCATCTTTCCCTTTGCGGGTAAAAAACAAAGCAAAGATAACGGCAGGTATGATCGGGTAAGCCATCATAATCCATCCCAGAGTTCCGGTGCGAACCATGTCGGCATTGTCTGTAATTAAACCCCAAAGCTGGATGATGCTCATCACCAGTATGATGACATATCCTATAAAGAAAGTTGCTAATAGGATAAAGAAGCCATAACCAAGGAAACTAAGCCATGTATTCTCTGGAGCACTGTCATGGTGACCGCTGATAATAAGCAATTGCTTCACAATCCTGGAACCTGGATTTCGCAGCGTTCCGATCACATTTATTGACTCTTTCTTTCGGAATAATGGATCAAGCAGTTCATGGGAAAGGACAAATTCGTAGATAAACAGGACGGGTGCCAATATTGAAAATACGAGCGCAGCAATGGATGTCAGCCAGGGTGAAATTCCCATAAGGTACCCCATGGAAATATTTAACAGGGCGGCAAAAAGCATGAAAAGACCACATAAGGGGTAAGAACTCAGGAATGCATCAGGCGCAAACGTAAACTCTTCACTTGTAACATTATCTGTACCAAGGTGTGATTCTAATTCCTTTTGAATAATATCTGCCCTTTCACCTTCCTGGGGACTACCTGGCAAACCCGGACCAACATCCCTGCAGATCTTTTTAACAAAATTTAAAGCATAACTCGCATCGCTGTTTGTAATAATCTCAGGCATTGATAAATATTATTAATTGTATAAGTTTCCTTCAATCCCTTGCTTTAACCTGCTTACAAACCTTGCTGCTGGCGCTCCATCCACCAAATTTCCAGCGCAGTGCCCACTCATCATCTTCTCCGGCAATACCTGATTCTTTCCAGTTTTTCTTTGCTTTCTCAATTTCCAATGTAATTTCCTCCATTGATTTTCTGGCTGTATCCCTGACAACATATTTACATGGAATGGGAATGCCATTATGTTTTAATTCTATTGCAGTATCAATATCCACTTCATCAAAATAATACAGCTTTTTCCCACAGCGGATGTGATTTAACTACTTATTATCTTCTAAGGCTTTAGCAATTCAACTAAGGAGAAAACCAAAGAAAGATGTATTATGGCCCTCCTTTCTCTGTGATCTTAGTTTTTGCCTGATATCTGTCACATCAAGTTCTATCAGGGCAAACATGTTATGTCCTTTCTTGAGTGCATCGTATGCATATAATGATAATAGCCTGAAAGGGGTTAATTTTTTTACCTCATATTTCATGTCTGTCAGATGAATGGATTTATACATAAATGCAAATAATTCCATCAAAATTAAACTAAAACAAGCATTTAAAAAATTGAATTATCAGAGTATCAGTATTAATAGAGGATGGTTTATCGAGATTTAAATGTTAATTATGGCAAATGGCGAACTCTATACATAAAAACAAATATTAATGCATAAATTTAGATATATTAAGAGGCCGCAGTATAAAATTAGATATATACCTATATTGTTCCTTGATTATTTACCCGAAGAAAAGACATCCTGAAAAATAGACTCAAGTGCTTCAATTTCATCATCATTAAGCATATGAAAGGTGCTTCTTCTCCTTTTTGGAAAGACTCCGTTATTCTGATGAGTAAACCGGATAAATGAATCTATCAGCTTATCTGGCATATCGATCCTCTGTTTCATTAACTCCTTGGCTTCATCATAGTTTTGAAGGAAATTCAATTCGTTTGGAAGATCCTGGGAAATAGATGTTTCAATTACTGTACATAAATATTCAGTTTGTGCTGTGAGATCTGGGAACTTATAATATCTTTCAACTTCTGAAGCATTTAAGACGTTTAATTTTTGTTTTTTAGCTCTTGTAAACTTAATTATTTGCATAATTGGTTTTGAATATGCTTCAAGAGCTTCATCGTAAAGTTTCAAATTATTTACCATCTGAGCTGAAACAGGTATTATCTCATAATATTTATTAATCATCAGAATTGAGATATAATTATAAAAAGTAAGGTATTGATATTAATGCGTTCTGATAACTGTATGTCATTCTAATCTTTATATATTATCAAATCCATCATATCAGATTCAACTGACCAGTCATTTAAACCATTCTTATCAAGCATGGCACAAACTTCTTCCGGCATATAGCTTGCAGCAATTGATGTTCTCCAGTAATAACCTATATTATTGGGGATAAACCTGCTGAATATGGCAACTATTAACCGGCCAAATGCATTCATATCCCTTCTGGAATCGTGAATATATAATTTCCCTTCTGGTTTTAAGACCCGTTTTATTTCCTTAAAAACTCTCTCCGGCTCTTCCCAGTGATGTAGTGAATCCCTTGATATAACCAGATCAAATGTATCATCATTAATTTCCGACATGTTTTCAGCAGAACCTTGTATGAATACAATATCAGGAAATCCTTCCTTTGTTGCGTTTTCAGAAGCAACTCTGATCATGTCGGGAGAAGTATCCAGTCCAATCAGCTTCAGGTCTTTCCTTTTCTTTAAAAGATAAATTCCGGCCCAGCCTGGTCCCGGTCCTATTTCCAATACGATTGAATTTTCTAAGGGATTTACTTTTTTTACCACATTGTCAGCAAAACGCAAATATTCCCTGCCAAGCTGTTTTTTCATTATCTCACTGTATTGCTCCATTGTCATTCCGGGGTTATCTTCAATTGCACCCCCCTCAGGAATTCTCAGTTTTGTTCTTTTCATGTTTTACTGTTTGAATAATCTGTATGACAATATTTAATTGGCTTCCAGGTATAAAAAGTAAAATCATTGGGTAAGGTCCCAGATCCCGGCAGCCCTTTCAAGTTCAATAAGCGCTGCAGTATATTCAAATAATGCTTCTATATAATTTAATTGCAGACCTATATAAGTTCTCTGAGCGTTCAATACATCAACCAGGCTGCTTTCCCCATGCTGGTATGAATAAATCCGTCCCTGGAGTATTTTGTCAGCATCCCCAACCAGACCAAGATTATAATGTTCGACCTTCTTATTCTGGACAATAAAATTACAATACGCCTGGAGAACTTCTGATGTTATTTGAAGTTCCGTTTCCTCATATATTGTCTGGCTCTGTTTCACTGCCAGATCAGCAGCCTGAAGAGATCCTCTGTTGAGGTTCGAAAATTTTATTGGGAAAGAAATACCGGCACTTAGTCCATTAAAAGCCGGAGCTGGTGCTATCTCATTCTTGACTATAGAGTTATATGAATACCCTGTTTCAAGACTGAATTCAAAAGCACGGTTAGCTTTCAGTAAATTCAGGTTTTTCTCAGATACTTCTTTATTCTTTATAGCTACCAGCAGATCTGCACGATTCTGAACTGCTTTGTTAATAAGCTCGCTAAGATTGAGATCACGTTGTTTATATGGAAAATTGTCGGCTGGATAATCCAATGTATCAGAAAATCTTTTCCCTTGGAGAAACATCAGATCTATAAGATTACTTTGCATATCAGCCAAACTTTGATAAACCTCTGTCTGTTGCGATCTTGCTTCCAGGGAAGACTGTAATGCGTCAATGCCTGTAGCTTCTCCGTTTTTAAGTCTTATGCTGTCAGTACTGGCAAGACGTGACATTTGTTCATAGATATTTTCCTGCAGAAGGTAAATCTTCTGATTTTTTAAGCTGGCAAAATAACTTAATGAAGCATCAGCCCGGAGATTCTGGAAATAAGCATCAAGAATCACTTGTGACAGCTCGTGCTGCGATCTGGCGAGAGATATACCTGCTCCCCGTTTATTGCCTGTATTAATTGAGTAACTGATTCCTGTTTCAACAGATTGTCCCATCTGAAGTGTTCTGTCTTCATTATTTGAATAGGCAACTGAAACTTCCGGATCAGGGAATACTTTTGAAGCTTTAAATTCAGCCTCAGCTATACTTACATTGAATTGTCCGGCAATATATCCCAGGTTGCCTTTCTTCACACTCAACAGGAATTGAGATAAAGTAACGGGATTACTCTTAAAATTTATTTCCTGCTGGGAATATGTAATATTTGCCGCCGAGACAAGCAGTAGTGAGAACAGAATCAATAACCTTGATATTTTTTTCATGTGAATTTTATAATCTTTCCGGGTTGTTTCTATTTAAGAACTTTTTCTCCATCATATAATAGAGAGCAGGAAGTACTGTCAGGGTAATTAAAGAGCCAAATGCAAGTCCATATACAATTACAGTTGCCAGAGGGCGTTGCACATCTGAACCGATATTTGTTGACAGCGAAGCAGGAACCAATCCAAGAATTGCTACAGTTGATGTCATCAGTATCTGACGGAAACGGTGGGTCGCACCTTTGACAACTGCATCTTTTAACATCTCACCTTCCCTCCTTAGATGATTTATATGGGAAATCATTAAAACGCCATTCATGGTAAATATTCCAAATAGGGCAATGAAACCTACTGCTGAAGAAACATTAAAAGTCATGCCCGTTACATTTAGAGCAATCATTCCACCGAAAACAGGAAATGGTAATGTTGCCATCTGCAACCAGGCTTGCCGGAAATTACCAAAACTCCAGAAAAGTAGAAGGAACATAAGTGCAAGTGATAGCGGTAAGATCAGGATAAGCCGTGCAAAAGCCCTTTTCTGATTGTCAAACTGCCCGCTCCACTTAAGAAGGAACTCATTATGATTATAAGATATATTTTTTTCTATAGCCGCACTTGCCTCTTTGAGAAATGAGGTTATATCGCGGTTACGCATGTTGATCCTTACAGTCATGAACCTGCTGTTCTCTTCACGATTAATAATTCCCGGGCCGGTAGTCGTAGTTATTTCTGCAATCTGGGATAATGGTATTTTTGCTCCAGTCGCTGAAGTCAGGAGCAAGGAACCAATTTTTTCGGGTGTTTCTCGTGATTGCTCATTATATCTGCCTATAACGTCATAGACTTTGTTGCCAATGAATACCTGTGAAATAGCTTTTCCTCCGATAGCAACCTCAATCAGTTCAGAAACATCAGAGACATTCAATCCGTATAATGCAATCTTATCACGGTTTGCATGTATCTGGAGCTGTGGTAAAGGTGGCTCCTGCTCAATACTGACATCGCCGGCACCTTTTATACTGGTTACGGTGGACACGATTTCTTCAGCAATTCTCCTGGCTTCTTCCTGGTTTTCACCAAATATTTTAATTGCAAGATCACTATGAGAGCCTGCAATCTGATCCATAACCATATCAATGATAGGTTGTGAAAAGCCGACACTATAACCGGGGAGTTTAGCAAGATCCATTGTTAGTTCATTGATCAGATCCGTTTTCTTTTTTCCATTCTTCCATTCCTTATATGGTATCAGGCCTACTCCACATTCTGCATGAGATGTCGAAAACGGATCAGTTCCTTCATCATCCCTGCCAACCTGGGTCATGACATACTGTACCTCATCATATTTCATTATGTGCATTCTCAGAGTATCAGCCATAGCTTTTGATTTTTCAAGGGTGGCGCCTGGAGGCATCTGAACCTGAAGCCAGAGTGAACCTTCATCGAGAGTTGGCAGGAAGTCCTTACCTACAGTGTAGGATAAGAATATGGTTGCTGCCATTATTAGAGCCAGGGGAATAAATACTTTCCCTGGCCTTTCAAGGAGGTTTGCTGTAAAACGCCGGTAGAGTTTTGTAAGTTTCTCAAGCCACCTGTTATGATACACTTTCTGCGGTTTGCGATAGATTATAAAAGCAAGACCGGGAATTAGCAGAAGAGCGACCCCTAATGCTCCCAGAATAGCAAAACCAACGGTATAAGCCATTGGTGAGAACATCTTTTTCTCAATTCTTTCAAAAGTGAAAAGTGGTAGATATGCCATAATGATGATCAGCATTGAGAAAAAAATCGGCTTCCCCATTTCCACACAGCGTTTTATTATATTTTCCTGCTGCAGCTCTTCCAATGGATTCTCTTCTCTTTTTCTAAGAATAGTCTCAAGCATAACGATTGAACCTTCTACAATTATTCCAAAATCAATTGCCCCAAGGGAGAGGAGGTTAGCCTGAATGTTGGTGAAATACATGAAAATGAAAGCAATAAGCAGCGAGAGGGGTATGGTCACAGCAATTACAAGCGCGCTACGCCAGCTTCCGAGGAAAATTATCAGAATCCCAATTACCAGCAGTACTCCAAACAGTAATGTATGAGAAACAGTATTAAGGGTCGCGTTAACCAGATGAGTCCTGTCAAGGAAGATATGGATTTTAACATCTTCCGGCAGTATCTTATTATTCAATTCATCAATAGCATCATGGACCTCTTCCAATACTACTGATGGATTCTCATAACGGAGCAGCTGTACAATCCCCTGGACGCTCTCGCTGTAGTTTCTTTCTCTGTCGGAATAGCCAAATACTCCTTTACGTTCGAAATTGCCGTACTTCAATGTTCCCAGATCACTTAAATAAACAGGGATGCCATCGGCACTCTTAATAACGATCTTTCCAAGGTCATCGAGATCTTTAATAAGTCCAACCCCCCTTATAACGTATGTGAGATCGCCACGGTCCAGCATACTGCCTCCGGCATTGGCGTTGTTCTTATTGATACTCTCGACCACAACATTCAGGGGGATATCATATTTTTCCAGTTTGCTCGGGTCAATCTCAATCTGATATTGTGTTGTAATTCCTCCGAAATTCTGAACATCAGCAACTCCCATAACCTGTTTGATTCTGGGAATTATAACCCATTTTTGCAGATCAGTGATTTCGCGCAGAGTGTAACTATTACTTTCAATTATATACCGGCATACTTCACCTGTCGGAGATGTAAGCGGATTTAATTCAGGCATGGCTCCGAAGGGAAGGTCAATTCCATTAATTCTTTCCTGTACCCTTTGCCGGGCCCAATAATCGTCAATGCCATCTTTAAACACCAGGAGAATGGAAGAAATTCCGAAAAGGTTCTTGCTTCTCATGGTTTGTAAACCCGGCATCCCGTTTAATTCACGTTCAAGAGGAATAGTAATCTGTTGTTCGATTTCTTCTGCTGCCAGTCCAGGTACCTGTGTAACAACCTGAACTGTCACATCGGCTATATCAGGATAAGCATCGATAGGCAACTGGAACCAGGAATAAACACCTACTGCAGCAACCAGAACAAAACATGTGGCTATAAGCAGCCGTCTGTGGATAAAAAGCCGGAATAATCTTTCCATAAAATATCAATTTAGCGAAGGTAAATGCCACCTTCCGACACAATTATGGTTCCGGTTTCAAGGCCTGAATGTACCATTAACTTCTTGTCTGGAAGAGATATGACTGAGACTACTCTTTTTACATATATTCCATGGCCTGCCTTCACAAACAAATAGCTTTTATTGAAATCCTGCAAGACCGAGCTTGCCGGTATAATTATGGCATCTGTCAATTCATGATAGAACCTAACAGTCACAAACATGCCTGATTTGAGAAAGTTTTCCGGATTTTCACATTCGATAAATACTTCGACTGAACGGGTTTGTTCATTCATTATGTTTCCTATATAATTTACCACCCCCTTAATTGCCTTATCAGGAAAACCCTCCATAAATATTTCTACCTGGTCCTGAAGACTTATAGTTCCCAGATCTTTTTCCTTTACGCGGGCTACAACCCAGATCTTACGCAGGTCGGCAATTGTTACAATTGGATCAGAATCAGATTTAATATACTGACCAACAGTAATATCAGTACGTACAATCTCCCCCGAAATAGGTGATCTCACGATCAGCGGCTGTGTCAGATCTGCTTCCTCAGGATTTATATTGAAGATTTTCAATATTGCGGTTGTTTTTTCACATACTTTATCTGCCAGGTCTAATGCAAGCTTTGCTTCATCGAATTCCTTTCTTGAGCTGATACCTGATTCTAAAAGGTCCTTTTTGCGTATGTAATTTTTTTCAGCGAGTTCTCTTTCACGTCTGGCCTGAAGACACATTCTTACCGACTCAAGGTAATCTGAAGAACTAACCTCGAATAAAGGTGTTCCGGTGGTTACCTTTTGTCCAAGTTTTATAAAAGATTTTACAATTCGTCCTTCGAATGGTGTTGTAACCTCAGCAAGATGACCAGAAAGCGGTTTAACAACGCCTGTGGTGTTTATCTGTATGTTATACTCCTGAGGTTTAACAGTATGCAATATCAGCTTCGAGTTTACAATAGCATTTGCAGGAACGAATACTGTATCGCCACTGGCAAAGATATTATTAGGTTCAACAGGGTTATGTCCGCCTCTGAAACGTTTGTGATGCTGCTCCATTTGTCCCTTGCCGTTACTTTTATTTTCCTGATTACTATTCTTGGAATTATGGCAGGCAGCAAAAAAAACTACAAAAAACATGAAAAAAAACTTATTCATCTTAAAAGGTATAATGCTCATTAATGACTTCTGCTTCCAGCTTTTTGCTTTCAGCATATTTCAGATATTTCCAGATAAAAATGTGAGGATGTTAATTGAGCATTGTGGAGGGAGGTCCCCTCAAAAGAAATGGAGAATGGCAGATTCTTAATGGTAAGTTATTTACTTTTCTTGCAATGACTTCACCAGATAAGAAAAAAATTACACAGGCCAGGGTTATGCCTGAGGCGATATTTACAATTAAGTTATTAAGTTGAAAAACCAGCAGGTAACCTGGATGGTTATGACTATGTAAAGGTTTTCCATCCCGGTCGGGTTTGAATGGATGGGAATGAACAATTATGTTGCCGTCATAAATATGAGTATGATCAAAGAAAGTATTACTCCCGAAAAGTCCCAGGAACAGGATCAGAAAAAAGTATCTGGATATATTAATACAGCACTTCTTCAAATAAACTGCTTTAAATTTTTAACAAATATAAGTTAATATTGATATAATCTGATCAGATCAACAAAAAAGGTGGCATTTACAAGCCACTTTTAATACTTTCTTAGAGATTCGTTTTATTTTTTTAATACTGTTTTCAGCACTTTCTCCTTATCAAGCTTCTTAGTGCAAAAGAACCAGTCGTAACAATGCATCTCTTCTTTGCTTTCCATACGTTCTTTTGCTACTCCGCAAGATCCTGCTGTAGGGACAATCACGTCATCACCCGGCTGCCAGTCGGCTGGGGTGGCAATTGAAAATGCATCCGCAGTCTTCATAGCAATAAGTGCCCTGTAAAGCTCCTCAAAATTGCGTCCCATACTCAGAGGATAGTAGATAACTGCTCTTATAATGCTTTTGGGATCGATAAAAAATACAGCCCTCACAGCTTTCGTGGAACTTTCACCTGGTTGCAGCATGCCATATTTGTGTGCAACCTCCATTGTGATGTCTTCGATGAGAGGGAATTTTACTTCAACATCTTTCATCCCCTTATATTCAATTTTCTCTTTAATTGTACGCAGCCAGGCAATGTGACTGTAGAGTCCATCAACAGATAGTCCGACGAGTTTACATCCGGCTTCCTCAAACCTTTTCTCCATGCTGGCGAATGTCATGAATTCTGATGTACATACAGGAGTAAAATCAGCAGGATGGCTGAATAATATTACCCAGTTTCCTGCATAATCAGACGGGAAATTAATGGGTCCCTGTGTTGTTACTGCCTTAAATTCAGGCGCTTTGTCGCCAATGCGAGGCATTGGTGTCACTTGATTGTCTTCCATAATTGTAATTTATTAGTTATTAATTATTTGTTGTTCATTACGTGTTTAGCGTTATGGTTATCTTTTTCTTTCAAGCATTAAATCAAGATCTTCTTTTAATGCTGAAAGATCTTCTTCATGTTCAACCTCCTGTGATAATATTGTCAGGATTATATTATAGGTAACCGGATCAGCAACTCTGGTTATATCGAGCAGATCACTATAGACACGGATTGCACACTGTTCACCCTTGATATTCTGATTCAGGATTTCTTCAACATAGGGATCTTGCGGTTCATCGTATCCGCAATTAGTGAGTTTCAACCATTCTTTTGGTGATAAAACAGGCGTTCCTCCGAGCTGAATTATTCTTGTAGCTATCAATTCTGCATGGCTCAATTCCTCTGTTGCATGCAGCGTCAGTTCTGCTATAACAGCATCTTTCATTGGTCCTTTGACGACTTTTGCCCCTATCCAGTATTGGTAATAAGCAAGCCATTCGTCAGATAAGGCCTTGTTTAATAAGTTGATTAATTCATCAATATCCATTTTAACGATTGATCTTCCTTTTTGTCCCATAGTAATACTATTTGGTTTATAATTATTTTAGTTTCTTTTTATCAGTAAATGTTCCCACCATCTGAAGTCTGATATCTTCAATTTTAAAATTCGGGATCTTCTTCATTATTAAATATTCGTCAAGAATATCATTAAGCTCGTTATCATAAAAATCTTCAATCCGGTCAGAGTCGGAGCAATATAAATGATGATGTCTTTCAACAATGGCATCATATCTCATTACATCAATATCAGTTTTGACCTTCTTAATAATACCGTATTTTACGAGAGTATCCAGGGTTTTATATACAGTTCCGGTTGCAATATTCGGATGGTATGATTTGATATAATTGGTCACATTTTCAGCATTTGGATGGTTGTTCAGGTTAATAACAGCGTCAAATACAGCGATCCTCTGTGGCGTTATTTTTAAGCCGCATTCCTTTAATGCTGCAATGATTTTTTTCTTATTCATAAATAATTATTAATTATATAAGAATCATACTTATATAGGATATTTACTAAGTTAATCAATTTTTCTCAGGAATTCAAGAGTTGCAAAAAAAAACAAATAAGGAATCTCTGTTATGATATAGAAACTCCGGTCAGCTTTTTATTTTTGCAAAATACATAGCAAATGAACGATACAGAAAGTGAGTCCATTTGCCGAAAGGGACTATTATCAGAGCCCACTGTACGAGAATAATCAAATGAAACAGGTAGAGCCATAAATTCTTTTCAAGCAAACCTGTGTCGATAAAAAGACGGACCATGAAAGCTGAAAAGCCCAATAATAAGAGCCAGATAACAAACAACCAGTCGGATGGCTGCGCGTATTTGCTTATCTCTTTATTTTTTTTAATACGTCCCGAAACGAAATCAATTGTAACTATAAATACAATCAAGCTCAATACGTATCCGAACACAATAATAAACAGGTTGTTGCTCGAAAACCAATCAAGAACCACTGTTGTAAAGAGCAAGCCTAAATACCCGATTACGAGTATGAAATGTTCAAACCATCTTAACAGGTTATCATCGCAACCAAGGGCTCTTTTCTGAGTAAACATATGGACAATCAGCTCCCAGATTCCTGTTGCATATTTTCTGACAGGCACTTTGATCCCTGGTTTCAGGACAATGAACCACCACATCCTGATTATATTTGGCAGAAGGATTATCGCAAAAACTGTTGCAATAGCCAGCATCTCAAATAAATGACCGGTATGCATCACTTTTTCAAGGTTAAAACTTTCACTATAGCTGTAAGCTAATACCCCGAGAGCGGTAAGAACCATAGCTGTCACTGTAAGAGGAAGAGATCTGTATAATAGACCGGATAATTTAGTCCAGTCATACACCGAAGTAAGCCATCTTCTTAATGACATCATTAATTCTCCGGGATTCGCCTCCTGTGGGCAATGTGTTGAGCATTCACCGCAATAGTAGCATAGCCACGGTTTAAGGGAAGATTTTATATCATCTTTCATTCCGAGGACGCTGAACCGTAACATTTCCCTTGGGAATGAATCTTCTTCTGTCGAAAGTGAACATACGGCTGTGCATGTGCCGCAATTATAACATGCATTGAAATCGAACGCGCCGTATTTTGCCAGCTCCTTCCCGAATTCAGGATTTATCGATGCCATTATTTTTTGAGTTTGTAATAAAAATATTCGTCCATATCGTCGATTGGCCCGGTTTGCACAAAACCGTATTTTATGAGCGTCATCAGGTAAAAAACAACATCATTCTTTGGCATATTGAGCTTTTGTGCTAACTGGTCGATAGTCATATCATTTTCTCCCAGGGCATCAAGGATAGATTTCTTTATCCTGGCAAAGTTTTTAAGATTATCTTTTGCAGACTGGGAAACTTCCCTTTTTTCTCTCAGGTATTTAAATGTTTTACCTTTTTCAACATCCATAATTTACGTTTTTACAGATACATTTTTTTATTGAGAACACTAATTTTCTGACAGGGCATTGATCATACTTTCAATCTCGTTATCAGAATAAGCAATAAGGTTTATTGCATTGACCGGACAAACAGGCAGACACATTCCGCAGCCTTTGCATACTGAATTATTAATAACAGCAACATCTTTATGTCTGAGCTTTTCCATCTTTATTGCATCAAAGGGACACGCTTTCTGACATTCACCGCACCATGTGCAAAGGTCTTTGTCTATTTGAGCTATTATGGGTTCCAGTTCAAGTTCGCCTTTGCTGACGTATGAAAACGATTTTGCAGCGGCAGAAAGGGCTGAATTGACCGATTCTGTAATATTTTTCGGACCCTGGCTGGCTCCGCTAATGGTTACCCCGTCAATTACAGTCTCCACGGGACGAAGTTTCATATGGATCTCATTAAAAAATTTGTCGCGGCCTCTAGGTAATTTAAATAGTGAACCCACTGAATTATCGGCTCTTGGCACCATTCCGGTTACAAGTACAACAAGATCTGCTTCAACTGAAATTTCTTTTTTCCCGGTTAAGATATCATTGATCTTAACTATTGTTTTATCATGTTCACTGGAGACAACAGGAGGATCATCTTCATACGATTGCAGGTATATGTCTCCTCCTTTCAGGGATTCGCTGTACAGAATCTCCTGTTTACCATAGGTTCTGATACCTCGTGTAAAATGATAATTATTAATGTGATCAAATTTTTTCTTTGCCTGGATTGCCGCATGAATAACTGATGTACAGCAATAACGCGAACAATATTTATTTTCTCCTGCAATCTTTCCTCCTTCAACTTGCCGGCTCCCGACACAGTAGATATATGCGATATTCTTAATTTCTTTTTCTCTGAAAACTAATTTTTTATTATTCAGATCGATTATCCGTTTGAATTGAGGTAGTGTAATAACATTATCAAACTGTTGATAACCAAATTCTCCTTCTGAAGGTGTATAAGGATCGAATCCGGTGGCCATAAGTACAGACCCGACCTGGATTTCAATTATTTCTTCTTTCTGGCTTAGATCAACACTTTCGCAAATCTTTTCACATTCACCGCAACGGGTACAATTTTTTATATCAATAACAGGGTACTGCGGAAATTCACTTGGGAAATTATGATAAATTGCTTTCCTGGTAGTAATATTAAAATTGAACTCATCAGGTACTTGAACAGGACAGACATCAATAGCTTTTTGAAGTTTCCCCTCATCGCATTTCTTCTTAATGTAACGGGGTGCTATTTTAATTTTCATTTTAAAATCGCCTATATTTCCTGAGTTGGATATTACCTCGGCACCTGTTAACAATGTGACGTTATCGCGTTGTATCAGGTTATTATAAAGCTTGGTTACGAGTTCTTTCCCTGTTTCGTTGGTGGTAAACAATACGTCCCACTGGGCAACTCTGCCCCCGATGAAATGTTCTCTTTCTATAACTGTTACGGGACAGCCCATATCTGACAGCTCAATGGCAGCCCTCATTCCTGCAATTCCGGCGCCGATTACTGCAACCGCTTTTTTAGAAGGTATTTTTATAGTATCAAGTGATCTGGCGAGTCTAACTCTGGCAATTGCAGCTTTAATCAGGTGGATGGCCTTTTCAGTTGCTCCGGCTTTATCGTCAGAGTGAGCCCATGATGCCTGTTCGCGGATG
>MTKZ01005542.1_pt1 | contig 17670 bp, 16 predicted proteins | sample 1042781 | NCBI WGS metagenome assembly MTKZ01 (sample SAMN06212207, study PRJNA360539) | anaerobic digester metagenome | biome: Wastewater treatment plant; material: sludge; isolation source: anaerobic digester fed with sludge from wastewater treatment plant | place: Denmark: WWTP Viborg ... | reverse complement strand
TCAAAAACAATTTCTACATCAAGTCCCTTATCCGGCCTTTTTTCTAAAAAACCCAAAATTGAATCAAAATCTGAAGCCAAGACTGACTTGGGTGTTACAGGCGTTGCTCCAATTTTAAAACCTAGTCCGGCACTAAGTTCTTCTTCAAACCAAGCCTGGGTTTATCCTTCTATGTCAATTTTTGATGATACCCCAGGGGCCAAAGCAGACCGCGGAGATGTTCGCAAAAATGCCCAAATTATCGAACAAACACTCGACTCATTCGGTATTACCGCTCGGGTGGCAGAGGTAAACAATAGCCCTTCAGTTACTCAATACGCCTTGGAAGTTGCTCTTGGTACAAAATTAGCCAAAATTTTGTCTTTGAGCAATGATTTAGCCATGGCTTTGGCTGCCCCCGGCGGTCAAATCCGTGTTGAAGCCCCTATCCCCGGACGTTCCCTAGTTGGTATCGAAATGCCCAATAAATCCCTTGAAGTTGTTCCTATTCGTTCTGTTTTAGAGTCGGATGTTATGAAAAATGCCAAAAGTAAAATTACTGTACCTCTAGGGCTTGATGTCAGTGGTCAGGCCAAAATTGCCGATATTGGTAAAATGCCCCATGTTTTAATTGCTGGTCAAACCGGTTCTGGTAAATCTATTTGTATTAATTCTTGGATTTCTACTCTTCTTTTCCGTGCCTCTCCCGATGAACTTCGATTAATTATGGTGGATCCGAAAAGAGTCGAATTATCCCGATACAATGGCATTCCCCATCTTTTAACTCCAGTTATTGTTGAACCGGAAAAAGTCGTTTCTGCTCTAAAGTGGGCAGTCAATGAAATGGAACATCGATATAAGGTATTTACTGAAGTTGGTGCCAAAAATATTGAAGGCTACAACAATCTTTCCGGTTTCCAATCTATGCCCTACATCTTAATTATTATTGACGAATTAGCCGAAATAATGCTTTTTTCCCCGGCAGAAGTTGAGGATAACATTTGTCGTATTGCCCAAATGGCTAGAGCTGTGGGTATCCATTTAGTATTAGCCACTCAGCGACCCTCCGTCAATATTATTACTGGATTAATTAAAGCCAATATTCCCACCAGAATTGCTTTTGCAGTAACCTCAATGACTGATTCTCGGGTAATTTTAGACACCCCTGGAGCCGAAAAATTACTTGGTCGTGGCGACATGCTTTACGTCCCTCCAGATTTGGCCAAGCCAGTGCGTATCCAAGGTTGTTTTGTTTCCGACAAAGAAGTTGACCGACTAATAGACTTCCTTAAAACCCAAAGAAGTGGTGAATATAATGATGAAATTGTTCGTCAACCGATCGCAAGTCCTAACTCTGGTAGCAAAAATATTTTTCTTGAAGATGGTGAAGAACGAGACGCACTGTTTGATGATGCAATTAAACTTATTCAGGAAACTGGCAAAGCTTCGGCTTCGCTTCTTCAGCGCCGTCTCAAATTAGGCTATGCTAGAGCAGCCCGTGTTCTTGACCAATTAGAAAAAGCCGGTATTATTGGTCCTGTTAATGGAGCCAAACCTAGAGATATTTTAATTGAACATCGGACTTCCGATGATGGCATGACAGAATAATTATGAAACGGGCCTCGGCAATTTTAGAATCCACCCGTCTTGATAGAGAACTTGATTTTGAAGAAATAAGCAAGCGAACCCGTATTCCTACCCATTATTTGCTTGCCTTTGAAAATGAAACCACTTCTGATTTTCCTTCGGAACCTTATTGTTCTTTGATGGTTAAAGACTATGCAGAGTTTTTGGGCTTAAATGGAGAAGAAATTTTGTCTATTTTTCGCCGAGACTATGATCAAAAAAGTCAAAAATTCCACCCTCATCATTCTTTTTTTTCTTTCACTCCTCAACTAGCTCTTAAACTTTTTATTATTCTTTTGATAATAATTTTTTCACTTTACTTGATTTATGAATATTTAAAATTTAATCGTCCACCCAAGTTAACGGTAAATTGGCCGGATAATCTAAGTACTAAAACTGTAGAAATATCTGGAAATACTGATCCTATGGCTACCATTAAAATTAATGATTCATTGGTTATTGTTGATTCTAAGGGTAATTTTAAAAAAACCATTGATATTGCCAGTTCTGAGGCTAAAATTACTGTTGAGGCAAAATCTCCGGCAGGTGTAATCAGTACTGATGAAAAAAATATCAAATAGTCTATAATTAAAGCATGGATACTTTACAAATTATCATTGCCGCTTGTTTGATTATTATCACTGGTACTATTGTTGCCATCGCCTATTACTTAATTAAATTATTAGAGAAAGTCCAAGCAATGGTTGATCGGGGTAACTTATTTGTTGATTCGGTTCAAAAACCCATCGATTCCCTTTCTAATTTTGTGGCTGGTTTTAAAAATGGTTTTTCTTTCTTTAATTTATTTCGCCGTAAAGATTAATAATTAAAACATAATATGTCCTGTGATTGTGAAAAAAATAACGATAAATTTTCCATTGGTTTATTTTTAGGTGTTATTACTGGAGCTCTAGTTGGCTCCTATATTACTAAAAATTATTCCAAAAAAGATTTTGACAGACTAAGACTTAAGGTTGAGGATTTCATCAAAAATTTAGGCAAAGAAACCAACGAAAAACCCCAAGAAATCAAAAAAGTGATTAAAAAAGAAGTTAATATTCCCCGTCGTTTAATTGCTGAAAGTAAACCTGTAGTCAAAAAATCTACTCGTACCTTCAAAAAAACCAAGAAGACCGTTGCTTAATGCTATAATTTGCCAATGAATGCCCGGGAACTAAAGCAAGTTTTTGTCGATTTTTTTATTTCAAAGAATCATATCGAAATTCCCCCATCTTCCTTAATCCCCGAAAATGATCCCAGTACTCTCTTTATTTCTGCCGGTATGCATCCTCTTGTTCCCTATCTTTTAGGTCAGCCACACCCTTTAGGAAAACGTATAGTAAACGTTCAAAAATGCCTTAGAACCGGAGATATCGATGAAGTTGGCGATACTTTTCATCACACCTTTTTTGAGATGCTTGGCAATTGGTCTTTTGGTGATTATTTTAAAAAAGAATCGATCCCTTGGTCTTTCGAATTTCTGACAAAACATTTAGGTATTTTTCCTAAAAATCTTCATGTCACTATTTTTGCCGGTGATAAGAACATATCTCTAGATAACGATTCCCGTGAACTTTGGCTAAAAGAGGGTATTTTACCCGAACATATTCACGCCTTAGGAGTCGAAGATAATTGGTGGGGTCCCGCCGGCACTACTGGACCCTGTGGTCCAGATACAGAAATTTTTTTTGACACCCAATATGGCAAGCCAGATATTGATTTCAAAGAAGGCTGCCGTCAAGGTCGTTACATTGAAATTTGGAATAACGTTTTTATGCAATTTAACAAAACCACCTCAGGTGAATTTATTCCTTTGCAAAATCCTAATGTTGATACTGGCATGGGAGTAGAAAGAACGACGGCCGTTTTATCGGGTTATTCAGACAATTATCAAACCGAAATTTGGCAACCGATTATAAAAAAAATAGAAGAAATTTCGGGTAAACAATATGTAAAGCAGGGCAATATTGAAATTCAGAAATCAATGCGTATCATTTCCGACCATCTTCGAGCAGCTGTTTTTATAATTAATGACGGGATCGAACCGTCCAACAAAGAAAGAGGCTATATTTTGCGTCGTCTTATCCGTCGGACTATTCGTCAAGGGAAGCTATTAGGTATTGAAGATAATTTTAGCCAAAAAATAGGCGAAGTTGTTATTGATAATCGGCACCAATATGCAGGTAATTACCAAGAATTAAACACCAATCGTAATCACATCTTGGAAATATTACATCAAGAAGAAATCAAATTCCGCAAAACTCTTAACCGCGGCCTAAATGAAATTAATAAACTAATTACTAAAAACCATCAGGTAACGGGTCAACAGGCTTTCGACTTATACCAAAGTTTCGGCTTCCCCGTAGAAATGATTGAAGAAGAATTACAAAAACAAAACTTGAGTTTAGATTTAGATGAATTTAATAAACTTAAAGAAGAGCATCAAAAGCAATCCCAAACTCTTTCTGCCGGAATTTTTAAATCTGGTTTGGCCGATCACTCAGAAATAATTACCAAATATCATACTGCTACCCATCTTTTACATGCATCTTTACGGAAAATATTAGGTGATCATGTTGTCCAGTCTGGCTCCAATATTACCTCCGAAAGACTACGTTTTGATTTTACTCACCCCGATAAAGTTTCTTCTTCCGAACTTTTGAAAATTGAAGAAATGGTTAATACTCAAATCAAAAAAGCTCTTCCAGTTACCGTTAAATCAGAGAAATTTTCTGAAGCCAAAAAAAATGGTGCTTTAGCTTTTTTTGGAACAAAATATCCCGAAGTTGTCACTGTTTATACTATAGGTAGTGGCAACGATATTTTCTCGCAAGAAGTCTGCACCGGTCCGCATGTTAAAAATACTTCTATCTTGGGCAAATTTAAGATTCAAAAAGAAGAGTCAGCAGGCAGCGGCAAAAGGCGAATTTATGCTATCCTTATGTAATGGATAGTCCTTATTATTGGCTCATTTCTATTAACACTTCTGGTGTTGCTGTTGCCCTAGTTCAAAACAGTACTCCATCGTTGGTTTCATCAATTGGGCCTGATACTGAATGGACTCCTGGTGATCCTGATTCCTTTCTTCGTTCAGTCGATATTTCTCTCTCCGCCGCTGCTGAAAAAGTTTCCATGGATCCAGAAGATGAACCATCTCAAGCAGCTTTTATTCTCCCTCCTCAATGGATTGGAAATGATGGCAAAATTTTTCCTGATTATCTTAAACTTATGGAAAATCTATGCCATTCATTAAAATTAAAACCGCTTGGTTTCATCAGTAATGATGAAGCGTTCATTGAAGCTTTAGGTAAATTAGATTCTTTTCCTCCTAGCTTTATTCTCTTAAATTTAGGCCAAAAAGAATTCACCACCTCCCTTGTTTATTTGGGAGAGGTTAAAAAACGTTTTGTTCAACCTCTCGATCACGAATTTTCCCCACAAGACTTGGAAAATGTCCTTTTAACTATTCAGATGGATTCCGCACTACCGCCACGAATCCTAATCTTTGGACATCTTAACGATACTATTATTGATGATATAAAAAATTACCCATGGATAGGTAGAAAAAACATTGAGACCTTCCTTCATTTACCTGACGTAGATTCTTATTCCGAAAACGATTTATTTTCTCTCTATACACGAAGTATAGCTTCTGAACTAAATCCTTCACTTGAAGATAAAACATTACCAGTACCCCCTCCTTCTCCAGAAGAAGAAAATTCAGAATTGATATCTGATGAGTTTACTCAAGTTCCTGCTGAGGAATTAGGTTTTACCAATCCTGAGGCTCAAATCGAGATTCCTAAAGAGGAGATTGTCACCCCCCCTAAAAAACCTAAACTTAATTTTCCTAAAATTAATCTCCCTTCTCTCAATGTAAATAAAATTAAATTTAATCCTCTTTGGCTATTACTAATAGCTTTGATGCCTATTTTTCTTCTTATCCCATATTTTTTAATTAAAGCNNTGATAGTATTCCTACCACCGGTGAGAAAGAAGATGGGGAAAAATCTAAAGGAGACATCACTATCCTCAACCAAAGTAATAAAATTCAAAATGTCCCCAAAGGCACTATTTTGGTTACCAATGGCAAAAACTATGAGATACTTACTTCTGCTCAGGTACCTGGTAGTAGTATTAATTTGGAAAATGCAACTATTACCATGGGGCAAGCCAAAGCCCAGATTATTGCAAGCGACATTGGACCAGAATTCGATTTAGCCAAAGATGTTGAATTGTCTTTTAAGGATAATTCAAGTTTAATAGCTAAAACAAGTGATTCTATTTCTGGCGGTAGTAAAAGGCAAATTCGAGTAGTCAGCACTGAAGACAAGAATAAACTCAGTAAAATTATTACTGATTCCCTAGATGAGCGGATAGATCAAAAAGTCGCTGAAGAGAGTAGTCTCTCTGGATTAATGCCTTCTACCCTTTTTATTGACAAGAAACAGCTTGATTTTAATCGGGAAGTGGGGGAAGAAGCCGATGAACTAAAGGTTGATGCCAATCTAACCTTATCTTTGCTTCAAATTGATCCTGCAAAAAAGGGAGATATTATTAGATTGTTATTGCAGGACAATCAGGAATTCCTCCAGTCTGTTGCTTCAGAAAAAGATTTTGAATTGAAGTTTGAGGCCACCAAAAATGCTTCCCAAAAGTCCACTGGTAAATTAACCATCATTGGCAAAACTTTGCCCAAGGTCGAAGTAGCCACCTTGCAAAAAAAATTGGCCAAACAAAAGATAAGTACTGCCTACAAAATATTAGATGCTCAACCCATGCTTTATGGACGTAATATAGAAATTTTGCCGAAAGTTTTTAATCTCTGGCAACGACTTCCTCCTTCTCCTGATAAAATTACAATTATCCAAAAATTATAGATGGCTTATCTTTACGTTAAATCAGCACCAAAAACCAAAAAAAACGGTCGCAGAAAACTTAATCCAACCCAAAAACGAGTTTTAGCTTCCTTTTTCTTTTTTACTGGTTTAGTTCTTTTTGCTTCCGTTGTTCTGCCTATTCTTCATTTCCAGTTAGGTTATTCTACTAAATTTGATCAAATATTAAATCCACTTTCTCCTCAGTTTTATAGCCAAACTCAAGCTATAGCTACTGAGGGTGATCTAACCAATCTTTCTAGTTGGTTTGTCGATTCTCCAAACATTCACTTTCAAGAGGATATCGATAATAATCCAAACCAAGGTAGTTATTATATTTCTATCCCTAAATTAAAAATTACCGATGCTGAGGTAATTTTAGGCAGTGAAGATCTAAAAAAAAGCTTAATCCAGTATCCTAAAACCGCCCTCCCGGGCCAATATGGTTCTGCTGTAGTTTTTGGCCACTCGGTTTTGCCTCAATTTTTTAATGCCAAATCGTATATTACTATTTTTTCAACTCTTTATCGTCTCAAGGAGGGTGACGAAATTTATGTTGATTACGATCGTATTCGTTATAAGTATCTAGTTACGGAAATGTATGAAGTCCAGCCTACCGACCTTTCCGTATTAGAACAACGTTTTGATGGACGTTACTTGACCTTAATTACTTGTACCCCCCCGGGGACTTATTTGCGCCGTCTGGTAGTAGTGGCCCAAATTGCTGACAATTCATGAATTATTTAGCGATTGATTATGGAAGTAAAAGAATTGGTTTGGCCTATAGTCAACAGGGAATAATTTTTACTCTAAACCAGATTAAAAATGATAATCAATTATTTGAAAATTTAAAAAATATACTTGACCAATACAAAATCGATAAAATATTTGTCGGACTTTCTGAAGGCCATTTTGCTGACATTACTTTAAACTTTGTGTCAGAACTTGGTAACATGGTAAAATTACCTATCGAAACCGTTGAGGAATCGGTCAGCACTTTGGAAGCTGAAGCTCTTTTTAAGAAGAATCATAAACCTACAAAAAAATTTCAGCAGGATGTTGATTCCATTGCTGCTGCGATTATTCTCAATCGAGTTATAAATTCATAAAAACTATGTTCAAATCTCTTGTCGCTCCTATTCAAGCTTGGTTAATTTCTCAAGGCCGATGTGGTGGTTGTGGGGAGGAACTCAAACGAGGTTCCCGAAAAATTGTTCGTGGTAAAACAACTGTTACTTGTCGTTGTGGTCGCATTTTTATTCACGATCCCAAAAAAGACAATTATCGCCGAGCTCTTTTTGATGAAATTTGATGAAAAAGTTTGTTCTCTTACCTCTCATCGTAATTCTGGCTATTCTCGCACTTTTTCTTTGCCTATATTCACGTCCCGCTGGTACGAGTCAAAATAAAAAAGCTTTTGTGATAAATCAGGGTGATAGTTTGGTCGATATTGCCACTAGATTAGAAAAAAACCATCTGATAAAAAACCGTTATGCCTTTATATTTTTTAGCTATGCCAAAGGCCTAAACAAAAAACTTCAATCTGGAACCTTTTATTTATATGATTCAATGAATCTTTCTCAAATGATTGACCGTATTTCCAAGGGGGGTAGTACCGATTATTGGCTCAAAATTATTCCTGGCTCCCGTATTGAAGAATTCGCTCCTGATACTAGTTTTGTCATATCCGCCACAGGTTTGGAAGGTCGTTTTTATCCCGATAGTTATCTAATTCCCAAATATTTTACCCATCAACAAATTATCCAACTAATCACAGATAATTTTAATAAAAAAATTATCGAAGCCTCCAAATCAGCCACGACCACTCTGGACGATAAAAATACCCTAATATTAGCTTCTCTATTAGAGAGGGAGGCGAAAGGCTTAGATGACAAAAAAATAGTTGCCGGTATCCTTCTCAATCGCCTTCATTTAGCTATGCCTTTGCAGGTCGATGCCAGTGTACAATATGCCAAAGATTCACTTCTTAAGCCGGAAAAATATTGGCAACCAATTACCCGAGAAGACCTAAAAATTGATTCTCCTTATAATACTTATAAAAATTCCGGCCTTCCTCCCTCACCAATTTGTAATCCCGGGTTAAATTCTCTAATCGCTGCCTATCACCCTTCTCCAACTGATTATATTTATTATATTCACGACACCACCGGTCAAATTCATTACGCAAAAACTCTTGATGAACATAATGCCAATGTAGCTAAATATTTAAGATAATTTTTTATTCACCAAATCATTGAGTATTTTCCATCTTCTTTTTTTTTCGCTCATTGGAATATCATCTCTATATAATTTAGCCGACACCGTCCCGCGTCTGGGGGAATATTTATTGATATAAGCAATTTCAAAACCAACCTCTTTACATACCTTTACCGTATTTCCAAATGCTTTGTCGTCCTCTCCGGGAAAACCAATAATGATATCTGTCGAAAACCTTACTCCCGAAACTTTATTTTTTATTTTTTTGACTAAATTCAAATATTCTTTTTGGGTATAACCCCGATTCATTTTTTTTAGAATTTCATCATCACCTGATTGAAAAGGAAGGTGTAATAACCTATCAATATTTTTATTTTTAGCAATTACTTCAATCAATTCATCCGAAAAATCCCAGGGATTACTGCTAACAAAAGATATCTTTTTCAGTTTCTTTTTAGCTACCTCTTCCAACAATTTGGGGAATGTGCTCTGGAATCTATTCTTTCCCATGTTAACAATACAGTTCCCCTTGTCAAAGGGGGATTTAGGGGTATTTAAGTCTGTTCCATAGCTATTCACATTTTGACCAATCAATACCACTTCCTTAAAACCTTTTTCAATTGCCCCATCAACTTCTTTTAAAATTTCTTCCATATTTCGGGATACTTCTCTTCCTCGAGAGTAGGGAACTATACAATAACTACAAAAATTATTACAACCGGAGCTTATAGTAATCAGAGCTGCCTTGTTTTTATTTCTAATTGGTTCTAAATCAAATCTAATTTCTTTTATTGGCAACATTTTATCAACATCTTTAATTTTATTTTTTGAAATTGGTACCAAACATCCTGTCAAAATTATTTTTCTTCGTTTCGACATATTTTTGGATTCCCATTTTCTGATTTCATTTATCAACCCATAAACTCGATTTTCTGCCGACTCTCTGACCACACAACTGTTAATAATTACTGTACCTGCCAATTTCCAATCGTCTACAAACTCATCTCCCTTCAGAGAATAAAATGCTTTCACTCGTTCTGAATCAGATTCATTTTGGGCACAACCAAAAGTTTTTAGATATATTTTATTAGGCTTTTCTGACACTCCACATTTTACCACCCATCAATATTGCCACTGTTCCCACTGCTAAAAGAATTATTCCCGGCCAAGCGGTACCCGCTGTTGGTAAAGCTTCCCCTTCACCACTCCCTACCGCTTCCCAATCGACATTGTTTTTACCAGTGGTTAGTATAAAATCTATTTTAGAACCTTCACTTAATAAGCTAATTTGATGGTCACCTTCAGGCAAGTCTCCTGCATTGTAACTCCAATCACCGGTGGCATCAGCGGTCACATTTTCAGTTTTATCGTCAATTGTGACTCCCACACTACTTCCCGGTATTGCTTCACCGTTAAAAACTACATTTGTACCTGAGTACCACCAATGCGACAATTGTTTACCGCTAGTGTCTACACCACTAATAGATTTTAAATTAAAAGAACCAGCCATTGCTTTAGGGCTAAAAATAAGGAAAAAAATCGCAAAAAAACACAACAAGAATGTTCTCATTTTCATAATTAACTGTAAATTTTCTCTACTCAAATGTCAATGGTTGCACCTTTTTTCAAAAAATGAGAAGATTATTTATGACAGATACCAATACAGACCCAAATTATCAAGATATTCTCAATAAATATTCTAAAGATTTAGCAGATAACCCTGACTCTGAGATTCCCCAAAATCCTCCTGAACCAGAAACCGCCACTCTAACTGAAGTTGAGTCTACCCCGGTAGATGAACCTGTTGATACATTGGCCAATCACACCGAAGATACCTTATCCAAAATCCCAGAAGCACCCATTGCAGAGAATCAACCAGACAATCCGCCCTCAGACCTACCATCCACCTCTACAGAAGCCCAACCAGATACCCAATCTACCACCCAACCTATTACCAACAACCCTGTAATTGATACTGAAATTCCTTCGGAAAATATAACCCCGCCCGTTGAAGAACCCAAATCAAACAATTTTTTTAAATATCTATTTTTATTTGCTCTCATCGCCTTTATNNAATTCTCAATCATCTTCCTCAAGTCCGGACGATGTCGACACCATTCCTAGTGTTACTCCTATGGTCAGCCAACAAGCTGATAATTATTGTGTCTTCAATGACCAACGTTTTACCATTGGTCAACAATTTGTTGCAAACGATGGTTGTAATAACTGTGTCTGTGGGGAAGATCTTCAAATTAACTGTACTACTTTAACCTGTCCTGCCACCCAATCTTCCACCCAACTATCTCCAACATCTGCTACTACTGCTACCTCTAGCCCTACCATTATCGAATAATAAACATGAAAAAATCCACCCCTTTTCTCATAATTTCCGTATCTGTTTTTATCTGATTTTCCCTCCTTGTATTAAACCTAGTGTGGATATATAATTTCCACATTTGGCGAGCGGTTGGTACATAACTCGCTTGTCCGCCTAAATGCAAAGCTTTTGGCGGATTACTCTTTTAATAGTTTTAAACCTATCGATGCCTTCCGCAAAAAGAATCAAATGGGGTAAAAATTACCCAAATATACCTAATTTCGACCTTTTATCAGTCCAAAGAGAATCTTGGGAGCATTTCCTCAAGAAAGAGCTTATTGATACCATCCGTTCCGTTTCACCGATTACCGATTATACGGGTAATAACTGGCTTTTGGAAATTGGTGATCTCTTTTTTGAAGAAATTACACTTACTCCAGAAATTGCCAAACTTAAGGGATTAAATTACACTATTCCTCTTCATGCTAAGGTTAGATTAACTAATAAACGTACCTCTCTTGTTCGCGAAGAAGATGTCTTTCTACTTAATCTCCCTACTATGACCGATGAAGCTACTTTTATCATCAATGGTATTGAAAGGGGAGTCATCAATCAACTAGTTCGTTCACCTGGTGTTTATTTCACCGGTGAAGTTGATGCTGCCACTGGCAAAACTTTATGTAATGCGGAGATTCGTCCTGTTCGTGGTTCTTGGTTAGAATTTTTTGTTGGTAAAAAAGATGTCGTTTTTGCCCGTATCGACCGAAAAAAGAAAGTTCCAGCCACCATTATTTTACGTGCCGCTTGTGGTTTTTCTGACAAACAACTTGTTTCCGAATTCGGAGAATATATCAATGCTACCATTTCTGCTGATCCTACCAAGTCTCAAGAAGAAGCCATTTTGGAATTTTATCGTAAACTCCGTCCCGGTGAACCGGTAGTTCTCGAAAATGCTCAAAAATTTTTTAATGATCGATTTTTCGATTTAAAAACCTATGAATTAGGTCAGGTTGGTCGTTACAAAATNNGCCAAACAATTTGATGATATTGATTCTTTAGCTAATCGTCGTTTACGACGTTGCGGTGAAATAGTTTCCCAAATTGCTCTTCGTCCCGCCATGGCTCGTTTCGAACGCATGGTTAAAGAAAGAATGAGTTTAATTTCTACCAAGGAAAAACCAACTCCTTCCCAAATGATCAATCCCCAGCCCTTAATTTCTTCTTTGAATACTTTCTTTAGAAGTAACCAACTATCTGCTATTTTAGATCAAACCAATCCTCTCGCCGAACTTGATCTTTTACGTCGGGTCACTGTAGTCGGTGTCGGTGGTCTTACTCGGGAAAGAGCTGCCTTTTCCATCCGTGATGTTCACTCTTCCCAATATGGTCGTATTTGTACTGTTAGATCTCCTGAAGGTCCAAATATTGGTTTAGTAAGTTATTTGGCTCTTTACGCTAAAGTTGATAAATATGGTTTTATTCTAGCTCCTTTCAGAAAAATAGTAAAAAAGGGCAAAGACTACACTTTTTCCGATGATATTGTTTACATGGATGCAGATGATGAATACAACTATCACATCACTCATTTGGGAATCAAAATGGAAAATGACATTATCAAACAAAAATGGGTTCCCATTCGCTATCAAGGAGAATTTTTAGAAGGTCCAATCGATCATGTCGAATTCATCGATATGGTGCCAAACGAAATTGTCGGCACCTCTGCTTCCTTAATTCCTTTTATCGATCATGACGATGCCACTCGTGCCCTTATGGGTTCTCACATGCAGACACAAGCGGTTCCCTTAATTTCACCTGAATCTCCTATCGTTGGCACTGGTATGGAATCACCTGTTGCCTTAGCTATGAATCGAGCTGTTGTTGCCAAAGAATCTGGGGTTGTCGATTATGTCGATGCCAGTAAAATAGTTATTGGAGATATTACCTATCCTTTAACTAAATTTGAAAGAACCTCTCCTTATGGTACCTGTTACGATCAAAGAGTTGTTGTTAATTTAGGCGACAAGGTTAAAAAGGGCGATGTCATCATTGATGGTCCTTCAACCAAAGATGGCGAGCTTTCCATTGGAAAAAATCTTTTAGTTGCTTATGCTTCTATCGATGGATTGGGTTATGAGGATTCTTTTTTAATTTCTGACAGATTGGTTAAGCAAGATATTTTAACTAACATTCAAATTTTCGAATACAAAGCAGATGTTGTTGAAACTAAACTCGGCACTGAGGAATTAACCAAAGATATCCCCAATGTTTCCGATGCGGAACTGGCTAAATTAACCGATGATGGTATTGTTATGATTGGTGCTTCCGTCGGTCCAAACGATATTTTAGTTGGAAAAGTTGAACCCCGTGGAGAAAAAGAATTATCTGCCGAAGAAAGATTATTAAGAGCCATTTTTGGTGAAAAAGCTCGTGAAGTAAAAGATACTTCCCTACGCGTTCCCAACGGTGAAGGGGGAGTCGTTATCAAAGTCGAAGTACTTAGCAAGGACGAAAATGATGAACTTGATCCTGGTGTCAACAAAGTTGTAAAAGTATATGTAGCCCAATTACGTCGCATTCAGGAAGGTGATAAAATTGCTGGAAGACATGGTAATAAAGGTGTCATTTGTCGGATTATGCCCGAATACGATATGCCTCGTTTAGCTGACGGTACCCCCGTAGATTTAGTCATGTCACCTATTTCTGTTATTTCTCGTATGAACCTAGGACAAATTTTGGAAGTTACTCTTGGCGCAGCTGGATATAAATTAGATAAAAAATATGCCGTGCCTGTTTTTGAAAAATATAGTGAAGAACAAATAGGTCAAGAATTAATTTCTGCTGGTCTTGCCTCTACTGGTAAAACTCGTCTTTATGACGGTCGTACCGGTGATCCATTCGATCAAGATGTAGTNNNNCAACCTCTTGGTGGTAAAGCCCGGATGGGAGGTCAACGTTTAGGTGAAATGGAAGTTTGGGCACTGGAAGCTCATCGAGCTGCCCACATTTTACAGGAAATGTTAACTATTAAATCTGATGATGTCGAAGGTCGTACCCATGCTTTTCAGGCTATAATCAAAGGTCAACCAATCCCTGAGGCCGCCATTCCTGAGTCATTTAAAGTTTTAACCAAAGAATTAGCTGGTTTGGGTCTGGATATTTCACCTGTTGGTGTAGAAGAAGAACCGGATATAGTAGGAGAGATATCGTTAGATGAAACTGTAGAAGTTGAAAGTTCACCTGCCCCAGAGGCAGAACTAGAGGAGGAAAAAAATGTTTAAATTTAAAAACATGTTCGATTTTACCGGTATTCAAATCAAATTAGCCTCACCTGAGGAAATCTTGTCTTGGTCTCATGGTGAAGTTTTAAAACCGGAAACTATCAATTACCGTTCTTGGAGACCGGAAAAAGATGGCCTTTTTTGTGAAAAAATCTTTGGGCCTAGCCATGACTACGAATGTTACTGCGGCAAATATAAAAAAATCCGGTTTAAAGGGATTGTTTGTGACAAATGTGGTGTCGAAGTGACTACCAGTAAAGTCCGTCGCGAACGTATGGGTCATATTACTCTGGCCGCTCCCATTGCCCATCTTTGGTATCTTCGCAATACACCCTCTCCACTTAGTGTCATCCTTGATGTTCCTCAAAAAGATTTAGAGGCTGTTACTTACTTCACCAAGTATTTAGTTACCTCTGTCGATGATGACAAAAGAAAAGAAGCTTTAGCCAATTTATCGGCTAATTATGAAAAAAAGATAGAGCAGTTGGCAAACGATATGAAAGAAGCAATCCAAAAAGCCAATGATTCTACCTCCAAAGAAAAGGCTGAGCTTAAAAATAAAATTAAAAATAAAGATCAATTACTGATTGCTCAGAAAGAACGTGAAGTTCGACTCAAACAAGATATCCAAAAAATTGAAAACAAAGAAAGTACCGAGAAAAATCGTATTGAAAGTTTAATCAAATTTTTGGAAGATAAAGTCAAAGATACTCAAGTTCTATCTGTGTTAAGCGATGAAGAGGAATTTTATTTATCCCAATTTAAGGCTGATATTTTCTATACCGCCAAAATGGGTGCAGAAGCTTTGCTTGAAGTACTTAAACAAATTGATATGGAAGCCACTGTCAAAAATCTCAAAAAAGAACTGGCAAAAACCTCCTCCAAACTTAAGAAAAAGAAAATAATGTACAAAATCCGTATTTTAAACGGAATGATAGAAAACAATATTTCTCCTTCCTGGATGATTCTGGAACACGTACCGGTAATTCCACCGGATTTACGTCCTATGGTTCAATTGACAGGAGGTCGTTTTGCCACTTCCGATTTAAATGATTTATATCGTCGTTTAATCAATAGAAATAATCGTTTGAAAAAATTAATAAAACTTGGTGCTCCAGAAATAATTTTACGCAATGAAAAACGAATGCTCCAGGAATCTGTTGATATTCTTATTGATGCTCAGAAAGCTTCAAAAAATAAACGTAAAACCATCAAACGCCAACCGCGTTCTTTGTCCGATTTACTGCGCGGTAAAAAAGGTCGTTTTCGCCGTAACCTTTTGGGTAAGCGTGTTGATTATTCCGGTCGTTCAGTTATCGTTGTTGGACCTGAACTGAAACTTAATCAAGTCGGTTTACCAAAAGAAATTGCTTTGGAAATGTATCGTCCTTTTGTTCTAAAGGAATTAATGGATACCGGATTGGCTGCCAACATTAAATCTGCCAAAAATCTTATTGACCACCGTGTTAACGAAGTTTATGACATTCTTGAAAGAGTCACTAAAGATACTTATGTTCTCTTAAATCGTGCTCCTACTTTACACAAGCTCTCCATTCAGGCTTTTAAACCAGTATTAACTGATGGTTTAGCTATTCGACTTCACCCTTGTGTTTGTAAGGGTTTCAATGCTGATTTTGATGGTGACCAAATGGGGGTTCATTTACCCTTATCAAAATCTGCCCAAAAAGAGGCAAAAGAGTTGATGTTACCCTCGAAGAACCTTTTGAAACCTTCTGACGGTTCCCCAGTTTCCATTCCTTCTCAGGAAATGGCTGTTGGTTGTTATTATGTCACCTCAGTCCGTTCTGAAGATATTGCCAAGGAAGGAGATGATTCAATCCGAGATCTTACCATTATGGCTGATAAAGAAGAAGCAATTTTAGCCTATCAAGCTGGTAAAATTGGACTTCGACAATTAGTTGCAGTAAAAATTGATAACCAATTAATCAAAACTACTTATGGGCGGATTTGGTTCAATTCAATTCTTCCTTCGGAATTTTCTTACGTTAATGAGGCCATGGCTGGTTCCAAGGCTCTAAATGATTTGATTGTCAAATCTTTACAAATTGCCGGAAGAATCAAAACGGTTAAATTAATTGATTCTCTAAAAGAAATTGGTTTCGCCGGTTTCACTCTTTCTGGTTTGTCCTTGTCCATGTCCGATATGGGTTATTTGAGTAATAAAGAATCTTTAATTACTGCTGCCGATAAAAAGGTTACCGAAATTGAAGATAACTATAAAATGGGACTAATCAGTAATGATGAAAAGCTTCGTCTTTCTCAGGGAATTTGGATGGAGGTTACCGAAGATATCGCTCAAAAAACTTGGGACACTCTGGACATTGATTCACCTATCCGTATTATCTCTGCGGCTGGTATTAAACGAGCTTCCAAAGACCAAATCAAACAGCTTTCAGCCATGAGGGGACTTATGGTTGATCCCACTGGAAAAATTGTCCATTTGCCTACTAAAAGTAACTTTCGCGAAGGCCTTTCTGTTTTTGAATATATTACTGGAGCTCGAGGTACCAGAAAAGGTTTGGCAGACACTGCCTTGCGTACTGCTGATGCTGGTTACCTTACCCGTCGATTGGTTGATACTTCCCACGTGGCCATCATTAACAATGAAGACTGTGGCACCACCCGATTTTGGACCATCGATAGAAATGAAAAAGGTAGGGAAAAATATTTTGGTCGTCGCCTTTTAGGCCGTGTTGCCGCAAACGACGTTCTTGATCCTAAATCCAAAAAAGTATTTGTTAAAAAAGGTGATATTATCGACAATAACGCTTTAGAATTCATCGAGAATTCTGAAATAAAAACTGTTGATATACGTTCACCTTTAACTTGTAAATGTAGAGTGGGTCTTTGTCAAAAATGTTATGGTTGGGACTTATCTACTCGCAAGTTAGTCGAAATTGGTGTACCTGTTGGCGTTATCGCAGCTCAATCTGTTGGTGAACAGGGAACTCAATTAACACTCCGAACCAAACACACCGGTGGTGTTTTAGGTGTTGACGTTACTCAAGGTTTACCCCGTATTCAGGAACTTTTTGAAGTTCGTATGCCCAAAGTACCTTCACCTATTGCCGAAATTGACGGAAAAATTAAAATCAAAGAAAGTCTTGATGGTTATGAAGTCAAACTTAGCGGTAAAGATAAAAACGGTGTTGCCAAAATTGTCAATTATATTCTACCTAAAAACATTACTTTATTGGTAACTGATGGTGATTTAGTTGCTCAGGGCACCCAACTTTCTGCCGGGGCCATTGATGTTCGTGAAATTCTAGAAGTATCTGGTTTAGAGGCTGCTCAAAAATATTTGATCAGTTCTATCCAAGGAGTCTATGAATCTCAAGGTATTGTTATTCACGAC
>MTKZ01002771.1_pt1 | contig 17683 bp, 17 predicted proteins | sample 1042781 | NCBI WGS metagenome assembly MTKZ01 (sample SAMN06212207, study PRJNA360539) | anaerobic digester metagenome | biome: Wastewater treatment plant; material: sludge; isolation source: anaerobic digester fed with sludge from wastewater treatment plant | place: Denmark: WWTP Viborg ... | reverse complement strand
AAATTTAACTACCTGTATTAGATTCTCTTTCTTTGACACCTGCATATGTTTGCTCCATATTCCTGAACTGCGCATTTTGGACATTAGTCCAATTTTACACATGAAATAAGTCGATTTCAACAGAACAAAAATAATCGGTACACCCCGGGGCTCCTTCAAAAAAGTTATTTTCTGCTTAGCCTCCTCACCGATATGCGTTACATAAGACAACAGGTCTTTTGCAACGTTCAGGTGTTTTGCCAGGATCTCCTAATCTCCTCCAGCTTTGTTGAGCATATTAATGAAATCGGAGTTGTCGAGGATGTTTTCGATTTCGCGGAATGTTAAAAGGTCTTTTACGTTTTGGGTGATGGCGGTTGGAATACTGCCCCATTTGCGAAAACGTTTCCAGATCTCCACAGAATAAGCTGTGCTTTGTTCTTCCCTTAGCATCAGGTGGAAATCATCCTGATAAAACCAGGTGGTTTTCTTGGCTGCCCGTTTGCGGGTGACCCGGTTCCAGACCTGATCCTGAATCACCAGCATCCCTAATTTCTTTAGCTATTTGCCCAGTTCGCGGATATCACAACATATCACATAGAGACGGTAATATTGATAACGAAGGTTTAAAATTGGGTGCCTCAAAAGGCATTTCCAATTAGCATCCAAATTTCGAATTGCTGTGTTTAAGGTTGCAGGGTTAAAACTTGAAAATAAAGCAGAAGATTTGATGTCATGGTCATTCGAAATATGAAAAGTATTCATTGTTGTTCTTATGGTTTTGCGCTCTTCGCAAAACCATAAGAGTAACAAATTCTCATGTTTGCTTTGTAAAGTCAATCCATATTTCGAATTCCAGATGAAAGAAATTACACATCAGATAATGAAAATTGAATTCAATTTTTGTAGTAATTGATGCTTATAATAGGATTAAATTCTATAAAAATTACCAAAATCTTATAGGTTTTTTCAGCGAATGGTATCCGACCTGCGGAAGGGGTAAGCATATCATACTCAGTCGACGAAATTGAAATTTAATGCTTTTCAGAAAAAAGAGGTGACAAGAGGATGGATTATAACAAGCTACTTGACCGTAGTGATAATTGGCTGAAATATGCGATCCATCATCACTTGCTTCATGAGCCAAAGGATACTCTTGGGGAAATCAGAAAAATGGCATTGGCTGATGATCGTATTCAACATTTCCTTACAAGTGCTGCGAATTTTCATGAGAGTCTGGTGACAAATCATAAAAATCCCGAATTATCGATCAACAAGCTGCTATTTCTGCTGGACCTTGGGCTGGATACGGAAGTACCGGAAATAAAAAAGGCCGTTGATGAAATTCTACAGCACCGGGACGAGCACGGCATCTATCAATCGCTGACCAATGTACCGAAGCATTTTGGCGGTGCGGGCGTGGATGTTTTCAGTTGGTGCCNNTTGGTGCCTGTGTGATGCTCCGCTGCTTTTACTAGCTTTGGTAAAAGCAGGTTTGGATTATCAAGAATATGTCAAGCCCGGTGTTGACCATCTGGTATCTTTGTGTCGTGAAAATGGATTCCCTTGTGCTGTCTCTCCAGAGCTTGGCAAATTTCGCGGCCCTGGAAGAAAGGACGATTGTTGCCCATACGCAACGCTGATAATGGCCGATTTATTATCCTATTTACCGGATTATAGGAATTCCCAGGTTGCAGTTTCCACCGTTAAAGTACTACTTAGCCTGTGGGAAAACAGCCTGAATCAACATCCGTATATGTTCTATATGGGGACGGACTTCCGTAAGTTGAAAGCGCCATCGTGCTGGTATGATATTGTCAGCGTAGCCGGAGTACTAAGCAAATATGAATTTTTGCGGGATGATCCGCGTTTCCTTGAAATGATTGCCCAAATAAAAGACAAACAAGATAAGAAAGGTTTTTTTACACCTGTTTCGGCCTACCAGAAATTGAAAGATTGGGATTTTGGGCAAAAAAAAATGCCGTCTCCTTATTTGACCTACTTATGCTATCGAATATTTGAACGCCTGGAATACTGATAATATATCAAGGAACCTTACGTCGCAATTACATCAGCAATTCGAAATTTGGAGAAGTATATTTTATTTTGTCAGAAAAACCTGCAAGAGCAGAAAAAGGGGACACGATGGAAAACAAGGCGTTAGTCGTTATTGACATTCAGAATGATATTACAAAACACTATAAAGACATAATCGGTGCGATCAACACCGCCATTGATTGGGCGGTGGCAAACAATATCCATGTAGTTTACATCAAGCACAACAATCTTTCGGATGGCACCCGCACCTTCAAGCCGGATACCAAGGGCGCGGAGCTCGTACCCGAGATGAAGGTCGTATCGGACAACATCTTTTTGAAGACCAAGGGTAATGCCCTGACATGCGAGGCATTTGCCGAGTTCATTGAGAAGAACCGTATCAACGAGTTTTATATCACTGGCGCCGATGCCACCGCCTGCGTGAAATCTACCTGCTTCAACATGACAAAAGCAGGCTTCACCGTGCATGTCTTTTCCGACTGTGTCACCAGTTACGACCTGAAAAAAGTGGATGAAATGCTTGTCTATTATGCAGATAAGGGGTGTGAAGTTAAAACGTTTGCCGAAATTATTGGAAAGTAAGGAAAGCGAAAGAGAAAGCGGTTGTACATAGTCCTGTAGGGCGATCTATGGAGTGACCGATAAGGTGACAGATGCAGAAGAAAAATATTCGATGACAGCAATTATAAATATGAAAAAGAATTGTAGTTGTGTTGTTTTTGCGCTCCGCGCAAAAACAACACAACTACAAAGAATCTTCTCCATATAAAAAGCCTGAAGGACAAATGTGTTATTGTGCGAATTGGAAATAATAGGAATGGTTATTGATATATAAATGAGTGATTATCAGATTGCAAATTTATCCCCTATAACCCTTGCGGTCTAGAGGGAGAAAAAATATAATGTTTAGAAATCTGTCTGCGAATTTTCATGCAAAGCTAAGTTTCAATGCATATCGAGGCTGTGGCTTGATATCCAGGAACGATGAATTCTAAAAACAAGAGGACCACCTATGCTATATAAAGGAACGCTGATTGCTGTGACAGACATGGAGAGAAGCAAAAAGTTCTACCATGACGTGTTGAATATGAATGTCGTCAATGATTTCGGAGCCAATGTCGAACTGGAACATGGTTTGTATTTGCAGGAAAAAGAGACGTGGGTAAAATTCATCAACAACAAAGCGGTTCACTTTCAGCATAATGCCGGTGAGCTCTATTTTGAAGAGCAGGATATGGATTCATTCTTAAAAAAGCTGGAAGAAACAGCGGTTGCGTATGTCCATCAACCGCTCGAGCATCCCTGGGGGCAAAGAACAGTCCGTTTTTATGATCCGGATCAGCACATCATCGAAGTCGGCGAAGAGATCAGGGGCGTCGTAAAACGTTTTCTTAATCGTGGGATGTCTGTTGAACAAGTAGCTGCGTATATGGATGTGCCGGTTTGTTATGTGCAAGATTGTCTGCAGGGTTAAGTTCTTTTTCCCATTCGGACTGGTCTGTTCCTTCCCCCTTCCGACCATTCAGAATGCTGTCAGCCTCAATTTTTCGAACAATGATTCGCATACCAGTCTCTATCCGTACTTTTAAGATAATACGCAAAAAAAAATAATTTTTCGCCAAACTGTAGAAAGACAGTAATTCGAAATATGGAAAAGCCTTTTGAGAAAAAAGAGAAATCCTGTTGTTGTGGTGTTTTTGCGCGAAGCGTAAAACTATTAAAGAACTAAGAATTCTTTTCAAATTTCGAAGCGTTGACAGGAGTGAAATAGGATGAATCTTGACGGTCCGCCTACCTTCCAGGGAAGCATAAAGAAGATACAGATTATTTCCAACAATATCTGCTTTGCACCTCGTCCTGAGCCTGACGAAGAAGTTGAACAGCGTCTGACAATCAATGCTGATGGTGGCGTATGGTTCTCCGGCTATACCTTCGGCCAGGGTTTTCATAATTATCTGTGCGGACGCAGGAAGAACTTCACCATTGGAAAAGAAGCCGCTGTTCCTATCTTAGATGCAATCGGCACTTATTTCAGCGATGCGCCGGATATGGTATTTGTCACGGATAGCGGCCGCTGGGATGTGACCATCACCAACACTGCGGGTAAACCATATCAATTTGCAGGGTCGATTGGTTTCGATCTAAATGTTGACGGTGTTGACCTCTCCGATCTGATACGTGATACACTCAATATGCCGGACTTGTTCTTGTTTGATGGAAATTCCAAGCCGGACAGCGTCAATAAAATCTCAATAAACTACCATCGAGTCACGAAGATAAAGCCCAATGTTCCCCTAAGTGATTCGGTGGAATACTGCACTTGGGATTACTCAGAGCAGCTCATTCTCGACAGAGAATCTGAATCCCTGGAACACATTCAACAGTTCGGATCAGGTTGTATCGTTTCGAAAAAATATTATGTACAGGATGGCGTTGTAAATTTGCTGGATAACCTCGACGCCGACAGTTTATTTGCGCATATATCCGGAAATTCTCCGGACGATTTTACCGATCCGCTCGAAACAAAGAATTATGAAATCACGGTAGACTTCAAAAAACGATCGCAGCTTATGATCAAGGGTACTTTTGATAAGAATGGATTACCCGGGGATTTTCCAGAATTGGCAGAGAGCATTTTTGATTTTATGCAGTTCTATGGGATTGATGAGATGCTCAATCCCGCTGTTTACACGAAAGCAAGGCGCAAGATCAATGATTCCATCTTTTGCAGCGTGGAATTTTATGATTGCGGTAAAAGTTATTACTACGCAACTGATGACGATTCGCTTAAAAATGGAGATGATGTTTTGGTTCCCGTTGGAAAAGATGGGCATAGCGCCATTGCGAAGATTATTCGTATTGAGTATTTCCAGGCGGATAATGTCCCGTTCCCGATGGATAAGGTAAAGCGGATCATCCGGAAGTGCACCGATGATGATTTTAACATATCCATAGAAGCGAATATCCAAGAAAATAAAAGTATTGAGCTGGATAAAATCAATCCTATGATTAAAAAACGATTCGACATCAAAGATCCCATGGTTTCTTTTGAAGAATTCGAGCTATGTAATGAGGAATTCTCTCGTGTAAAGGTAAAAGTTTGGGCTGAGTTATCAGAAGGTTGTCTGATAATCTCAGGTCAGGACTTAGGTGAGGCCGCTGTGGTTATGTCCGGTGAGGAAGAATATGAGTATTTTTATAAATTTGACCAGGAAAACACAGAGCTCTTATTAGCTTTGTCAGCCCCCAAAAGGGAGAATATTAAAGAAATGCTGCTGCAGAAGTTTGGCGGAATGGATGGCTGCAGCTTATTGCGAGAGTTTTGCAATGTCAATAACATCACCTACAGCTTTTTTTCATGTTAGATATTGGGCTGAAAAAAAACGGTTTACGAAATAATCATCAACATTTCGATATTTCGAACAACAGATGAAAGAAATTTCACAACCGATAATAAAAATTGAATTCTATTTTCGTAGGAATTACTGTTTATAATAGGATTAAATTCAATAAAAATTACTTAAAATCTTATAGGTTTTTTCGGTGAATGGTATCCGCCCTCCGGAAGGGGTAAACATATAATACTCAGCCGACAAAATTGAAATTTAAAGTTTTTCAGAAACAGGAGGATGGATTATCACAAGCTCCTTGACGCTTGTGATAATTGGCTGAAATATGCGATCTATCTTCACTTGCTTCATGATCCAAAGGATTCTCTTGGGGAAATCAGAAAAATGGCATTGGCTGATGATTGTATTCAACACTTTCTTACATTTTCCATTTGCACTAAACAATACTCATCTGCATTTTTTGTCTGAACATTCCAGACCGTATATCCAGAAAAAATTCAATCTTTTTTCGAAAACATATTTTCTAACAGGAGGGCAGAATTTATGAACAAATATTAAGAGTCAGCAGTTGGAAACACCTATTGCCGAAAGGCAGTATTGCGCTGAAAAAGCGAAGATACGAAAAGAAGCATAAAAAAGATTTCCCGGAAGAGAACCAAAACAGGTTCCTGTTAGAATCTGCCAGGGCTGAATGGACACAATGGTTTGCAATCATTCCTTTTGGGCTTTTCGGTTTATTTGTTCCTGTTAAGTAGAGTATATGGTGATCTATGTATTGCTTGTCAATCTGCCTTGTATCATTGCTTAGCGATACACTATACGATGCGTTCTGAGATTGCTCAATAGAATGAAGCGTAAGGGCCAAGAGATTCATATTAAAAAAAAGAGGTAACTGAGAATGACACCAGTAATTAAAATCCTTGTAGTAAATGGCAGTCCCAAAGGCGAACACAGCTTAACCCTTCAGCATAGCCTATATATGTTAGGACAGGAAAAAAATGTTGAGTATAAAGTCTTAAAGGCAGGTGAAGCCTTGTCCAAAATCGAGTTTGAGGAATCCTGGCTGGAATCTGCAATGGGTGATATCGAGTGGTCTGATGCGATTATCTGGAATACACCTGTCTACACGATGCTGGTTCCCTGGCAGCTGATCCGTTTGTTCCAATTGATCAAAGCAGCTGGCAGGAATTCAATATTTGAAGGGAAATATGCAACCAGTATGATGACGTGCTTCCATTATTATGATCAATTGGCAGAGGATTGGCTTCGCGGTACGAGCGAAGACCTAGGCATGTATTATATCGAAGGGAGTACGGCTGATAATTTGGACATGCTCAATAAGACTCATCGATCCAGCATGCGGTTTTTTATGGACGACTTTGTCAGTTCTTGTCGAAACCGATATCCAGTGGAACGCAAGTTTATGCCTCTACCCNNACGGAAACGAAATCACCTATATTCTCGCCGGGCCAAATGACCGTGCCGCAAGCAGCAGATCCTGATTTGGAGGAACCAAAGCTGAGGACAGTACTGCTGACGGATGAGATTCATAAAGATGGGAACCTGTCCCGGATGCTCGACGTGTTCATGGATGCCTATCCCCATACTATTGAAGTTATCGATATCAATGACTTTCCTTATGAAGCAGGCTGTCACGGTTGCCTCAAGTGTGAGTTGGTGGGAGAATGCGACCGCAAGGATGGGTTCCAAGAATTCTACCTTAATCTCGTCAATACCTGTGATGTGCTGGTATTTGGCATGAACATTGAGGATCGTTACTTGAAGCCAATCTGGAAACTCTTTTTGGATCGTACCTTTTCAAATGGACACCGAACAAGTATGATGGGCAAACATACCGCTTATTTGGTGGCTGGACCGCTCAGATCTCTACCTAATGTCCGGCAATTTTTGGAAGGAAAGGATAATGTCGGGCGTGAGAATGCCATGTTCATTATCGGTGATGAGTATGAGGATTCACTTTATCTTGAAAACTTACTAAGAAATTCGGCAAAACGCCTTTCACAGGCAGCCTTGGCAAAATACCAAAAAAGCATAAATTTCCTTGGAGTGGGCGGAATAAAAATATTCCGTGACTTGATCTACAGCATGAGAGGTGTAGTTGGAGATGACCATCGTTTTTACAAAAAAAATGGACTTTATGACTTTCCGCAGAGAGATTTGAGAAAACAGCTTTTCAATCTTATCATGGGCATGGCCTTCAAGCTAAAAACGGTACGTATGCAGGCATTTGAACGCATGCCAGAAATGTACATCCAGCAGCATAAGCAAATTGTAAAATCCGGTAAGGAATAAAGCTTGTGACATATCGTTGAAATACAAAGAAGTATGGAGCGTGGATAAAAAAAGCATAAAATCCTTAAGCCTGAAATTGATATTTATCACTCTTTGTAACTCTTAAATTTCGAATTACTCCTTGATTGTTGACTTCAATAATTCTCTTGAGTATAATAACGGGGGATAAGGGAGTAGTTAACACAAAAATAATTGTGTAATAAAGTCAACATACTGATAATATATATCTGGCTTTATTTTAAATAATGAGACTTATCTGCAGTCCTTTTCTGCAGATAAGTCTTTTTAATGGAAATTATTTCGATAAGAAACCAGCGATTCAAAATTTCTCTTTATTCAAAAAGCACGTCCATATTTCGAATTGCTGATCAAAAACAAAGAGAATTGAAAATGAGTTTAATTGAGTTATTTATTCTTGCAATAGGTTTGTCGATGGATGCATTTGCAGTCGCTATTTGTAAGGGACTGGCTTTAAAGTCAATAACATTTAAAAAAGCAGGCACTGTAGGTTTATATTTTGGAGTCTTTCAAGCTGGAATGCCTTTAATAGGGTATGGTTTAGGTGCCCAATTTCAGGATAAGATAACAGCTTTTGATCATTGGATTGCTTTCTTTCTGCTTGGGTTAATTGGTTTTAATATGATTAAAGAATCACATAACAATGGATGTGAAGTTTCAACTTCACAGGAGTCATGTGAAAATGCAGATGCTTCATTAAATTTTCGAACGATGTCTGTTTTGGCAATAGCAACAAGCATCGATGCATTGGCTGTGGGTGTTTCTTTTGCATTTTTAAAAATTGATGTGTTACCTGCAGTTTTATTTATTGGGATCATAACCTTTACGTTATCAGTGATCGGTGTGATGATTGGCAATATTTTCGGATTAAGATACAAATCCAAGGCAGAATTAACAGGCGGAATCATACTCATGTCGATTGGATTGAAGATCCTATTGGATCATACAAATATTCTTCTTGTTCAGTAATTCGGAATTTTCACTTATCTTTCTGATTTTAAGATTAATAATGTAGTTGTTACCCAAAGCGCGACAACTACATTTGATTTTCTCCTGAGTTTCTCACTTTTTGAAACAAAGTCCCTTTTTACTCTCAAATTTGGAGGTTTCAGGGCACTAAATCGAGATACTCAGTGGTACACACATGGCAATTTGTCCTTGCGAGGAGGGTATAAACCCGACGAAGCAATCTCTTTTCGGGTGGCACATTTTACTCAATACAGCGTGGAGATTACCACGCCCCTGCGGGGCTCGCAATGACAAAAGTTGTTTGGCTCGCAATGACAGAGTCCACAACTTATGATTTCCAATTTTTTTATTACTGGTTATTTTTTCGAAACCTTTTTAAAAAAGCGGTTGAATAAGACAGGGTTTCTGTTGTACAAACATCCACACAATGACCGCAGCCGACACATCGCAGCGAAGTGACCGGTTCTCCCTTTAACGCTTGGATTTTTATATCAATGGCCATTGGACATGCGATATTGCATTGATTGCAACCAATGCATTTGGTTTGATTGGTAATGATTTTCTGCCCGGCGAATTTCCCGAAAATTCCCAAAAGCGTGCCGAGCGGACAATAATAGCAATATCCTCTGCCCGTAAAAACGATCCAGAAAAACATCATCATCAATAATTCGGCGCTCAGATATTTGTAATTCTCCAGCTTACCGATCAGAAGATAGTCTTTAAATACAGTTACACCCAACAATAAGAGAATCCAATAAGCTGTAAAAAATAATCCAAGGATTAACATAATCCACTTGAGGATCGTTAAAAACCTGACTGTTCTGGGCTGAACTTTTTTCTTTTTGCCGATCAAAGGAAAAGCGGGTGCAAAAACTTCAGAAGCAAAACCGTTGAAAAGGCATAGCGTTGAACATTGCCAGCGTCTGCCAAATAAAAACGTCCCGATCACCACAATTCCGCTTACCACCAGATAAAATACCAGCGCAGCACTGATCCCCGTCAGTCCCCATAGCGGAAATCTGCTGGCATAAAACGATGAATTCTCAAATAATAACTGTAATGGTGCCGTAGTCCAGGGCAAAGGCATCGCAAAAAAATACAGCTCATTATTACTTAGGATCAACGGAGTGACGATATGAACAACCAGGGCTGCGATGATAAATCCGATCAAATTCCGTTTTACCATGCGCGTCCGTTTTGTTCGTTTAACGATTCGGATGGTCAGAATACTGGCTGTAATGATCAAAATCGTTTTAATCCAGTTTTCATAAAAGTGCCAGGCCGATGTAATAAATTTCGCAACAGGTTCCGGTGCGGTCTTTACATAACTATAATTTAATCCTGCAAGAATAATACATAAAATAATATACAGCCAAAGAATTATTTTAAGAAATAATACGTCTTTATTTTTTTTATTGGACATTCGATAACTCCCTGGTAAGTAAGGTTGAGATAACTATCATACGAACATCATAACGTTTTTTGAATCATATCAGTAAATTGGAATTTGCAAAGACTTTTTGAAAAAAGATCGGAATTTGTTGTTGTTTTATTTTGGAGCTTCGCTCCAAAGTAAAACAACAACAAACAATCCTCTCAAAATTGAAAAATACAGGGAAACAACCGCTGGGATAAACAGATCCTATTATCAAAAAAAAAGAGCATTCTAAGACAAGCAGTAATTTGAAATATCAACTAACATTTCGAATAAAGAAAGAGAGTGTGTTGTTCTTATGGTTTTGCGTTTCACGCAAAACCATAAGAACAACACAGAATTCTTTTCATATTTCGAATTACTGGATGACAAGTGGATAAGCCACGATGTGTTATTCTTTTGAACGGGAGGTGCAATATGTATGCTTGGAGAGCAATCCAAAATGTTTTGGACTATATTGAAGGAAATTTGTCAGAGGATTTAAAAACTGAGAAGCTTGCCCATGCAGCTGCATTATCTCCATACTATTTTCAACGATTGTTTGGGCGACTGGTAAAAAAACCGGTTAATGAATATGTGAAGCTGCGCAGGTTGGAAAAAGCTGCGGAAGAACTGAAGAATGAAGCGAGACGAATCCTTGATATTGCTATGGATTGCGGTTTTTCGGATCATGCCAATTTCACGCGTGCGTTCAAGGATGCATATGGCATTACGCCAGAAGAATACCGAGCTCACCCTGTTGTGCTCAATCATTTCATAAAACCCGATTTGCTGCTCAAGTATGCCATTGTCGATGAAGATGTTCCTTTCATCACAGATGACATGGTGGTTGAAGTGACTCGGCGAAAGCTGAATGAACCATGCACATTTATCGGAATAAAAGGCGAAGTCCCTGTAACAGAATTGGCAGGCGGCAAGACTACCGGCGTCTCTACAGCTGGAATGATTTGGGATGAATTTCACCGGCAGAAACCAAATATTCCGCAATTATTTCCAGGCGGAAAAGAACTGGGTGTTTTCTACCATGGAGATGCCCGCGAAGGCTGCTGTACCTATATGGTTGGAGCTGAAGCCAGTGAAGCTGAGGCGGCAGAGGATTATGTTACTTTTACGCTTCCAGACGGCGATTATGTCGTATGTAGCTTTGAAGCGGATAATTTTACTGAACTTATCGGATCGGCGATTTTCAAGGCTTCCTCGTTCATGCAAAACTGGATAAAACAGCACAATTTACGTTGTGGAAAATTCTCTGCAGAGATCTATTATGATCATAATCCGGGAACAAGCTATATGGAGTTATGGCTGCCATTGAGCCCGTCGTCGCAGAATTTGCCAGAAACAAAAGCGAAATGGAACAAAACCAATGGCTTGCAGAAGCCATCGATGGCACAATTATGCGATTATGTGAATAATCCATTGTTGGAAGACCTGTGCAGCCACATGGAGGCAGAATATCAAAGTAAACCGGTGTTGGAGTACAGCCGATGTTCCATGCAGTTTGGATGGAATGTCAAATATAAAAAAGCTGGACGTACGCTATGTACGCTGTATCCGATGGAGGGATATTATATCGCACTCGTTGTGATTGGTGATCGTGAGAGGTTCGAAACCGAATCGATGCTTCCTTTTTTCACGACCTACACACAGCAGCTTTGGCTTGAAACGAAAACCGGTATGGGTCAAAAGTGGCTCATGATTCATGTAACAGATCATATGATATTGGAAGATGTCAAGCAATTAATCGCAATCCGACGAAATAAAAAGAAGAAATAATCTGAAAGGAGCTGTTCCATGCCAATCCTTGATTATAAGCAAAAGGGACAGATATTAACTATTACAACAATGACGATGATCGTCCTGCTGCTGAAAAGCTTACTCAGATTATTGTGCCGATAAAATCGTCTTAAGCGAAAGAAAGATTTGTACGCAATATTATGAAGTGATTCCATTTATGACAAAAAATTTTTTACTTTTTGCGCTTTGCACAAAAACACCACAACAAACTTTCTCTGTTTATTTGAAATAAAGTCCATACTTCATTCGCTGTCTATTAATTGATTCGATATAATGGTTTAGAATTCGAATTATCATCAGCAATTCGTTATATGGGAAGGATTCTTTGTTGTTGTGCTGTTTTTGCGTTTTGCGCAAAAACAGCACAACAACAAAATTTTCCCTCTTCATTTGTATAGCAAGCCGATATTTCGAATCGCTGCATATGAATATACCATATTCAAATGAAGGGGAACCTTATGGAGAAATGGGTAAATCTATTTAGAAATCAAAAAAAAACATATTCACAGCTTGCATCTGACAATTGCTCAGTCATCAGAGCGTACAACGAAAAAATGTTATCTTTATTGAGTTTGATGGGCGGATTACTGATGCTCTTGCCGTTGTTGGCAACCCCTTTTAGTAAAACAAAATCTACAGCAATTATCCCATATTTGCTTTCCGATACATTTTTTTTTGCGCTGTTCTTTTTATTTCGACATTCAATGATGAAAAAGTACACACTGATCGGATTTTATGCTGCTTTTTCCGTATTCTTTCTCTTGGCGATATTTCTCAGTGTAATTCACACACCTGATATGAGGGCGACAATTTTACTGGGAGTGTTCTGCATCATGCCATTCGGTTTCATCGACTATCCCCATCGTATGAATCGATTTGTGGCATTCTGGTTTGTGGTGCATACAATTTTAGCTTTTTACTTTAAACCAAAATATGCGCTTGATGATACGATCAACTGTTTGTGCTTTGCCATTCTTGGTTGTTTTCTCGGCAATATCATGGTTTGGGTTCGTTTAGAAAGTTATGAAGCGCGTCGTCTGTTGACCATTGAAAAAGAGACTGATGTACTGACAGGTCTGTCCAATCGGCGCAAGCTGTTTGAAATCCTCGCGAACTTGGAAACGGCGAATATCGAAAAGCCTTCCGGAATCATGATGATTGATATCGATCACTTCAAAGAGTTTAATGACAACTATGGTCATACTGCCGGTGACCGATATTTGAATTCTTTTGGCAAGGTGCTGAATGCGTATACACAGAATTTCCGCCTGCACTTCTATCGTTATGGCGGTGAAGAGTTTGTGGCATTGGCTTATGGATTCGACGAAAACAAATTACTTTCAATCGCCGAAAATCTGCGGATTGCGATACAAAACATGGAGATGGATGGCTATCGTAAAACCGTCAGTATTGGAGTTGCCTACTGCGGCAATCAACCAGTCCAAAATTATGAAAAAATCATCGATCAGGCGGATAATGCTGTCTATGCAGCCAAACATTCAGGACGGAATACAGTGTGTTTGGCGTTTACGAATTGAAAAGACAGGCAGATTTACGAATGGAATTCAATGAGAAGCTTCAACTTTTACGAAAACAAAAAGGGCTCACTCAGGAAGAATTAGCTGAGCAGTTATTCGTTTCTCGAACTGCTGTTTCTAAATGGGAATCCAATCGCGGTCTTCCCAATATTGATTCTTTGAAAGCCATTTCAAAATTATTCAGCATTACGATTGATGAATTGCTTTCCGGCGATGAGATTCTTCTGGCTGCTGAACAGGAAAAAAACGAAAATGCAAGGAGTCTTCGAACAATTCTGTATGGATTGTTCGATGTGATGAATCTTGTATTCTTTTTTATTCCGTTATTTGGCGAACAGAATGGGGATTTTATCGAATCAGTTTCTTTGTTTGCGATGAAGTCGTTGGAAAACTATATGCTGGTTGCCTATGTCGTTATTTTTGGAATAACATCGGTTTTCGGAATCGTTGAAATTCTTTTACAGGATTGCCAGAATTATTTTTGGAAAAAGAATCACCCTTTTTTTTCCATGGCATTGACCATTGCCGCCACCTTATTGTTCATTTTAAGCCAGGAGCCTTATATCGCATTTTTCCAGTTTTGGCTCCTAATCATAAAGGGCTTTTTATACATGAAACAGCCTTAGCGCAATCAATATTTCATATCACTGAAACAAATCTTATGAGGTTTACAGATACTCGAAAACCTAAAAACGATTTCTCTTGAAAAACATTTTTAATCCACATATAATGCGATCATTCATAGATAGCGGCAATTCGAAGTATGGATGAAACCTTCGAATAACAAAGAGGAAATTTGTTGTTCTTATGGTTTTGCGTGCCGCGCAAAACCATAAGAACAACGGTTAATTCTTTTCATATTTTGAATTACAGCATGGATAACAGAATCATTGAAGGAGGGTCAAAGATAATGAATGATGCTGCATTGATTCGTGAAATTGAAATGAAATATCCGAACACCGCAGGGCTGGTAGTTTTGAAAAAAGGAAGGCTTATTTATGAGCGGTATTTTGATGGACATAACGAGACTGATACGATTCATATTTTTTCGGTAACTAAAAGTATTTCATCTCTTCTCGTTGGAATGGCCCTTGATCAGGGTTTTATTCAAAATGTTGATCAGAAAGTTCTGGATTTTTTTCCGGATTATGTTCTGAAAAGAGGGGAGAATTCCATTCAGGAAATCACACTGAAACACCTGTTGACGATGACTGCCCCGTATAAATATAAATCAGAACCTTTCACAAAAGTATTTCGCAGTGATGATTGGACAAAAGCAGGATTGGATTTGCTGGGTGGAAAAGGTACCATTGGCAGTTTCAGGTATTCAACCGTTGGCTCTCAGATTATCTCTGGTATACTCCAAAATGCAATCGGAAAGTCAATGCTCGAATTTGCCGGAGAAAATTTATTCAAACCGCTCGAAATTAAACTACCTCAGCCAACAACTTTAGTTGATAAAGAAACACATATCGCTTTCATTAAAAACAAAAATGCACAAGGCTGGGTTGTCGATCCACAGGGGCTGCCAGTCGCCGGCTGGGGATTGACATTGTGCCCGAGGGACATGGCGAAAATTGGACAACTCTGCCTAAATCAGGGCGTCTGGAATGGCAAACAACTTGTATCTGACTCCTGGATTCAGAAGAGCACTACTGAGCATAGCCGATGGAATGAATACAGTTACGGTTATCTTTGGTGGATTCTTCGTCAAAATGACAGCGGAACTTTTGCTGCTCTTGGTGACAGCGGAAATACAATCTATGTGAACCGTAAAGAGCAAATCGTGATTGCTATTGCTTGTCATTTTAAACCCCGAGCGAAAACTCGGATTGATTTTATCAGTCAATACATTTTGCCTGAAATCGGTTAATAAACGTATCCATCAACAATTTGAAAGATAAGTCAATATTCTAAATCGCTGATAAAAAATCAGATGATTAAATTTTGTTGGAGTAATAATCATGGAGATAAGAAAACTGTTGAATTCAGAAAAGAGAGGTGCGCTGGATCTTGTCTGGCATGTATTCTTAAAGTTTGAAGCGCCGGATTATTGTGATCAAGGTGTTGTAACTTTTCGCGATTTTCTTGAAAATGAAGAAGCCATTAACGGATTATCATTCTTCGGCACTTTTGAAAATGGGGTTCTGATCGGTGTGATTGCGACGAGAAATGAAGGCAGCCATATTGCATTATTTTTTGTGTCTGAAAAGTATCAACATCAGGGAATTGGCAAGAAATTATTTGAAGAAGCCACAAAAAACACATTATCGGAACGTATCACAGTCAATTCATCACCTTATGCCGTGCAAATTTATCATCACCTTGGATTCACGGCCACGGATACCGAACAGATCCGAGATGGAATTCGATTTATACCAATGATGTTTACTCGACGTGTAATTCTTGATATCGGAAAAATCAACAAATGATTCTCGCACAATATTGAATTACTGCAAAGAAACTGAGAATTGGCGTTATAAATTCGATGAACTGTATGACTAGAATCGTCCAGGATTCAGTATAAGTTGACTAACAATTCTACAGATTGAGACATTTTTCAATGAAAGCAGGTGAAATATTGGCTTTTATCGATTTATCCGACTCTGCTGGAACAAGAAAAATCATGATATTTACTGAAGGAACTATTCTGAAACCGAAATCATGGTTTCTTCAGTACCACTTCCGATCTTATCTGCCCATCGGGGATGCTGTCAAAAAAATTCTGAATTGGCAGCAGCAGGGGATGGATATTGTTTATTGCACGTCACGCAGAGGTCAACAAGCACGAGTGATTGCAGATCTGCTTTTAAAATACAGATTCCCTGGTTCAAGGCTTTATTTTCGGGAACACACACAAAAGTATCATCATCTGGTCGAAAATATTCATCCGGAAATTTTAATTGAAGATGATTGTAAGAGTATTGGCGGTAATTGGCAGATGTGCATCACCAATGTCGATCCACTCCTTAAAAAAGAAATCCATTCGATTGTTGTTGAGGAATTCAAAGGTATTGATCAATTACCTGCTTCTGTGGAAGAACTTGCAGCGTTTTAATAAGTAAAATCCTTTTTCTCACAACAATAAAATTCACAGTTTCTGACTGAAATACAGAGCAGTCTGCATCAGCGATTCGAAATATGAGAAGGATTTATTTTTGTTGTGATGTTGTTACACGAAGCGCAAAAAAATTATGTGATGAATGATTCATATAGCGATCTGTCATTGCGAGGAGGACGATAGCATGACGTGGCTATCTGTTCCCACTTTTGACAGGAGATTGCTTCGCCCCTCGAGGTTGTAACACTGGCAGGTTTCATCCATTTCATTTGACTTGTTATCAAATAATTTCATATAGATCATCATTCATTAAGGTAAAAGTCTTTAAACATTTTTGATTTTTTACTGTTTGTTTCTCCTAATTCTCATATTTAGAATTGCTGAGAAATGAAAAATCCTGTTGACATTCCTTAGGAAAAGACATAAAATATAAACATATGAATAATTGTTCATATGTTCAAATATTAATGAGGTGATTGAATGGTTCCAAAAATTCAACCGGTTGAAAGATGTGATTGTGAAGTCATCCACGAGGATACGGTGAAACGTGTACAGGAAAAAATGCCTCTTGAGGAGAATCTTTATGATCTTGCAGAATTATTTAAAGTTTTTGGCGACACCACGCGAATTAAAATTTTATGGGCACTGGATGAAGCAGAGATGTGTGTATGTGATATTGCAGTGCTATTGAAAATGACTCAATCCGCGATTTCTCACCAATTAAGATTGCTGAAGCAGGCTGACCTGGTGAAAAGCCGCCGGGAAGGAAAGATTGTTTATTACTCTCTGGAAGATGAGCATGTGAGACAGATTTTCGATCAGGGTTTGATTCATATTTCAGAAGAAAAGGAGTAAAAAACACGATGGTCCGCAAACAAGTAATTTTGGAAAATTTGAACTGTGCAAATTGTGCTTCGAAAATTGAAGATGAGGTCAATCAGATTGATGGGCTAAACGCGTCGATGAATTTTATCAGTAAAATTTTAACGCTTGAAGCTGAACCCGAATATGATTTTTCAAATGCAATGAATCAAGTTCAAACTATTGCTCGCAAACATGAACCGGATGTAGTCGTTGCAGAAAAACTGGATCCCCCATCGGCTTGGGAGAACGCAACCAACACGGGTAGTTTCCCTTATGAAAATACTATGTTACTTGGTGAACATCG
>MTKZ01004267.1_pt1 | contig 17700 bp, 9 predicted proteins | sample 1042781 | NCBI WGS metagenome assembly MTKZ01 (sample SAMN06212207, study PRJNA360539) | anaerobic digester metagenome | biome: Wastewater treatment plant; material: sludge; isolation source: anaerobic digester fed with sludge from wastewater treatment plant | place: Denmark: WWTP Viborg ... | reverse complement strand
CGTCTATAATAAGAGCTTCCTTGTCGTAATATGTATACATCCCGTGAAAGAGCTCCTGGTTGCCTGATGTCGATGTATTCGGAACGTGGATGTACCCTATTCTGCCTCCCGAAAGTTTGTCGACCAGAGCCCTCCTTTCATTTACCCAGTTGTAATAGAGAAGTTCAAGCTCGCTTTTGACCGTTTTCACTGTTGAGGTCCGGGCATCGGCAGCAGAGGGTTTGGAGCTTACCTTGAGTTCTATGTTCTTTCCGGCCTTGTTTTCAAGGAACATGTATGGATTGTCAGCTGTGGTTATTTCCTTCCCGTCGATACTGATGATGTAATCACCCTCTTTCACATCAACCCCCTGTTCCGTGAGCGGAGACCTTCTTGCCGGATTCCAGTTCTCCCCCTCGTATATCCGGTTTATCCTGTATCTTCCTGCAGCCTCATCAGCAGTGATTTCTGCACCAAGAAGACCGTTATCAATCCTTTTGACATTTTCGAAATCGCCCCAGTCGACGTAGGAGTGTCCTGTGTTGCTTTCTGCCACCAGCTCATTAAGAATGTAATCGAGATCGGCTCTGTGACTGACGTATGGAAGAAGTGTGCTGTAGCGCTCCTTAAGAGCCTGCCAGTCGATACCGTGAAGGTTGCCGACGTAGAAATAGTCGCGGAAAATTCTCCATCCGTCATTGTAGATCTGGTTCCACTCCAATTTAGGATCTATCTTCATTTCCAGACCGGTGAGATTTACTTTTCCGGCTCCGGCCTTTTGACCGGGGGTGAGTTTGATTATCCCTATGTCCTCGCCAGACCTGTACATAGCCATCTTTCCGTCAGCAGTAAGAATTGCCATCATTGCCCTGTCGAGAATCTCTTCGTTCTTTTCATCATTAAGATTGTACTTCATGAGCTTGCCTCCCGAAAGGAAAAGCAGTCCGCCTTCGCAGGCCCCCACAATTCTGTAATCTCCGGGTTCTCCCGGCAAAGCTGTTATCCGGTTGTTTATCCCGTTGAAATCTATTTCAACATTAACTTCCTTTTTTTCTGATGGAGTGTCGGTTGCGGCATCCTGTGTCTTTTTGCCCTTAGCCGCAGGGGCAGGCTTCTCGGCAGACTTTTCTTCCTTCACCGGTTCTGTATCATTCTTTTCCTTGAATATTCTTGGACTTTTCAGGTTCAGCGCCATTGCATAGAGCCGTGTTGCCCTGTTGTACAGATAGTCGAATTCGAAGCTTGAAAAGGTAAGATTGTAGTCGCGGTCAGAAGCGAAGAAAATATAGTTTCCGTCGAGGCTGAAAACAGGCGACTGATCTGAATAGATCCCATCTGTTACCTGAGTCTTTTTACCTGAAGTGATTTCATAAACCCAGATGACAGGTTTCTCGTTGGTTCCTTCCTTCTGATAGGCGATCCAGCGGGAGTCGGGTGAAAAGCTGTAATCCCTCAGTTCACTTGAGACCGCGTGATCGATTTCGGTGACCTTGCCTGACGATACTTCTACAAGTTTCAGGAAGAGGGTCCTGTCTGAAAAAAGAAGGTAGCGGCTGTCGGGCGACCACACAGGCTGGTATTTCCATGCGCGCGAGTTGAAGGTTACCTGCTTTGGAAGAGCTCCTTTTTTATTTTCCAGGAGGTAGAGCTCATATTCGCCTGTGGCATCGGAATAGAATGAAATAAATTTTCCGTCAGGCGACCATAAAGGAAATATTTCCCTTATTCCCTGTGTCTGCGTAAGGTTTTCAACAGGACCGTTCTCGGCCGGGATGGAAAAAATATCGCCTCGCGCGTCAAACAAGGCTCTTTTGCCTGATGGAGATATACTCATGCTATGGATATCATCCTTCACATTCTTGTAATAGGGTATCAGGTTTGGATTGTCGAAGTTAATGCTCACACTGATTTTTTCCGACTGTCCATTAGTCAGGTCAAGCCTGTAAATATATCCCCCGTTCTCATAAACCAGCTGATCTCCGTTGCCGGAAGGCCACATAACGTCAAAATCAGTATGGCGGGTAACCTGTTTTGTTTCTTTGGTGACAGTATTGTACTGCCATATGTTAAGTCTCAGATCCCTGTCGGAGGCAAAGAAAATATTGTCGCCTGACCATGTGGGTATCTGGTCCGTCCCTTCGAAGCTGGTTATCTGCTCGGAAGAGTTCTCTTTTATGTTGTATATCCACAGATCCGTTGCCCGTCCTCCCTTGTATCTCTTCCAGTTCCTGAATTCACGGTCGACAGGTGTAAAAACTATCCTGGAAGCATCGGGAGACAGTACCCCAAATCCTCCGTTGACAATTGGGAGGGCTTTCTCAAAACCACCTTCCAGGTTAACAAGGAAATACTTACCCTGGCGCTCCCCGAATTCTGTACGGTTTGCACGGATCATGATTTGCCGGCTGTCGGGTGTCCAGTCAAGGACCACATTATCCCATCCGCCCCGGGGAGGCATTACCCCTACCGGGTTATACCATGTAAGCTGGCGTGGCAGCCCGCCGTTGGAAGGAATCACAAAAACCTGGCGGCTTCCGGAGTATTCTCCTGAAAAAGCAATCCAGCGTCCGTCGGGCGATATTTTAGGGAAGAGTTCCAGTCCTTCGTGGGAGGTAAGCCGCCGTGCTTCACCTCCTGAAGAATTAACTGTCCAGATATCTCCGGCATAGACAAAGGCAACCAGGTCCTTATTGATATCAGGGAACCTCAGAAGCCTTGCGTCATCAATGGCCAAACTCCTCTTCGGGGTTGCAAATGCCATGATCATCAGAATACATATACCCAATATTCTTTTCATCCGTAAATTATTTTGATTTTAAAGGTCGGATGGAACCCACATGTTTGAAAATATTACACATATGTGTTTGTGTATGCAATACATGTGGGTTTCATCGTTTGATTTTAAGATTGATTACTTATATTATGTTATTCACTTTTTATTTCAGGAGGATCCTATTCGACCGGCATCAGTCTCATTATTGCACCTGGGGTCTCTGCAGCTATATATATAAGGCCGTCGGGGCCCATTACCACATTTCTGACCCTTCCTATTCCTTCCAGGATCTGCTCCCTGTGGATGACGGAGTTGTTTCTCATGACAACCCTTTCAAGGTGTTTCAGGGGCAGTGATCCGAGAAGAAGGTTATTCTTCCAGTTTTTGTAGCGGTCGCCTGTCACGAAAGTCATTCCGCACGGGCCAATGGAGGGGATCCAGTAGAATACGGGCTGTTCCAGTCCTTCCTTCTCTGTGTCTGGTGTAAGTATCGTTCCATCGTAGTTTATCCCGTATGATATTACCGGCCAACCGTAGTTAAGGCCAGGCTTGATCAGATTCAGTTCATCTCCCCCCCTGGGGCCATGTTCCGAAATCCAGAGTTCGCCTGTCAGAGGATCGATGCAGGTTCCCTGAGGATTTCTGTGTCCGTAGCTGTAAATGGAAGGGAGGGCTCCCGGGGTTTTGACAAAGGGATTATCAGGAGGTATTGTGCCGTCGTCGTTGAGCCGGTGTATTTTCCCGTTGGAATTGTCGAGCTTCTGGGGAAAATCAAAATGCTGGCCTCTGTCTCCTATCCCGAAGAAAATGTGTCCTTTATTGTCAAATGCTATCTTGCAGCCGAAATGGTAGTTGCGGTCGGTTCCGGGCGTACCCTTGTAAATGATCTGCTGGTCAGTGAGCCTGTCTCCTTTAAGCTTTGCCCTCATTATTGCAGTGTTGCCGGCGGGTCTGGGGCTTTCCCTGTCGAGTGCCGAATATGAGAAGTATATCCAGCCGTTATTGCTGTAGTCGGGGTGAAGGCAGATGTCAAGCAGCCCTCCCTGCCCAATAGCCATTATGGACGGAAGGCCCCCTAGTGGCGGGGAAAGCTTCCCGTCAGAGAAAACATGAAGTGTTCCTCTCCTTTCTGATATCAGCATTCTGCCGTCGGGCAGGAAAGCCATCCCCCATGGTACTTCCAGACCCGCTACGACTGTGTCAAGAACAAACTTCTGTACCTCCGATTCGATTATCCCTCCGGGAGTTACGGCAGGTTTCAGGTTGCTTCTGTCCTGTGGGATCCCCTTCTTCACATAAGCGGCAAGAGCCTCTATTTCACTATCCGTGAAGGTCTTCCCGAAAGCAGGCATTCCTATTGTCTCAATGCCGTTCTTGATGCTGCTGAAGGCCGAAGATGTTCCTTCTTCATCCATCCATGCTTTGGCGGCAAATTTCTCGAGATTTGCACCATGGCAGCCGGAACAAAACTTGAGATAATTCGCGGCGGCCCCTTCCTGCGGAAGGCCGGAAGGTCCGTCTGCTTTCCCGAATGACCTGAATGCAACCAAAATGGCAGCAATCAGCATCAGGATCAGGGCGGTTAATAGTATAAGCCTTTTCATCTTTTCAGGTTATAAAATTTTCATATAACATTACGAATTGTTCAGCTTAACATTATCAGGGCTTTAAGATACATATTTATTTCGACTGCCGCTGCCTGAAAGCAAGGCTAATGAAACAATTGTAAACTATTATTATTTTTGGGAGAAGACAGGAGAGTCAGATGAGCAATAATTATTTCAGATTCAAGCAGTTTGTTGTTAACCAGGAATCATGTGCCTTTAAGGTCGGAACTGACGGAGTCCTTCTTGGAGCGCTTGCAGGAGTGGAAGGCAAAACAAGGGTACTCGATATTGGTACGGGAACCGGGCTCATTGCACTTATGGCAGCACAGAGATGCGATGCCGGCATTGTCGCCATCGAACCTGACCATGCTTCTTTTCTGCAGGCCTGCAGGAATATCGGAGAAAGCAAGTGGAGCAAAAGGATAGAGGTCTTGAACTGCCGTCTTCAGGACTATTATCCCGGCGAGGAGCTTTTCGATCTTATAGTGACCAATCCTCCGTATTTTATCAGTTCGCTCAAAAATCCTGATCATGCTCTTTCGGCTGCCAGGCATAATGATGACCTCACCCATAAGGACATCCTTGAGGGTTCGGCAAGGCTTCTTGACCCCAACGGGGAGCTGCAGCTTATTCTTCCGTGGGATGAGGGTAATATCTTCATCGCAGCCGCTCCCGGATATGGTCTGTATTGCAACAGAATCATAAAAATAAGGCCGACTCCGGCCTCGGAGGTCAGAAGGTTGTTTCTCTCCTTCGGGAGGGAAAGGAAGCTTATCTCAGAAAGGTTCCTGACAATTGAAAAGGGCAGGCGGCACGATTTCACTGACGATTATATCGCCCTTACCAGGGAATTCTATCTGCGATTCTAAACTTTATCACAGACACCCGGCTGGTTAGCAAACAACGAGCAACGAGCACCCAGCAACGAGCACCCAGCACCCAGCACCCAGCACCCAGCTAAAGATCAATCTCGCTTTCCGGCAGGTTGTATTCCTCCTTCATATCGATTCCAAGCTTGCGCAGTTCGTTGAGGATTGGATTGTAAATAGCCGGAATCACGGGTCTGTAAACCCCTGTAAGGTCAATCTTCCCTGAAAGGATCATCATAACGGCTATTGCGGCAGGAAGAGCAACGGTCCTTGCAACGGCGGTGTTGGTTTCAGGGGTGCCGAAATCGAGCATTGACGATTTTATTACCTCTTTTTTACCATCGGGATATGATGCAAGGAAAACGTGCTGCATAACCACCATATCGCGTTCGTTTCCTTTTATAAGCATTTTGCCTATCATCCTTTCGGCTGTGATCTCAAAAGGGGATGTGGTGCCTGCATTAATTTTTTCATCGCTGAAGAAGCCCAGCCAGTCAAGGGATTCTAGAGCGACCGACTCTCCGGTCAGACCAAGGCGTTTCATGATACCTTCCCTTAGACCCTGTTTTTCTCTTCCGGCTCTTTCAGCAAGGAAACCGGAGTAATCCATACCCGAATAGTCCTTTACGGTGTCGTCAAGCATGTTAAGGGCTTTCATTGTATCGAGTGTTTCGCACCAGCCCTTGTACCTGAATGTACCCCTGTACATTGTAGCCGCTTCAGGGATTTTATATATGTCGATATAACTCACCGAGTCGCGGTTCGGATAAACTTCCAGATCGCCAACCCCGGGGAAGCTGTAAGTAAACCTGTCCTTGAACAGGTTTATGGGTTCGATATTGACTATCTTTCCCTTACGAAGGTACTGGGCGCTGTTCCTGCTTGCAAGGACTACCCCTTTCGGACTCCACGAAAATTTATATTTCATGGGGTTGCCGGCTGCTTCGGGGGCCGGCAATGCACCGCAGAGCGAATAGAATTCCTCCACCTTGCCGCCTTTCTCATGAATGTGGTCTATAACCTTCATTGCCGTCATGTGATCTATGCCCGGATCGAGGCCTGTCTCGTTCAGAAGGATAACTCCGGCCTTTTTTGCATCTCCGTCGAGGGCCTGCATTTCAGGCTGAACATAGGAGGTTGTGACAAGGGGCCTGCGGTACTTTATACAAGCCCTGGCAACCATCGCATGATAACGGTAGGGAAGGAAAGAAACTGCAATGTCATTTTCTTCCACGAGCCTCTCAAGAACATCAGGCTCATCAGTCGACCATCTCAGAGAGGAACCGGCAGGATGCCCCTTGATCATTCTGTCGGCTTTCTCCTTTGTGGTAGTGGCTATTTTGACAGCGAAGTTATTTTCGAGAAGGAATTCAACCATGGGTTTTACAACAAGCCCGGCTCCGAGAATCAGTACCTTATTCATTTTGAATCAGATTATGTTTTTAAAAAGGACATAGTGTCCGAAGAAAAGTATATTATAATTCTTAATATATTAACTAATAGATGCAAATAATTATTTTCATATTGGTAAGGTATAAAACATAATTTTCTTTCGCTTAAGATAAAATGCTTTACCTGTGTTTTCATGTACTCACCCCCTGCCTTCGCGAAGCTCAGGCTTCCCCCTCTCTACCGCGTAGAGAGGGGGATCGAGGGGGTGAGTTCGTGAAGGACGGGATAATTTGTAAGGGCTGTTTTTCATTTGATGAAATTTATTCGGATACTAATTTTAAAGGACAAGTTAGCAAAAGCCCTCCAAAGAGAACATGACTTTTATTTCCTTAATTGCTACATAGCCGAACTATGAAATTAGTTCAATCCAGTTTAAATGACAGGCTGCCAGGGGATGGTGTACGGAAGCAGAAGTTTGAGACGGTGGATCATAAGATGTTCTACGCGACCATTGGATTCCCTTGCCCGGAAGATGCCAAAAAAGATCAGATCAGTACCTGGGTAAACAGAGAATTTAATTATAAAAGATTGTAAAAAATAGTGCTGTCGGTGTATCTTTGTTGATTGCCGGAAATTTTAACAGTCTCTGCAAACGTTTACAATGCCTGAAGAACAGAACTATGTCGAAACCCCGCTGATGAAGCAGTATTTCAGCGTCAAGTCGAAGCACCCCGACGCTATCCTGCTTTTCAGGGTGGGGGATTTTTACGAGACATTCGGGACTGATGCAATAAAGGCTTCGGAGATTCTTGGCATTACCCTTACCAGAAGGGCAAACGGCTCAGCCGCTTTTGTCGAGCTGGCAGGGTTCCCCTACCATGCTCTCGACACATACCTGCCCAAGCTTGTGAGAGCTGGCCAGAGAGTGGCCATCTGCGAACAGCTGGAGGATCCCAAGCTTGCTAAGAAAATTGTAAAAAGGGGTATTACTGAATTAATAACTCCCGGAGTTTCCCTTAATGACAATGTTCTTAATCACAGGGAGAACAATTTTCTGGCAGCCGTGCATATTGAAAAGCAGATTGCCGGAGTAGCCTTTCTCGATATCTCGACCGGCGAGTTCCTTATCTCGGAAGGTACTTTTGAGTACACCGACCAGCTTCTCAATAATTTCCAGCCCAAGGAAGTACTCTACGAAAAGAGGAAGGGCAACCTGTTTACTGAGGCTTTCGGAACAAAATTCTATACTTTCAAACTCGACGACTGGATATTTACACGCGAAGCTGCGGGCGACAGGCTTCTGAAACAGTTTGAGACAAGTTCTCTCAAAGGCTTCGGCGTGCAGAATCTCTCATTCGGGATAATAGCCGCAGGCGCGATACTGTATTACCTCGATATTACACAGCATTCCCAGCTTGGCCATATAACTAAGCTTTCGAGGATAGAAGAGGACAGGTATGTATGGCTCGATAAATTCACCATACGGAATCTTGAGCTTTTCCATTCTCCCTATGAAGGTGCCAGGACTTTCATAGATGTTATTGACAGAACAATCTCTCCGATGGGAAGCAGACTTCTGAAGAGGTGGATTTCACTGCCTCTCAAGGATATTCAGCCTGTTACCGACCGCCATGAGATCGTAGGGTATTTTTTCAGTGATCCCGGGATAAGATCCGGACTGGCGGCACTGATACATCAGGTCGGCGACCTTGAAAGACTACTCTCAAAGGTTGCCGTCGGACGGATCAATCCAAGGGAGGTGGCCCAGATGAAAAAGGCGCTTGCAGCTATCGGACCGTTAAAACAGATTTGTCTTGACAGCGGCTGCGAACCTCTTGTAAACATAGGAGAGCAACTGAATCCCTGTTCAGTTCTGGCCGACAAGATAGGAAGGATGCTCGAAGAGGACCCCCCTGTTCAGATCGTAAGGGGCAGGGTTATTTCACAGGGTATTTCAGCCGAACTCGACGATCTGCGGTCTGTTCTCTATAACAGCAAGGAATATCTTGCTGCCCTTCAGGCGCGCGAGAGCGAAAGAACAGGAATCCCGTCGCTTAAGGTTAGCTTCAACAATGTATTCGGATACTATATTGAAGTAAGAAACACCCACCGGGAAAAAGTCCCTCCCGAATGGATCAGGAAGCAGACTCTTGTCAGCGCCGAACGTTACATAACAGAGGAACTGAAGGAATATGAAAGCAGGATACTGGGTGCGGAGGAGAAGATCATAAGCCTTGAGACAAAGCTTTTCAATGACCTGGTGAATGATATTCTTGAATTTATTCCTCCAATGCAGCTCGATTCATCGCTTATTGCAAGGATCGACTGTCTCCTGTCCTTCGCTTCAGTATCGGTCGAAAACGGTTATGTAAGACCTCTCATGAACGATTCGCACAAGATAGATATCAGGGAAGGCAGGCATCCCGTGATTGAGAAGCAGCTTCCTCCAGGTGAGTCATACATTCCGAATGATCTGTATCTCGACACGGAAGATCAGCAGATCATTATTCTTACAGGCCCCAATATGTCGGGTAAATCGGCCCTTCTCAGGCAGACTGCCCTTATTGTGCTTATGGCACAGACGGGATGTTTCGTGCCCGCCAGGGAGGCGTCTGTCGGGATGGTTGATAAGATATTCACAAGAGTGGGAGCTTCTGATAATATAAGCCTTGGAGAGTCGACCTTCATGGTTGAGATGAATGAAACAGCAAGTATACTCAATAATCTCTCCGACCGCAGTCTTATCCTCCTGGATGAGATTGGCCGCGGCACAAGCACTTACGATGGTATATCAATTGCCTGGGCCATGGTTGAATTCCTGCATGAAAACCGACACAGACCGAAAACCCTTTTTGCCACTCATTATCACGAGCTTAACGAGATGGAGAATTCCTTTTCGAGGGTCAGGAACTTCAATGTTTCGATAAAGGAATTCAACAACAAGGTTATCTTCCTGAGAAAGCTCAGGAGAGGAGGCAGTGAGCATAGTTTTGGGATACACGTCGCCAGGATGGCAGGGATGCCGAGAAGTGTTGTCAGCCGGGCCGATGAGATCCTTAAGGAACTGGAACAGAGTCATGAAAAACAGGAACTTGCAAAGCCCATTGCCTCACTGGCAGATCACAGGGAAGGGCTTCAGCTTAGCTTTTTCCAGCTCGACGACCCTGTGCTGAAGCAGATACGAGATGAGATCCTCGATCTGGACATCGATAATCTTACCCCGGTGGAGGCTTTGAACAGGCTATACAATATTAAGAAGTACCTGAAGTAGAAAGTCATTAGGTCAAGCGGACATGAGGTCTTGCAGTCTTGCGGTCATGCGGTCTCATTCCTCATCTTCAGTCCTTCGTCTTCTTTTTCCATATCGTTTCAGGTAAGATTTTTATCGTGATATATATTAATATTTATTGTAAGACAATAAATATTCTAATGAATTCCCGATATAAAACACGAGGTTTACAGTGAGAAGGAAAATTAAGAATGATCAGACTATCTCTTTCTCGTTGTGTGCATTTACAAACAGAACCGTCCCGAGTCCTTCGTAACCTGACAGTATTGACTCCCCCTTGTTCTTAAGNNGTCATTCCGGGCTCTTCCTTTATTATCTCGATGTTCTTTTCAGTGATGGGCAGTCTGCCGGACCTGACAAGATCATTCAGACCCGACCGAATTTCTTCGTAGTCCTCCTGGCCGCAGGTATCGAAGATCTTGATATTTGATTTCTTCCAGTCGGGATGTCCCGAAATTATGAAGCTGAGCAATATCAGGAGGCTTGAATTCTCGGGATATTTATGGTCTATCCATACATGTATTCCGTTCCTGAACAACATGTCCTTCCTGCTTGAAGCCAGGATACAGATATCAAAATGACCTGCTTCAACCAGGCCGGTATTTTCAATGATCTCCTTTAAGGATCCGGGGTTTTCCTTGTCGTATTCGAATATCACCATATTGTTTTCCATGCCTGAGATACCGGGAACCTGTATGGCCTGGGCAAGTGCAGAAGTGTATGATGGAGAGATAAGTGTATCGACGTAAACGTGGTTGCCTGCAGTGTCGTAGGTTTCTATCAGTCTCGACATTTCCTCATCAGCCTGTTCGCAGGTTGCCTTGGAATAGTAACCATCAATTCTGTGCAGGTAGGTTCCGAAACCGTATCTGTATGATATCCAGTTGAGTAGGTTAAATGCCTTTGAACGCAGGAATGAATCCTTTGAAATACAGATTGCACTTGGTCTCCATTCTTTTATTTTTTTTCTGCTTCCGGCTTGCTGCAGGTAAACCTGGATGTTCCTGTTTATCTGGAAAAGAGCATTCGCAAAAAGCGATTCCAGTCCGTCCCTCTCACGGTGATATGACTTAATATAGAAGTATATGGCTGTCATCAATGCGAGTGAAGCAAGGGCATAGGGAGTGTTGATCTTGAACATCACCCAGATGGCGATAATGAATCCTGTCAGTGAAAGGAACCATCTTGATCTGAAAGAAGGGCGGTAGGAGGGAGAGGAACCAAAGTGGTTAAGGAACGAAATAAGGCACAGTGAGCCGTAGGTTACAAGGAAAAACATAGTAATAATCCCGGCTACTGCATTGACATTTCCCAACGATACAAAGACAAGGGCAATTATTATGGTTACAAGGGAAGCATTTACCGGCTCATTGTCTCCTTTCCTCCCCACGGAAAGCCATTTGTTTATTTTCTCTGACGGAAATGAGGAGTCAAGGGCAAGTGCCTGAAGTGTCCTTGGTGCAACCATTATGGAGCCGATTGCAGACGAAAGAGTGCAGGCTGCTAGACCGAGAGGAATAATTACTACTCCGAAAACAGCTATTTTGGACATTATCAGCTGATTGGCAAGCATATCCTCAGGACTGGCTGATATTGCCAGCTTGTATATAACCCCAAGATAGATCAGCAGGCCGGTAGAAGTTGCGGTGATTGTGCCCAAAGGTATGGACTTTGCCGGATTTTTCAGGTCCCCCGACAGGCCCACGCCTGCAGTCATTCCCGTGAATGCAGGGAATACTATTGCGAACACGATGAAAAAATCGCTCATATTTCTCAGATCACCTGCAGGGATGTTACCGCCTGTTACTGCCTGGTATTCGGTTGAACCGCTGAAAAAGAGGATCAGCGAAAGAATCAGAATTCCAGTTACTACATATAGCATTTTTACGCCCATGTTTGCTCCTTTACTGAGGATAACAAATCCCAGAAGGAGCATCGCAGGAACGCTTATCACTTGTCTGGGGACGTTAAAATTCAACGTGTCGGCAAAAAAGTTGAAAATAAATTCAAATGCCTCGGTAAAGGCAATAATGTAAAAGGCTACGCTTATGGCCTGCGACAGGAATAGTGCAAAACCTATTGTCGCTCCGATATTCAGTCCGAAGGATCGCGACATTATAAAGTATTCACCTCCTCCTTCAACACGCTTGTTGGTTGCAAGTTCTGATATGGCAAATGCTGTGGGGATTGTGAGTGAGTGTCCCAGTATTATTATCATCAGCGTTCCCCAGAATCCCAGAGTGCCCACTGCAAAACCAAACCTCAGGAAAAGGATTGCTCCGACAATAGTCGAAATTGCAGTCAGAAATACAGGCAGGGTACCGAATCGTTTTGCTTCAGAATATGAATTCATGGTTCAGGTCAGTAAGGATTTTGTTCAGACATGTTTTCCGGTTATTAAAGAGGCCTTTTAAGCAACTGCCAATGCAATATAACCAATAATTTTCAAGTCAGCTAATGCCCTTCTTGCAGGATAAGGGATATTTTTGCAACTTTGCACCATGAAAAACAATGCATTATGAGAAGAGTGATATTTCTTTTTACGGCGGTGATGCTTTTTGCTGTTTCATGCAACTCAACCAAAACGAGCCTTTTCGGTAATTCAGGGAATGAAAAGGATCCTGGCGGAACCTCAATAAAGCGCACCACACTGATGCCTTCAACTCCAATTCCTATAGTCGAAGTGGAGGAAAAACTGGTGCCAAATGAAAACAAGGAGCCTTCGCCCGGGAAATTTTTCGTAATAATCGGAAGTTTCAGGGATCCGGCAAATGCGAAGGATCATCAGGCTGCTGTCGGGAAGGACGGATTCGTCTCAGAGATCCTTAAGAATGAAGCCGGATTGTACAGGATCTCCGTTCTGGCTACAGATGATATCAATACCGCAAGAAATGAGATCGGAAGAATACGTACAAAATTTCCGGCTTATTCAGATACCTGGCTCCTTATCAGAAAATAGCCTTTATTAATAATTGAGGCTGAATGAAATGCTGATTCTGTAGCCCTTCCTCCTTGTGGAATTATATAATTAGCCGGTGATAAGAAAGTCCCACCCGGGATTTTTAGGGGTTAACAAAGCAGTAATAACTTCCGGAACAGCCTTCCATTGGATGAAATTTCGCAGTTGCTGTTTTTTTCACCCCGGGGACTGATAACGATACTTCTTTTTATTAGCATTCCGGCCGGGTCGAGGATCCCTTTTATGAATGATGAGGTAATAACTATTGTTATTCTTTTCACAATAATTGTGATGATGATAGGGAATATGTTGTACCGGAGACCAGGAGCACCTGAAATAAGCAATCCGTCATCCGGTGAATCGGTAAACAAAGGTTGATATTTGCAGCAATTTTTTAATTTCGGATAATATTTTTCCTTCGGGTTTACATGCAAGAATCAAATACTACTCATATGAAACCCACATGTCTGACATACACAAATACTTACAGATACTATTTTCAACATGTGGGCTCCCCCGCCTGAGGCGGGACAGGCATTATACCATTAAATTCAAAATTATATTATGATGAAAAGGAAGTTTACAATACTGATCTCAGTTTTCCTGGTTAACCTTTTTCCCCTTGCATCACAGACTGTGGCAGTAAAACAGGTAAAACTCACCGAATTCGAACTGCAATCTTCGGCGATTGTCAGTTCTTCAGGTGAGGAGATTTCCAGTGCGGGCTACGATCCGGACGTTTACTGGTTTCCGGTCAGAGTTCCTTCAACGGTTCTTACCGGTCTTGTTGCCAATGGAGTATACCCTGATCCGTATACCGGCCTTAACAATATGCTTATTCCTGATGCATCAGATGAATTCAACAGGAAATATGATCTTGAGAAGTTCAGCTTTTTGCCTGATGATCCCAATCCCTGGAAGAAGCCTTACTGGTACAGGACAAGTTTCGAAGTTCCACTCAGTGACAGAGGGAGGTGTTTTCAGCTTATATTTAAAGGGATAAATTACAGGGCCGCTGTCTGGCTCAATGGATCGATGGTAGCGGATTCAACAGATATGGCAGGTATGTTCGCCCAGTACAGCATCGATGTCAGCAAGCAGATTCTTCCCGGCGAAAAGAACGTCCTTGCAGTAAAGATCTACCCTCTCGATTATCCAGGACTCCCATCAACCGAGCAGCTTGAAGCTCTCGGCGATTTCTATCCTAACGGGGGACCCACTGGCGACATTGGAAAAAACGTTACCATGCTCTGTTCGGTAGGCTGGGACTGGGTTCCTCCGGTTCGCGACCGCAACATGGGGATATGGCTCCCAGTGATGCTCAGGACGACAGGAGGGGTGACGATTGGTGATGCAAGGGTACGGACATATCTTGCGGGGGAACAGGATACAAGCTCAGCAAGTATCTCCCTCAGCCTGAAGCTTTTCAACCATAACGCCTCAAACGATGTAGGAAAGGTCTCTGTAATGATCACCCCTGAGAATTTTAAGGGAAAATCGTATCAGTTCTCAAAAAATGTTGCTGCTGAGGGCAGTTCTGCAACTACTGTGGATCTTGATCCGGCATCGGTAAAGGAACTCAACATCACAAAGCCTTCCCTCTGGTGGCCCAATGGTCATGGAAAGCAAAATCTCTACAGAATGAGGATCACCTATACAGGTCAGAACGGACTCTCGGACGATACGACTTTTCTTTTCGGTATCCGGACAGTCAGTTCCAAAGCTGTGGAGGTTAACGGTACCTGGAGACGCGATTTTTACGTTAACGGGCGGAGGATTCACCTTACAGGGGGCGCCTGGGTGCCGGATTTCATGCTGAACCGCGATTCTCTCAGGTACGACTATGAGATGAGGCTGTGCCGTAACGCAAACATAAACCTGGTGAGGATATGGGGAGGAGGTGTCACTCCCTGTGATGAGTTCTTTGATGCAGCCGACAGATACGGGCTCCTTGTCTGGTCCGATTTCTGGATTACTGGCGACACGCAGGGAGAATTCAAGGGTTCACCCGACTGGCCGTTCGAGACAGAGGTTTTTAAAAGGAATGTTGAAAGCACTATACTCAGGATAAGGAACCATCCGAGCCTTCTTGTCTGGACAGGTGGCAACGAAGGGCATGCCCGCAGGGAACTGTATGATTTTATGAGGAACAGTATCATAGAACTAGACGGAACAAGACCGTTTATACCGAGTTCCTCCGGTTTTGCAAGACTTCCCGAGGGCTGGCCTGCATCATGGCCCGATAACCTTCCTGCAGGTGTATACAGCGGTGGACCCTATACATGGCAGGACGCCTCGGCAAGTTTTAAAAGGGCGATAAAGGGAGGAGACTGGGTCTTCAAGGACGAGACGGGCCTTCCTTCACAACAGCCTTACAATATTCTTCCAAGGATAATCCCGGATCTTGTCTGGGACAAAAAGCTTCCTTTTCCTCTGAACAACACCTGGGGTTACCATGATGCAGCAACAGGGAATGGCAGATGGGACCTGTACTATAAAGAAATGATAAAAATCTATGGTGAGCCGGAAAGCATGGAAAACTTCTGCGACAAGATGCAGCTGATGAATGCTGAGGGCTACAAGGGGATCTTTGAGGCAGCAGGCCATAAACTCAATGATATTGGCGGGGTCATGCTCTGGAAGCTGAACGCGGCTTTCCCGAGCCTGGTATGGCAGGTCTATGACTGGTTTCTGATGCCCAATGCAGGGTATTACAGCATGCAGAATGCATGTGAGCCGGTGCATATACAGATGAACCCGGTTGATAACAAGGTGATGGTACTGAACCGCACGGCTAAACCTGCAGCCGGTCTTACAGCCCAGGCGGATATTTACGATTCCGCTTCCCTAAGGATCGCTCAACTGAGGGAAAAAGTTTCAGCCGGCCCTTCGGAAACAAAAGAACTGATGTCGCTCGATTCTGCACTAAGGGAAGCAAAAGGAGTCTCATTCGTCGTCCTGAACCTTAGAAATTCTGCAGGAAGTGTAATATCCCGTAACGTTTACTGGATATCTCCTGACCGCGATTTCAGGAGCCTCGGTGACCTGCCTTCTGCCGGACTGAGTGTTGCAGTTGTGAGTGAAAAGAAACTGAATGCGGATAAGCAGTGGGAATTTAGTATAATCAACAACAGTGATAAAATTGCATTCTTTATCAGACCCCAGCTAATGTCAGGAAATGAGGAAATCCTGCCTTCATTCTGGTCGCAGAGCTATTTCACGCTTGCTCCGGGTGAAAAAACAGCAGTAACTGTCAGCTGTCCGTCAGCTTTGCTGCCGGGAGGTGATCCTGTACTTAAAGTTTCGGGTTGGAATGTAAAAGAAAACACAAGGGGATTATAAGTTTTAAGGATTTTATCTATGCTGAAAGTATTTAAAAATTCCACTATATACACCGGAAATGAAGTAATTGCAGGTAAGTCGGTGGTTGTCAGGGAAGGTATTGTCGAATCGGTTATCGATGACTCAGAAATTCCTCAGGGAGCCGAACTTGTGGATTGCCGCGGGAATAATCTCGCCCCGGGTTTTCTGGATCTTCAGATAGCCGGGGGAGGGGGCTTTCTTTTTTCCGCGAATCCCGCACCTGAAGCACTTGAGCGCATTGCAGAAGCAATAACTGCCAGCGGAACAACTGCTTTCCTTATTGCGATTCCAACAAATTCCTTCGATGTTTACCGTAAAGTGATAAGGGTGGTAAAGGATAATCCGCACCCTGCAGTTCTCGGGCTTCACATAGAAGGCCCTTATATCAACCCCCTGAGAAGGGGTGCACACATAAGGGAATATATAAAGCTGCCTGAAGTTAATGAGCTTAAAGAACTCATAACCCTGGCCGGAGGTGTTGTGAAAATGATAACACTTGCTCCCGAAATATGCAGCAGGGAGATTATTAGTATGCTTAACGACTACGGAATTGTTGTCGCTGCGGGTCACAGCAATGCAACATACCTTCAGGGAATGGAAGGTTTCCGTAACGGGATCAGAACCACAACACATCTATTCAATGCGATGTCGCAGCTTCATCACCGCGATCCGGGCCTTCCCGGGGCTGTTTTTCAATCGGAGAGTGCCTTTGCCAGTATTATTGCCGACGGGATACATGTTGATTACAGCATGGTTTCAATAGCAAAAAAACTACTTAAGGAAAGGCTCTTCCTTATTTCGGATGCTGTGGAGGAGAACAATGCTGAATCCTACATGCATGTAAGAAAAGGGGACCGGTTCACCCTTCCCGACGGAACACTTTCAGGATCTGCGTTGACAATGATGAAGGCTGTTGAAAACTGTGTAAGGAATATATCCATACCTGTAGATGAAGCCCTGAGAATGGCCACCTTATACCCTGCAAGGCTCATGGGGCTTGGCGGCAGGGGAAGGCTCGAACCGGGATGCAGAGCCGACCTGGTACTCTTTGATAATAACTTTAATGTTGAAATGGTCTGTTTGAATGGAAACATGGTGTGATACAAACCGGCCGGTACTATAAAGGATTTATGTCGCAGCCTGCCGGAAATATTATATTGTTCGTTTGCATACCTTTAATTATTATGGGCTGCGGCAGGAGCAATGATACTTTCACGGTAAGTCATGGTGCAATAATCCGGGGTGATTCCGCATCAAGGGAGTTAGCCCTGGTGTTCACGGGTGATGAATTCGGCGACGGTATGGAATTCATTTCAATGATGCTTGAAAGCGAAAGAATAAAAGCCTCTTTCTTCCTTACCGGAAATTTCTACAGGAAGGCTGAATTCAAGCCTGTGGTAAGAGCTCTTGTATCACAGGGCCATTACCTTGGTTCGCACTCAGACCGGCATCTTCTCTACTGCGACTGG
>MTKZ01007786.1_pt4 | contig 17704 bp, 16 predicted proteins | sample 1042781 | NCBI WGS metagenome assembly MTKZ01 (sample SAMN06212207, study PRJNA360539) | anaerobic digester metagenome | biome: Wastewater treatment plant; material: sludge; isolation source: anaerobic digester fed with sludge from wastewater treatment plant | place: Denmark: WWTP Viborg ... | reverse complement strand
CCGATCATACGCTGCGCGCTGTCGGCTGGCGGGGTTCCTGTAAAAAGGTAGTACAGAGTGGCTGCCAGGCTGTACTGGTCAGAATAAGGACCGGTTCGCAGTCCGCTCACCTGCTCCGGCGGGGCATAACCGGGGGTAAATCCCCATGCGCCGGATTGTGTCTCCTGCGAGGCATCGCCAGTTTTTGCGATACCAAAATCGACCAGGATTACCTCACCGGTGGGAGTGATCTTAATATTCGCCGGTTTGATATCGCGATGATAAACCGGTGGGTTCTGTGTGTGCAGGTAAGAAATGGCATTTCCCAGTTTCTCAGCCCATTGCAGAATTACTGTGGTAGATAAGGGGCTTTTTTGCTCCACCAGAGTGCGCAGGTTCTCACCAGGAACGAAATCCATCACCAGGTATTGGCTCTCACCTTCAGTGAAGTAGTCGATCACCCTCGGCAGGTTAGGGTGCTTCAGAGAAGCGAGTAGCCGTGCTTCACGGATGAACTGGGCGCTGGCGTGTGTGCTGAGGTTGTGGTTGACCTTGACCGCCACCTGGTTGGCCAGGCTTTGATCTTCCGCCAGATAAACCTCTCCCATTCCGCCTTTCCCCAAAAGGCTGATGATCCTGTAACGGGACTTGAGAATAACATTGGGTTCCAGATTTGACATTCGATTTCCTACCAGTAGAAATATGTGTTAATAATACACAAGATTCGATTTTGCCAGTGATATAATGCAGAAATTCTCGGTCTGTGGAGTTGTACATGAGCAAAAAGGAAAAGGTTGTCCAAAAAAGGAAGCTGAACCTGCCAGCGTTGATCAGCCTGCTGCTCTTCCTGCTGGTTCCACCTCTTTTTTTGATCCCCTGGTCACGGCTGTTCATCTTGCGGTCCGATGTGATCAGCACCATACTGATCCATGTGATCGGTTTGTTTGTTATTGGTCTGTTGATGCTGACGCTGGGGGTGATTGCATTGGTACTGGCAAAGAAACACAAGGGTCTTTACAAAGGCAACTGGCTGGGTGTGCTTGGCGTGATCTTTGGCGGGATCTTCTTCGCTGTGGGAGGCTTTTTCATCATCGATTACTTGCTCAACGCCTGATCAGGCTTGTTAGCGTTTGCCGTTATGCGGCGTGAAATAACCCGGGAATGCTGTTTTGTTACCTTTTGAAATTAAAACCGATCGCGATAATCTCCGCGATCTAAAAAATAAATTTGTGGACCTCAGAATTTATTTGGTTTTTTTCTTCGACCTGATCTTTTGCAGCCCATAAGCTAAAAAGACCAATCCAACTGCCATACCCCCGTACTGGGCGATATTAAAACCCGGGTATGAACCAATCCCTATCCAATCCGCGACCAGTGACAGGAGGAATATTAAGGCGCCTCCTATAAGCAGAATCAGGCTGACAGTTTTGCTTGACATGTGTTCTCCTCCATGAGTTAACAATTCTATGATAGCATAGCTTTTAAATGGAATACCATCACAATACTGTAAGTATTGGCAAACCATAAGGTTATTGAGGATTTGATTCAATGACCGTTTCGCAAGAACCTTCAATCAACTGGCATCAAGACGCAGAAACCTGGCCTGACCGGTATTCTGTTCGGGCTGTGATCACTTACCGCGGTCGACGCGGTAAACCTGGTATGTTGCAAGTGATCACCTACCAGCCTGATATGCCGGATCATGAAATCCAAGAAATTCTCGAAAATACGGGTTATACACCCGGAGAAGCCCACTGGCTGAATCTGGTTTCGCAGGCAAGGGATACCTTCTCTTTGCCTCAGGCCGGGTCACTGGTAACTTACTTGACTTCGAAACCCGGAACGACCGCGATGATGAAACAAGCTGTTAAACCGCATCCATTGATATGCGGTGCGAGTATGATCCCGTTATTACCCTCTTTTAGGGATGGCATCGTGTACCGTTATTACACTGAGCGGGGATATCCCCTTTCTTTCAAGGTGGAAGCCATTAACATAAAGACGTACCTGTATATGTCCCGCCTGTTTCGAGAGATAAAGGGGTTAAAAGGAGAATAATATGTTCAAAATTGAACATCCAGATCAGGACATAATTGATGAAGTTTTTGCGTTTTTGATCCAATGTGACCTGGCTGATTTTGGTGAACCGGATACAAGCCGCGAAGACCTGGAGCAGGAGTGGGGTGAGTTTGACCTTTCACAGGATGTTTGGCTCGCGCGTGACAACACGGGAGCATTGACCGGTTACGCCTATGTAAATGATGTCAGCGAAGGCTGCCATGTGGACGTTTTCATCGATGCGGTAAAAAGCCCCGCCGGATTGGAGGATGAACTGGCAACGTTGTGCATCACGCGTGCTGCAGAAAAAACCTCCGCTGGTGCTTATCCCGCCGGACCTTTCCTGATCGGGTATGCCACTGCCACGAATAAACGCCTGCAGGGGATGTATGAACGCGCCGGGTTTTTACGTCATGCTTTTCATTACCGCATGCAGATCGATTTCACCACTCCGGTGCAGCCGGTGGAGTGGCCGGCAGCGTACACCTTACACTCATTCCAGCCTGAAGATGAGTTGGAACTCTATACCATGATCCAGAAGGCGTTCAACTGGCAGGGGCACGTGGACGCTCCGCTCGATATGTGGCGGAATCTGGTTTTCCGGGGCGGGCGTTTTGACCCACAATGTTTCATACTTGTGCGGCAGACAGGCGAGCTGGTCGCGGCAGCCTTATCCTATGACGAGGATGGCAGCGGCTGGATCCGTCAATTGGCGGTGCGGCAGGATCAGCAGGGCAAAGGGCTGGGAAGCTTGTTGCTGCGTCACATGTTCCATTTATTCCAGCAACGCGGAGCCGCATCGGTTGCCCTGGGTGTGGCGGGAATCAATGAGAACGCCGTCCAGTTCTACGAACGGAACGGCATGCGGCGTCGGCGTGAGTTCATCGAATACCGTAGGAAATTGTTAATTTAATTTATCGATAAAGGCTGGACTAAGGAGACGAGATGAACCGCTCACGTTTTATCATCGGGTTGGTCCTGGTCATCATCGCAGCTTCGCTCTATTTATTTACTGATTTCAATACCGGCGCGGTAGTCGCCATCGGCGCGCTGGGACTGGTTAGCATCGCCATCTCACGCAAAAAGAAATAGCCGCTAATTTTTACGAGCCTCAAAAAATCAAATTTTCTTCTGCCAATTGCAGTAAGTTGGATCTTAAGCCGGGCTAATCCTCGATCCCATAAATTGCGCCATCCGGAGTGTCGATCAGGAGAGGCGGGGTGCATGCCTCCACCAGTTCTTTCTCGTCAGCAAAATACTCGCGCCAGTTTACCTCGTCCAGGTAGACGATGAGCGCGCTGCCCTCGTTCACTTCCCTGCACATCGTCACAAGTTCCAACGTGTAATCCGGATTTAGAAGCGTGGAGGCCGAATTGTATTTATAAGGGAGGGGAAGGGTCTCCCGCCAGGTTTTTATCCGCATCACATCGAATCCATTTGAATAGACCTTTGCATCTGTCGGGAGATCCGATACTTCACTGAGCGTGGGGGATTCATTCCAGAAAACTGTATTGAATCCAATTCCATTTGAACGCATCCGTTCTGCGTTCTTGATCATTACGGGTGTGTTGATTCGAATGATGAAAGCTACACACAAAAGAAGAATGGGTACTGCCGCAGGTTTCCGCAGGGTAACTGCATAAAGATCGACCGTGGCGAAAACGGCAATGGTCATCGCCAGGAACACAGGTAAAAGAATGCGTTCATCCAGTGAAGTACCGGCATCCAGAAACGAAATGGAGAGGAATAGCACCAGGATGTAAGAAATTGAAAAAACTGTCCCCAATGCGATGAAAAATCGGCTGTTGCGATTTTCCTCATGGATGGTGGAACGATTTCTGATCAATACCACCAGCAGGAATACGATACCCAGCCCCACAAGACCAATCTCCAGCGCGTTGATCCAGCGCTTCTCAAAAGATGGGAGGATGAAATTATGAAAGGTGTCAATCATTGATTTGATCCGGTTCAGATCGATCAGGTGAAAAACCAGCACCCGGTTAGCCGCTGACCGCGTCAGGATCACATTGCGTATCGCCCAGGCTGTGATGGGTATTATTGCCAGCGCGGTTGACCAGATGGAGGTCAGGATCTTTTTTCGCAAAGGCATCTGCCCGAACAACAATAGGCTTATGATCAAAGGCGGCAGGAGTGCGATACCCACATAACGTGTGCCAATCCCCAGTCCCAACGTCAGTGAAGCCAGGATCAGGTGTACGGGTTTGTTTGACCCGAAATAAATAGAAAGCAGCAGGAAGGCGAGCAGGGTGAAAAAGATGAAAGGAGGTTCTGAGAGCGCGTAACTATACGCGTTAAGTACCGCGGATGAGGAAAAGTATAACAATCCACCAGCTGCCATTGTTACAATATTCCGGCGGGTTCCTGAGTAGATGCACAGCATGAAGAGGATGGCATTCACGCCAAACAGCAGGGCGTGCAGCCAACGCGCAGCGGTCTGAATATCCTTGTTGAACAAACCGCTGCCCGCCAGCAGCAGGGAGTAAACCGGGGGGTAGTGGGTCATGGGTGTGGCACCTACGTAAAGCCTGTTCCCCTCGAGCAGGTTTTTCGCCGCTGTGATGTAAATGGTCGAATCAGGCGTAAGCCCGATGCCATTAACTGTGACACGGAAAAGCACGATAAAACTGACGGCAACCGCCATTGCACAAAGGAGACAGATAAGCAGGATTTCAGTTTTTCGCTTCATTCTTTCAACCATACCCGTTCGTTGAGATCATCTGAAGGATATTATATTCCCGTGTAATAATCGGCGTATCATAAGGTAAAACAGCCGGAAATACTCACAATACAGGTTACAACAGGTCGGATTGCCTCATCAAAGTGTTATGGGAAAAATGATCGGGTGATCTGTTCTCTCGTTTGAAAAGTAAACATCGGGAGCGACCAAGCCCGTACTTGATCACCTAAACTTGATCTTCCGCGCTGCAAAAAGGACCATCCTTAGCAGTAGCCATCCATGTTTCCAGCGCTGAATATTCGTTGTTCCATAGGTGCGTGCGTGGTAGCGGATGGGGAGATCGATGATCTTGAAATTCAACAACGCAGCCCCAAAAAGAAGATCGAAATCCCCGAACGGGTCGAACTCCCCTAAGACGGATCGATTGGCAGCAATCCGCTCATAATCCTTCTTCCATAATACCTTTGTTCCGCACAATGTATCCTTTATGGGTTGTCCCAGCAACCATGAAAAAGCCAGGCTAAAGAATTTATTGCCGAGCAGATTAAAGAACCGCATTGCGTCTTCTTCCATCGGGTACACAAGGCGCACGCCGTTAATGAGTTTGCCTTTACCGGATACCAGCGCTTCATAAAATCGTGGCAGATCCTCCGGCGTCACAGTCAAATCTGCATCCAGGATCATCAGCACTTCACCGGTTGCCCGTGAAAAACCTAGCCTCACCGCGTCACCCTTGCCGGTTCCGGTTTGCTTTAAAAGGACGCATTTCTTCTCAGGGTACCTTTGGATGGTTTCCTCAATGACCTGATAGGTGTTGTCGATCGAATTCCCTTCAACGAAGATCAACTCTGTTCCTGCACCTAATTCAGGTACCCGGCGGATGATCTTTTCGATATTCCCGGCTTCGTTTCTTGCTGGAACGATCACGCTGACCCTGGGTTTATAGCCGATAGGGTAAGGTGAAGACGCCACCGTTGAAAGAATGAAATTGGTTATTGCCAGGTGATTGAAGGGCCAAAAGCGTACCAGGAAACGGTTTAGGAATGAGGACAAAAGTGGGATTCCAACCGGAAAAAGGATCTCTTTGGTTATCCGGATCACATCGAATCCGGATAGATCCAATAATGATGTAATGTCCTCCGGTGTCAACCAATTCATCCCGATCTGGGACTTTGCCAGGCCGATTTTTTCCACCAGCATTAATGGATACTCCCATAGACGATTGTAAGAATTGATCAGTATCCTCGCATCCGGTTCAACAAACAGCTTAAAATGTTCGAAGATGGATTGCACATCCCATGCTTCATTCAAGAAATCTGAGATGATTACGTAACTGAAGGTGTCATCCAATGTGTAATTGTCTTCTTCTGCAGCGATGAACCTGCATTCCGGGTGTTTTTCTTTTGCCAGCGCAACCATTTCCGGCGCGATATCAATTCCAATCCCAACTGAAGGTTTGAGGTTTGCGAGAAGGTCTCCATCAGAACAACCAATATCCAGTACTTTTGATCCGGGCGGGATCATCTGGGAGTAGATCTGGGCTAACCTTTTATGGTAATAACTGCCCATGCTCTTCCAGTGACGCATTTTTAAAGCCATGGCATTCCAGTGAGCAAGGCGGTCCTGCATGTACTTTTGTCTTACGGGATCGATATAGTCTTCCTTCATAATAGTTTTCTTTCCTGTTTTAAGGTAAGCATAACAGGTTATTAATGACTGGGCTCATCACTGTAAGTTCCGGCTTTTCTTTCATGGCCATATGTACCGGATGTAAATGACGATCTTGTGTGCCAAGTTCTTGAAGACCATAGCTTCGTAGTAGGGGCTGTTCTCAGGTAGTTGGGGGACTTTATCTCCCAAAATGAAGAAAAGTACGTTGTTGTAGCCTTTTTTCTCAGCTTCAATAAGTGCGTTCTTAAGGTTTAGATCATCGTCCTGATTCTCAATATCCGAGAGAAACAGATCTACCACCTCTGGCACCCAATTCAATTTATCCAGGTAGAAACTATACGTATATTTATAATACAATCCTGCAAACAGGATGTTTCCATCGGGATCTTTTTCCTTCAGCCAGGACATGGCTTCTTCGACCGGGTAGTAATGCTCTCCGGTATCAAAGAAATAATTTCCCCACCCGGGCAAACGTGTTCCATCTCTAAGTATTGGGGTCAGCAGGATTGAGGTGATCAGGGTCAGGACGACGAGTAGGTAGGCGATCAGTTTCCTTTTCTTGAGGATCTCTTGTATCAGGATAAAGGACCCGGTCAGCAAAACAGGAAGCAGGAAGAGATTGAAGCGGCTGTAACCGATGTACTTCTTTTGTTCGAGGATCAGGTACAAGCAATAACCGAAGAAATACAGTAATGAAAAGAACAACGAGGGGTACTTTCTTTTTATGATCAGAATTACACACCCTGCGATAAAAAGCAGTATGAAAAGACCGAACTGGTCGAAAAGCGATTGCACAAACACTCGCGCTACAGCCGGATTAAACAGGTTGCTGGGGTGGAATTGATAAGTCCTACCGTGATAATAGATACCTCGGAACACAAGGTAATAAAAGATCGGTAAAAGAGATACGAAGGAAAATGCCACCTCACCTTTAAAGAAGTGGATCAAGGAGAGGTTCGGATTGGCAGTTTCTAACTCAACTGATCGGTTGGCTTTTTTCCAGCTTTTGATTCTTCCCCATAACCTGACCACCCATCGGCAGCCTACGAAGACCAATAGGAAGGGGAGGGTAGTTTCCTTGATAAAACCGATCAGGATAAGGGCGTACCAACCGATATGCTTCTTGACCTCATGGAAATCGCGGGTAAGCAGAGATTCACACTGTAGACAGGCCAGTGTCATTAATAGAACAGCTGGCATTTCGAGGTAGAGGATGGTCGAATAATTGTAGACCGAGGGGATCAGGAGGATGGTGCCCCCCAATATAAGGCTGAGTGGCTCCATCTTTTTGATGATCGTTCGCTGGAATATCCAGGCGAGGGTCAGAGCTGAGAGGAAGGGCACGATCCTTAATAAGGCTTCGTGGTAAGGACCGATGAACACAGTGGCTGGTAACATAGCCAGGTAATAAACCCAGTAATTGAAAAAAGGGTATCTGAGGCTGCCGAACCCGTGTGGATAGAAATGTAACAAAAGAGCGAGTGAGATCAATCCAAACGGGAGAGCGATTCGGGGCTTGTACCAGGAGAGATAGAGAATTAACACCCATGTGACGAGCGTCAGCACGACGTAATACCAGGGGATGGTCTCGATCACTCGATAAAGATTAAGGACAAAGAGAAAGTGATGATCTTCATCACCTCTCCAGGCGAGATCACCCACTAATGGTCGGAAGTTGAGGACAAGGGCAACGAGTATGAGTACTGCCAGGTATATCAAAGAGCGTGGTCTGATCACGATCTCTTTTTGATCAGAACCGATCCAACTCCAGGCAGCACCGATTAGGATGGTGCCGATGAGCAAAACGGACTTTAGGACTGGAAACCCGGGAATGTTCCAGTAGTCGGTGATCAGAAAACCCAGCGCAAAGATGGAAGCCAGGAGGGTAGCAATAAAAGACCTGGGGATGGATAACACATTCTTCTCCGCAGCGGGACTGGGCAGGTCGGCAGAGTCAGGAGAGGGTCGTTGTTCGGTGGCTATCATGCCTTTAGAAATCCGATCAAAAAATCCACACCACCTTGTTTTACGTAGTGATCCGGTAAGTTCATAATGGTCTATTTTTGCAGTTGTTTTCATACCATTACCAACATCTCTCATATAAATAATCCAAAATTTGTTAATCAGGAGGATTTAGCAATTTGAGGTTTCTTAATAAATCCAAACATGTGGTCTATTGTTAAAAAAAATAAATACCCGGAAAGGGTTTCAGATTATCCATTAAAACCTGATCGATTCCTATTATATGAAAACAGAATTCGATAGTTGTTATGGATATTATAACAACTGCTTGTTTTTTTTAGATGGTCTTTTTGTGCCTTCCAGATGGATCCTTCAGGAGCTGGTGAAGGGACAGTATCCCAACATTTACAAAACGGCAGCCATATAAGGGCTTTTTAGAGTGGGTGTAGGTATCTCGTCTTAACGCTACAAAAAATATGCCCTGAATGGGCTAGTACACTGGGCGATTGGAGCGCGCAACCTTCCGTTGCGCAAAAAAAGACCCCGGAGGGTCTGATATAGAGCGGGCAACGGGAATCGAACCCGTCTAAGTAGCTTGGAAGGCTACCGCACTACCACTATGCTATGCCCGCGTATCGACGAGGATTATAAACCACACTAAAAAATTGGGCAAGTTAAAAAGATCAGGGAGGATCTCTCCTCCCTGTTATCGGTTAGAACCCGACCAGTTCGCAATAACGCTCGACGCGTTTTTCTGCCACCTTCAGGCTGTCCTCCCAGAACTTGCGTGTGCGGATGTCAATGCCGAAGCGCGCCGCAACATCAGCGGCGGGGGCTTCGCCGGTGCTCGCCAGCAGGTCCATGTAATCTTTCACGAATGAAGGGCCGCGTTGCTGGTAGATGGCGTACAACCCGGTGGCAAACAGCAATCCGAACGCGTACGGGAAGTTGTAGAATGACAAACCTGCTGAGTAATAATGCGGTTTCCACGTCCACATCCACTTCTGCAGGTAGCGTTCATCCAGCCCGTCACCGTAGGTGGCCAGCTGCGCTTTTTCCATGATCTCGCAGATCTCGTCCGCGTTCAGCTCCGCTTTTTCACGGCGCTCGAAAACTTCCTTCTCGAACAGGTAGCGTGAGTAGATGTCCACGATAACCTGTGAATCGCCGTTCAATTGGCTCTCCAAAATGGCCAGTTCTTCCTGCGGGTTCTTCACTTCCTTCATCAGCGCGGAGGTTACGATCGTCTCGCACATGATGGAGGCGGTTTCTGCCAGGGTCATCGGGGTGAACTTCTGGATCTCGGTCTTTCCGGCTTTCACCGCGCAATCGTTGTGGAAGCCGTGTCCCAGTTCGTGCGCCAGGGTGGAAATCTGGTCAAAGCTGCCGTCGAAATTGGAGAGGATGCGGCTTTCACCGACTCCCGGTACATCCATGCAGAACGCTCCGCCGCGCTTGCCGTCGCGCTGTTCCGCGTCGATCCAGTTGTGGTCAAACGCGTGCTGTGCGAAAGCTCTCAACTCAGGGGCAAAATTACCGAAGTTGGTGAGGATGACCTCTTTGGCTTCATCATAGGTGTAATCTGATTTAACCTCGCCGACCGGGGCGAAAATATCCCACCAGGGCAGCTTTTCCTTGCCCAGGTATTTCGCCTTGGCCTGCATGTAACGCCTGAACATGGGGAAGGAATCCTGCATCGCGCCAAGCATGGCTTCCAGCGTCTGGCGGTCGATGTGTGCCATATCGATCGCGCTGTGCACGGCGTCTTCGCGTCCGCGCCGTCGATTGAGCACGTTCACCTCGCCCTTGATGCCGTTGAGCGCGGCGGCCAGGGGCACTTTGAGCGACGTCCACAACTTGTCTTCAACTTCGTAACCGCGTTTGCGTACTTCACCATCAGGGTGGGAGCGCAGGTTGATCAGCGCCGGGGAGGGGAGTTTCTTGACCTCGCCATCCACTTCAACTTCCGCGCTGGCTTGTGAGGTGATCATCCCCTGCAGCTTTGACCACGCGTTCGATCCGCTCAGGCTCAGTTCTGATGCCAGCATTTCTTCCGCTTCCGACATCATGTACCTGCTCTGGCGCGCGAATTCTTCCAGGAAGTAGCGGTGCGCTTCCAGTTTAGGCTCATGTTTGAACATTTCCGGCAGCCTGGTAGCCACTTTTCCGATCCAGGCCAGTACCAGTACTTCCAGCTGGCTGATCTTCATACCCACGGTGTCAAATTCTGATTCTCTGCGCAGGGCTTCCTTGTTGTAACTGTCAGTGGAAATGAAAGATTCGATGTAGGCGCGCAGTGTGCCAGCGGTGAGCAGTAGCTGGTTAAAGCGGTCGATCAATTCTCCAGCCAGTGTTGCCAGCTCACTGACTGGCTCATTGCCTGAAGTACCGGAAGCCTTTTCTTTCAGCATTGCTTCCATTTCATTGATCATTGTGTTCAATTTCTTGGAATCTGTTTCAAATTCCATCGAGGAAAGTGACGGATACACATTGCTCAGATCCCATCTTGGGGGAAGTTGGGTGGTCATCTAATCTCCTTTAAACAATTATCTAAGTGATTATATGCCAAAAATGGCGGGTATAATGCCATAGATGAATCCTTGACCGCTAATAATCGTATATATTTCATGCGAACGTTTAGGAAAGGATAAAAAATGACTGACCAAATGAGTACTGAAGAGAAACGTGATGTGAGCGGATTTAACGCTCTGGTTTTCAAAGGCATGGGTCGGGTGGACCTGGTACAGGGCGACCACGAGGAACTGGTGATCGAAGCCCAGCCGGAGATCCGCTCGCGCATCCAGACAACAGTCGAAAACGGTACACTGCTGATCGATTACAACGAAGACTGGAAAGACTGGACCGGTTTCCGCACGTTGAGCGGGGATAAGATCCGCTTTCGCCTGATGATGCGGGAGATCACCTCTCTATCCCTGGCAGGGGTTGGAAGCCTGGATTCCGCGCGAGTTGAAGCTCCCGCGCTTAGCCTGGCCATCTCGGGTCCGGGTCTCATGACCATTGGCACCTTAAAAGCCAACCGGCTGGACGCTTCGCTCGCCGGGGTGGGGTCTTTGGATGTGGCTGGGTCCGTTGACGAGGTCAATATCACACTCAGCGGAGCGGGTTCCTACAAGGCAGGTCGATTGGAATCCGTCAAAACGGATATCCGATTGAGCGGTGTGGGCACCGCCACTGTGTGGGCAAAAGAGGAATTGAACGCCAGCATCTCCGGCGCTGGTGTGATCGAATATTATGGTTCCCCGCGCATTTCGCAAAGCAATTCCGGGCTGGGTATGCTAAAATTCATGGGGAATCGTTGAGCTTAACCCGCTCAGCATATAACAGTTTTGGAGTGTTAAATGGCACAGGATAGAACCCGCAAGATCGTCATTACTGCAGTATTGGGAGGTATCACCATCCTCCTTGGACTCACTCACTGGGGATTCATTCCCTGGTTTGGTGGACTCTCACTCACCATCATGCATGTTCCGGTCATCATTGGCGCCATTCTTGAAGGTCCGATCGTCGGGCTGGGCATCGGGCTGATCTTTGGTCTGTTCAGTATGTTGCAGGCGGCAATCGCCCCCACCGGTATACTGGATCCGCTTTTTGTGAATCCCTTGCTGGCTGTGCTGCCGCGCCTTTTCATCGGACCTGTCGCCTGGCTGGTTTGGACCGCCTTGAAGAAATGGCCTGTGGTTGGCTTGATCGCCAGCGGTATCGCCGGCAGCCTCACCAATACAGTGCTGGTTTTAGGCGCGCTGGGGCTCTTCTTTGGCAAGACCCCGCTGGTTACCCAGGTTTTCGGGGATGGCCTTTGGAAGGCGTTGGCAGGTATCGCCGTCACATCCGGCCTGCCTGAAGCCGGCGTATCGGCTGTGATCACCCTTCTGGTGGTGGCTGCTTACCGGCAGTTCCGCGTCGGTAAGCGCAAGGGATCCGACCTCGGATAAACGATCTAAACTGATTGTAATGGTCTCACACGAGAAAGATGGCGAGTGAGACCATTATGCTTATTAAGACAGCCAGTCCATCTTTCCATGTGAAGTGCATTTCGATCATGCTGGTGCGCCGGTTATACACCCCGTATGCGCGCGCATCCATCGCCAGGGCCAGGTTCTCAGACCGGCGCAGGCTGGTGATAAAAAGGGGAATGATCATGGGCACTACCTGTTTAATACGGTTAACCAACCCCTTCTTCTTGGTTCCCCAGTCTGAACCGCGCGAAGCTTGCGCCTTGGCGATGCGTTCAGCCGACTGCGCCAGGAAGGGCAGAAACCGTAAGGTCACCTGGACCACCATGATGAAATCCATGCTGCGGATGCCGATGCGGTTGAGTGGAGAAAGCACCCGCGTGAGCCCCTGCAACAGTTCTGATGTGGAGATGATGAAACCTCCCAGGCTGAGCAGCAGGATGAGAGCGCTGAAGCGGATCAGCAGCATCGCCCCGGCCCATAACCCATTCACGGTGATGTGGAACCAGCCTATGCTTATCAGGCTGGTCGGATCTACCTTTGAAGAATACAGGAACACCTGAATGATGGCGATGATCAGCAGGAAAGGCAGCGGGGGGAGCAGTCCTTTAAGTGCAAACCCCAACTTTACTTTTGAGAGCCACAACGCGCCAAGAATGACAGCAATTCCGATCATGAGGCCTATGCGTGATGGTGTGAATGTTACGGCGATCAACAGAGCGCCGAACATAATGATCTTGGTTAGCGGATCCAGACGGTGCAGGATCGATCTGGTGGGCACGTATTGCCCAAGCGGTACGCGGGAGAGGAAGTCAAACTCATGCATGAGCCTGTCCTCCATTCATCGCACGCAGCGCGCTGAACAGTTGTTCAGCCTTCACCACGCGCTGTGGGATCGGCCAGCCGCGTTCGCGCATACGCACCGCCAGCCTGACGACCGATGGCTGACCGAGCGACGCTTCGTTGATCAGTTGCGCGTCATTGAACAGGTCAGCCGTGTTGCCAGTGCGCATCGCCCTGCCGTTCGAAAGAATGGTCAGGTTTTGCGTCAATTCGGTAATGTCGCCCATGCTGTGTGAACTGAGGATCAATTCAATGCCTTTTTTGTTCGCGTCGGCCAGGATCCCATGCAGGTTGCGCCGGGATGCCGGGTCCAGCCCGGCGGTGGGTTCATCCAGGATGAGCAGGCGGGGTTGCAGCGCCATGGTGGCGGCCAGCGCCACTTTACGTTTTTCGCCGCCGCTCAGCGTGTATGTGACGCGATCCTTGAACGCTTCAAAGTCGAGTCCGACGAGTTCCATCGCGTCTCGCACCCGTTTGGCCAGCCCTTCCTTCCCATACAGCATCTTCGGACCGTAGGCGATCTCGTCCCCAACGTATTGCTCAAAGAAATAGATCTCCGGGTTCTGGAAAACCAGGCCCGCATATCGCCTGACCGCGCGAATATCCACGTTTGGGTCTGAAAGTGAATATGGACCGATGCGAACCTCGCCGCTCTGCGGACGGTACAATCCGTTCAAATGCTGCAGCAGGGTGGATTTTCCGGAGCCTGTCGCCCCGCAGAATCCGTGCGCCAAACCGCTTTTCACTTCCAAAGAGATATCGAAAAGCGCCTGTTGTTCCAGTGGTGTGTTGCGCAGGTAGTAGTGATCGAGCGATTCGACCGCGATGAGCGTCTCGGCACCAGACTGATTGTTTTTCTCTTCGCTTCGTACGAACGAGCCTTGGTATGGCGGGATTTCACGCATCGCCTGTTCAAAATCCATCGAGAGATTGGACAATTGCGGATCCAATGCTTTGATCTCGTTAAGCAGCAGCAGTGTGGAGGGTTGCTCCAGACCGCAGGCTTTCAGCAGTGCCAGGTCCGCGAAGATCGCTTTCGGTGCGCCGTCAAACACCAGGTTGCCCTTGTTCAAAGCGATTACCCGGTTGGCACGGGCGGCTTCTTCCATGAAATGTGTGATAAAGAGCACCGTGATCCCCCGGTCGTGCAGGCTCTGCATTTCAGCCATTACATCCAGCCTGCCGCGCGGATCGAGCATGGCGGTGGATTCATCAAAGATCACGCATTCCGGTTGCATGGCCAGCACACCCGCCAGCGCAACGCGTTGTTTCTGCCCGGCGGAAAGCAGGTGCGGCGGGCGATCTTTTCTTTCCAGCATTTTGACCGTGGTCAACGCAGAGGTCACCCGCTCACGGATCTCCGGCGGAGAAATGGCCAGGTTTTCAGGTCCAAATGCTGTGTCCTCATCGATCAATGTAGCAACGATCTGATCTTCGGGGTTCTGAAACACCATGCCAATGCGTGCGCGAATCTGCGGCAGGTGCGTAGCTTGCGCCGTGCTCTTGCCATCGATAAGCACCTGCCCATGTGAAGGCAGCAGCAGGGCGTTGCAGTGCCGTGCGAATGTGGTCTTGCCGGATCCGTTCGCGCCAACGATGGCAACCCATTCACCTTTTTCAACGGAAATGGAAATGTCGTTTAACGCTGGGAGGGAGGATTGACCGCTGCCGGGGTGACGGTAAGTGACGTGGTCAAACTGAATCAATGGAGGCAATTCCTGCTCCGTGTTGCTGTTGTGGTGGACTGCTCAGGCAATTATACAGGATAAACCGCCTTGCGCTGATGATTTTTATAGGTTGCCTTGTCTGCCACGTTACCCCTTTATTTAACTGATATATAATACCCATACAAGATTTCACGCAGTTCAAAATTTTATGGAGGAGATAATGAAACGTCTGGTATTGCTTGTGATGGTGATCGCCCTGGCTCTTGCTGCAGTAGGTTGCAACTCAACATCTGACCATTTATCCAAGATCAAGGATGCGGGCAAAATCGTTGTGGGCACATCCGCAGATTATCCGCCGTTCGAATTTGTGGATGAAGCCGGGACAACCACCGGTTTTGATGTTGAACTGATGAACGAGATCGCAAAACGCATGGGAGTGACGGTTGAATGGACCGACATGCCGTTTGACAGCCTCATCGCTGCTGTCCAGGAAGGCAAGATCGACGCTTCCATCGCCGCTTTCAATTACGATGAAGAACGCGACAAGACGGTGGATTTCACTGATGCTTACTACACCACAGAAGATTCCTTCACGGTGAAGGAAGGCTTTGCCGGGGATCTCTCCGATCCAATGAACCTGGCCAATTACATCGTGGGTGCGCAGTCCGGTACCGTTCAGGATGGATGGATCACCGACAACCTGGTTACCCCGGGCCTGCTCCCTGAAGACAAGTATATGCGCTACGAACGTGTTGACCAGGCCGCCCTTGACCTGCAGGCAGGCCGCATCGAGGTCCTGATGGCTGATTATGTTCCCGCCCAGGCGGTCGTGAGCCAGTTTGGCGGCATGACCATCGTCTATCACGGCGTCCTTTCCACCGGTCCGTTGAACATCGTTGTTCCTGAAGGCGATACCGCCCTCAAGGATGAAATTAACCGTGTCTTAAAAGAACTTCAGACCGAAGGTTTTGTCGAACAGCTCGCTTTCAAGTATTTCAGCGAGTAGCAAGCCTGCGAAACTGCTCCCAGGGGGGTGTGATATCGATTTACATTGATATCATTTCCCCCTGGTTTCATGCAGGGTTTATTGTGGAACAGCACACCAATTCAGTCTGAGGAGTGATCCCCGTTGGACGTTGCGAAGTTCCTGCAATACATTGCTTCAGGAACAGCCTACACGGTAGGGGTTACATTAATTTCCCTGCCCGCGGGCCTGATCCTGGGCACGCTTTTGGCGCTGTTGAACGTTTACTCCGGCAGACTCTCCAAATGGCTCACCAACCTGTACAGCACGGTCATGCGGGGCATTCCCCCCATTGTTTTACTGTTCATCCTCTACTTCATCGTCTCGGGCAGTATCAACCTTTCCCCGTTCCTGGCGGGGTCCATCTCGCTCGGTATTGTTAGCAGCGCTTACCAGATGGAGATCGTGCGCGGCGCGATCCTGTCGGTCAGCGGGGGTCAGATGATGGCCGCCCGTGCTATCGGAATGACGAAAAGGCAGGCGATCCGCAATGTGATCCTGCCGCAAACGCTGCGTCTGGCTATCCCGCCCTGGTCAAACGAGGCGGCGATTGTGATCAAGGACTCTTCTCTTGTCTACGCACTCGGTGTTCCTGAGATCCTGCGCCGCGCGCAGCTCATCAGCGCCAGCACCCAGCAGCCCTTTTTGGCGTTTGCCGCGGCGGCTGTGATCTACTTTATCCTGGTTTTCATTACCAGTCGATTATTGGATAGATTGGAAAAGCGGCTGCGCATCCCCGCCAATCCATGACCCTGGAGTTTGTTATGGCCAAACCGATTCTCACCATTAAGAACCTGACCAAGAAATACGGCGGAAACGCGGTCTTTCATAATATTGACCTGACCGTGAATGAAGGGGACACCATCGTCATCATTGGTCCCAGCGGTACAGGAAAAAGCACCCTGCTCAGATGTATCAACCTGCTCACCTGTGCAGATGAAGGCCAGATCTGGTTGGATGATCTTGAGATCACCGCCAAAGGGTGCGACGACGACCGGGTGCGCCAGCATATTGGCATGGTCTTTCAAAACTTCCTCTTATTTAATCATCTCACCGCGCTGGATAACGTCATGCTCGGGTTAACCAAGGTGAAACACATGAAACCGGAGGAAGCACGAGTAAAAGCCCTGAGCGAACTTGAAAGGGTGGGGTTGTCTGACCGGGCGGACCATTATCCCGGGCAGCTCTCGGGCGGTCAGCAGCAGCGCGTGGCGATCGCCCGCGCGCTGGCGATGGATCCGCGCATCATGTTGTTTGATGAGCCGACCTCCGCGCTGGATCCTGAATTGATCGGTGAGGTACTTGAAGTAATGCGCAAACTGGCGTTGGAAGGCATGACCATGCTGGTGGTGACCCACGAAATGGGTTTTGCGCGTGAGGTCGCGGATCGCATCGTCTTCTTAGAGAAAGGCAGTATCGTAGAAGAGGGTTCGCCGGATGACCTGTTCTATCATCCCAAAAACGAGCGAACACGTGAATTCCTGTGGAAGATCACCGAGCTATACGGTAAGAAGGAAGAAAACAAGTAAATGGCTGATTGGCTGCAATTGTTCCAGCGCTACCTGCCTGACTTTATCAAAGGCGCCGCGGTCACCATTGAACTGACTGTGGTGGGGCTGGCTATAGGCTTTGCGATCGGTTTATTGTTGGCGTTAGCCCGCTTGTATGGTCCGTTATGGTTAAAAACGCTTGCCATCGGTTATATCGAACTCTTCCGCGGTACGCCGCTGCTCGTGCAGCTCTTCCTTATTTATTATGGTTTACCCTCGCTTGGGCTCACCCTCACACAAACTGTCTCTGCGTACCTGGCTCTGGGGTTGAACAGCGC
>MTKZ01002533.1_pt1 | contig 17717 bp, 13 predicted proteins | sample 1042781 | NCBI WGS metagenome assembly MTKZ01 (sample SAMN06212207, study PRJNA360539) | anaerobic digester metagenome | biome: Wastewater treatment plant; material: sludge; isolation source: anaerobic digester fed with sludge from wastewater treatment plant | place: Denmark: WWTP Viborg ... | reverse complement strand
AATTTGAATAGTTTAAGTGCGTTGAAATGCCGGCATCCTGAGATTTATTATACTAATAAATCTCTAATACTCCAAATGCGATATGGCTCTCAAAATTCCTTATGTCCTCTTTTTTGTGTCTGATTAATTCTGAAATATACTTAGATGATTGGTTTCCGGTACGGATAATTATACATTTGGGTGGAAAACCATAAAGATTAGATAGTCTGATGAAGTCAAGGTCGTTTGTAAGAATTGTGTATTGATTTTCAAAAGCAAAATTCCATATTTCTAAGTCAGATGCGGGTACTTTCAATTCACAGGAATCTACATGAGTACATATTTCAAAAAAATCCTTTAAAGCCTCTTTTAATCTCCATGAAATATTCGCATCAATTAAAATTTTCATACTACTTTCAACAATCTAAGCGATTGTTCCCGATTGGCAGCAAAAGCTAATGCTGCAAGAACATGTTCTCTTTTTATGTAGGGAAAGTCACTTTCAATTTCTTCAATCGTCATACCGGAAGATAACCAAGACAGAATATCATCCACCGTGATCCTTGTTCCAATGATCACCGGTTTACCAAATCTAATGGATGCATCTATGTGTATATAATTGTTCAACTTTTCCATTAGACAAATATAATCATTTTATGTTTAAACACAGTAGTGGGTGATAAGTTTCCAATAACCAGTGCCCAACTTTAGATTCTCGATTACTTTGGGACAAAGGTGCCCTAAGATATTCCAAGTTCATCGGAATCACGCTTGAATTTCATTGTGGACAGGCCAGCGTGATTCATCCAAAAAGCAATTGCTCAGTAAAAATTCATGAAATTTGGAACAATATGTTGTAGCAGAAAACAATTGGGATTAATACTTTTACAGAAGGCTACCAGTCATGGACTGGCACCAACTGTAAAGTATGAATAGAATATCTATGTATTTTACTTACTAACGAATCAGCAATACTTTTAAATGAACAATAGCACAATCAATTTTTATCACATTTTGGTAAAGTTTGATTTAAATATTTTATTGTTCTTTTTATCCAAAAATATGGCGAAGTATATGCCGGAAGGTAAGGCGGAGCAATCCAAATAAGCTTGACTAATAGGTTGTTGCAATTTTTGATTTCCAAAATTATCATATACAATTATATCATATCCAACTAAGGATTCATCCAATGTTAATTGATTAGAAATAAGGTTAGGTGAAATGAGAATTCTATTAGTAATTGGTTCAACTGTTGCATTTGTTGAAGTTTCTTCCAATGCTATCAAACGTCTATCACCACTAATTGAAGAGGTAAAATATAATTTATTTCCGGATTTAAATAACTTCTCGTAAGTAGTAAAACTTGAACCATTATATTTTACCTGGCTTGAATTTCCATCTTTATCTTCCCGATAAACTGAAAAATCATCTGCTACATAATATAATGTTTCCTCCAAGAAATTAAACTCTTTAATATTTTCGCTATGTGCTTGAACAGTGCCACTCTTTGTGCCATCCGTTTTATAAAGAGTATTCTCACTGATGAAATAACATTCATTATTTACAACTTCAAAATTATATGATAGAAATTTCAAAACAGTGCCCGGCAGGAGTTCTCCGGTTCCTTGTGGTGTGCCATCCGAGCCATACAACCTAACGCTAACAATGCCTCCATCAGGAACATGTTCAAAAAAGATAAAACGGTCACCTACATTTCCAATTTTAAATAAATTGTAAAAATCACTAAATGAATTATAATGCAAATCTACCAATTTACCGGTGCCATTCTCCGTGCCATCAGTAAAATATATTGAACCCGGTTCATCTGTCGTAAAATAGAGTGAAAAATATAATTTATCTTTAAATTCAAACCAATGAATAGTTTGATCAGATATTCCATTAAAGGGCTTTAATTTTTTAATGAGTTTTATAGACGCTGCCGTTCCGGTACATTCGAATAGGCCGTAGTTTCCATCATCATTATCGGCAAGTAAATAAATTTTATCTTTGAAAACTTTGACACCTTTTGCTTCATGAAAACCTATTTTGGAAACTAATTCTATTTCCTTATTAACCAAGCCAATACGATATAGATTTGACTTTACGGTGTAATAAAAATAGTCATTATAATAGTCCATATCATTTATAAAAGTATTACTGGGCAAATCAATGATAGTAAATAATTCAAGATCTAAAGTCTGTTTATTAAGTCTATAAATTTTCGCACCTGTGTTAATCCTTTGCTTATAGTATATATACCCATCTCCAACATCGTAATTGCCTTTTAGATCGGAATTATAGTTTACACCCGGATTCTCTGTCGTTTCTTTCGTGTTTTCTATTGTTCCATCTGAAATGCAGTAAATATCATCAACAGTAAACTTTTTGCGATAACTGAACAAAATGCCACCATCGAAGTTGTTACGAAATTCAATATCTAAATCTGTATTGTCTGATTCCAAATCATTCATAACAGTTAATTTCTGACCATTTGTGATAAATGTAGAAAACAGCGTTACGATAATAAAAAGTAATAATTTTTTCATAATATTAATTTTAAAGTTTATAATTTGATTATATGATTGAGCGCCTATGATTGAATCATAAGTTCGGAAGAAAAATAGCACTGGCGTTGTTAGATGGTGAAATAAAACCCTCTTAAAAATTACTCAACCTAAGTTGATAACTTAAAGCTTAACTAAATATTTGATTGAAAAAATATAAATTGTTTCATAATTAATTGTTTACAGATGAATAAAAATATAAAGAATAAGTGACTAGCCTTAATAGAAATTAAAGATAGAAAATATATTTTATATTTTCAAATTATTAACAAAAATAATATTTTTATTTAAAATTGAATTAGCGAGTTGATTTTGTTTTGGGAAATAGGGATAATTGTGCTGATATCGTATGATAAAAAATTATCTGCTGTTGTAGGATGTGAGTAATAACTCATGCTAGGGTTAGTTAATAACTGCCGAGGCGAAAGACCAGCAGTAAAAACCGGCTATTGTGGGAAAGTTAAGATTTATTAAGATTTTCTGAATCACGGATTAAGCGGATTAAAGGATTTCACTGAAGTAGGCAGGAATAATCCGTGTTATCTGTGTAATCATTTGAATCCCTGCCTTAGTGGGCAGGCAAGCGTGATTCAGACTGAAGTATTTTTTGACGACACATGTAAAAACGTCTATCCAATCTCCCACTGCAAATGATATGAAATATATACCGGAAGAATTGAGGACTTGTATTTAGTAATCATGTGGGGTGGATTTGGTTTGTGAGGTTAAGGTTAAGAAAATTATTATTTTGAAAGTCACGATTTATAAACTCGATCCAGCGGCGCCCTTTCGAAGCCAAATATACAAAATCAATGTATTTTTTTTATCCATCGTGGATTTTATGGCTCACGCAAAGCCGCAAAAGAAGGTCATGCAAAGGAAGCGAAGTTTTTTTAGCCACAAATTTGTACAAAGTTACACTAATTCTGAAACGGATTATTTAAATAACTTCCTTCTATTTGGATTAATGACCCCCATAGATGTTATTGATAATTAGATAATTCTTGATATTTACAAATTTTGATCATTGGAAATACTTATGATTTTTGAAGTAGAATGAAGTGAAGGAATATTATTTAAATCGTTAGTTCAAAGCTTGAAATTATATAATCAAATCACATTTTTCTAAAGACTTCTTGAATGGAAGGTGAATCTTCCCTTATAAAATTATATCTTGCTTTTTCATATTCGCTTAATTTATTCAAATTTATGCTAATCAAGTCATATTTCATATAACGCATTTTCATTAAACAGATTATTTAAAATTGCTTCTTAACATTTTGTATAGGCCTTCAACAGAATTACTACATTTATATTTAAAGTAAGGCTATATTGTCGGTTGAGAGTTCGGGGCCATCTGTAAATATTAAATTTTAACCATCCATTCCAGGGTCTAAAGAATGGGCTAGAATACCAAATGCGATCATAAGGTAAAAAACGATACAATAAAATAAAAAACAAACAATACAAATAGAAATTGCCAACCAAAGGCTATAGATGAATTTCTTATCAATTAAAGATTTAATAAATAAGTAAATAAAATAAACAATTTTAAAAAAATAAAAAATCCCACATATAATTAGGAATATTTTTACAATTCCCAAAATGTCATTTAAGTCACCTGCGAAACCAATTACTCCTATTGCGAATAATAAAATTGCTAATACAACATCAATTAATAAATTCCAAATAATAGTTTTTTTTAAGTTCATAATCTATCAGTTTGATAGCCAAGATTTCATTTTGGCATAGATCTCCTTAGAATTAATTAAGGCCTTATATTTAGAATAGGACTCTGCTGAAGGTAATGGATTTGGGTCAAAACTCCCAATGCTAAAATGATGCATCGTATTATTACTTGTTTGGATCAGTCCCTCAATAAATAACTGAGCAATTTCTTTCGAGCAGGGTTCAAAATTTTTTGACATAACATATAATTTATCGAAATTCTGCATTCCCACCTTTAACACCATATAATTTTCCGAAAAATCCTCAATATCATCAGCAACTTCTTCAATGAGCTTAGACTTGTTCGCAAGATTGTTACCACTAAATTTTCCTCCTATCATTCCCAAAAATAATTTTGTCCTATTGCTCCAATCAAAAACATATGGTGGTTGTGGTATAAGATAATTTTTAAGAGCATCAGCAATATAATCATCATTTGTCAATGAGACAGTAGGAACGGTCTCAGATTTGCTCTTATCCCTTGCCACCAAGTATGCTGCCATATCTCCTTCCATATTTAACCACCCCCCAAAATCACTATTACTATTTGCATAAATCGTTTTTGCTCTTGTAGAGGGATTTGCAATCCGTTTTTGAGCTAGGATTCCGGAGCCACCACCCAAATCTCCGATCCATGTAGATATTTCTAGGCCCGTACTCTCATGACAAATGATATTTATTTTAGAAGAACAGAAATTTAACCTTGCTTCTAAGCCTATTATAATGTGCCCAAAATCAACACCATTATTTCCATCTATTACTTCCGCACTGTTTTTTATCTTATTAAAGAGGGTGGTGCCTAATAAAGTTCTTGGATCCAATGGAGTAGTTGGATTACAAAGAAAAGTTTTAAATCCATTACTTCTCATATCACTTCCATAAGACTGTGAACGGTCCATACTCCAGGTTTTGCCATAAAAAATCCCTCTTATTATTTCAATTCTTTCTTTTATAGACGTATGCCCCCCACCAATTAGTTTACTTTCAACCTCCCTTACTACATTTATCAACTCATTGAAATTCTTTGCACCCCCTCCTGAACCCATAAAGCCCTCTTCGGGACTAAGTGACAATGGAAAATATTCTTTAATACCTCCTTCAATTCGTAGCCACAAGTCAATATCCGTGTCATTAAAGGAACTTTTTTGAACATACAATATCATAGTCAAAGACGGTAATCGTTCTTTGGCAATCGAATCAATGACCGAGTAAGTACCATCTGATATATTTTCATTCTTAATTAAATATATTTGAGGAGTGGAGTTTAAAAGTTCATTGGTAACAACAAATTCATCTAATTTCGATATTATATCTACTGGAAAACCCGAAGCATCATTATACTCAAAATTTGTAAAGTCATAAACAATTTCCTCATCTCTTGAATTATTGCCGTTTTGTTTAAGAGTAGCTTCGCCAGCAATTTTCAATGAAGTTTCAATTTTTACAAATCCCTCTTTTTTTAACCAGCCATCAATTAAATCATCACTACTTAAATTACAACCTTCACCACTTCTTAGACCACTACAATCGCATTCAACTATTTTGATTATTATACTTTTCAAAGTTAAAATCAGTCCTATTAGTTCAGAAACCTTCTCTACTTCATTTAAAGAACCTTGCAGGTTTCCATTTATAAATTTAAGTAAACTAGAGTCGAGGCATTCAAATTCATCCGATTCAGGCAACTTCAAATCAAGCTTCCACTTCACTTCTCCTTGAAAATTATGCTCCTTGGCAACAAGTAAATAATAGTTACTAGTTTGAGATGACTTAACTTTTAGTTTTTGCCATGCTTCCTCAGTACCATCCAAAGTATAACTCAAAATCGGATAAATTGAACCATCTATTACCTTAAACTGACTTTGGTATTCTGTAGGAAAAGCAGCTACCAAGCTCTCAGCCGCTTCTTCTAGTTCTACCTTTTCTGCTACACTTGGCCCTAAACCTGTTGGATCAACTAAAAAAATATACGAATCAGTCTGCGCAACACCTCCCTGCACCGCAAAAAAAGTAATTAAAATAACTAAAAAAAAGCTGAATTTGCGCAGCATATTATTTTGTTTTGATGGATACAAAAAGGAGTTGAAAAATGAAGAAATGAAAAGGGGTAATTCATTTTTTTTAATTACCCCCTTTGTTGTTATTTAAAATTTAATAAATCTAGATACATATGACTTCTTATCATCAGAGATCCATATGATTTAAGAAGTTGAAGGAAGTAATGAAATATCGATTTCATTTGAAGCAATTTTATAAGAATATATTTTTCGGAAATATTCATTATTCATGCCATTTTTGATTTTTATTTTTGCCATTACCATTTTTTACACCCTTATTGGACATCTTGTAAACAAATGAAATTCCGGTTTTAACTTCGTGAAATAATCCTTAAGGACACAAGTCCCCTTTATCCCTAATATTTACGATCTTTTAAAGTGAGCCAATCCACAAATATAATATTAAAATTTAATATGAAGTATCATTATAGGATATAAGATTTCCAATGGCATTGCAGTTGGCTTTAATATAGGCTTTAATGCGGAAATTCCCTTGGCACCTAAATTCTTTTTCCAACCCGGATTAATGTACACTGTCAAAGATTCAAACCTGGACGTGAATGGATTTGAGGAAGATGTGAGGCTTGGATACATTGAAGTGCCTTTGAACTTATTGTATAAACCGATAGTGGGTAACGGACATTTACTGCTTGGTTTTGGTCCTTATATAGCTTACGGAATTACTGCCGGAAAAGATAAAGATGATGTCAAATACAAAAACACAATAGGAATTACGGACAACCCGACTGTTGTGTATATCAAGAACTTTGATGCCGGAGGCAATTTATTTTTTGGTTATGAACTTGCGAACAGTCTATCTTTCCAATTAAATACGTAACTCGATCTAGTAAATATTCTCCCTCACTACTCTATACAAGTCAGTGATATAAATTTTAAAAATACTGGTTTTGAGGTATCATTTGGGTATAGATTTGGAAAGGAATTAATTAAATTTTGAAGTAAGGATGAATTTCTGAAGCACGGATTAGAGGATTAAATGATTTCACTGAAGTCAGTAGGAAATATCAGTGCATTCAGTTTAATCACAGTAATCCCTGCATTTGTAGGCAGGCAAGAGTGATTCAGACATCAAACAAATGATTTGGATAAATTCGTGAAGTTTGGCCTAATTTGTTGTTAAAGTTACTATATGTTATTTATACCGCTTTTGAAGGTCTCAAGTCAAACACGATCTGCATCAGTGGTTTTTGAAATATAAACTTATAAAATAATTGTAATATTTTTGCTAATGTTGTAAAAGCTAAAAGCTTGCTCCTATTAACTGAGGTGAAACAATTTTAATAGGATAATATTTATACGAACCACTAAATGAATATCAAATATATTATCTTAAAACTTCATTCTTATGGGTAATCGCTATAAAAACCTAAATTCTGTAACTTTAATTTCCATTAATTCAGGCATATATAGGAAATCGCCTGGATCCCGTGTCCAAATTTTTGCTGCATCCTCAGAATTAAGGTTTTCTATTTTACTCAGTTCTTTTGGCTTTATACCAATTTCTGTAATACCTTCCTCTGTTTCAATACGACCATATTTAATTTTTCCATTATCTGCTTTAAAAAAAATATCCAGATTGTACTTTTCACTACTTTCGAACCACCTCACTTTTTTAAACTTTTTACTAAGAGTCTCCAATCCTTTTAAAAAGTCACTTTGAGCGTCATTGCTCTGACCAAAGTATGGTAAGATTTTATGCAACTCTAAACCGGTAACATATACCCAATTGTCGATACAAGGAGTTATAAAAATACAATCATCGGATAGATTATCAAACGCACTATCCCATGACATCTCATTTGTAACGATTTTTTTTCTAATTTCCTTCGGCAAAGATGAAAGTATATATTTTGTAATATTTTGATGATTTTCTTCACTTATTGCCATATACCTTCCTTCTTTATTTGGAATTGTATATTTCAATATTTGCTCATTACTTTTAGCATTCTCTCCCAATCTTAATCGAAGCACATTCATAAAAGATTCATCAACTTTGACCATCTTTCCTTTATGTTCCCATGCATCATAGTACATATTTGCATTTAGTTTTTTTGACAGCTCATATAACTCCTCATATAGATATATAAATTCATAACCCTCCCAGGAATAAAACAATATAGATCCTGTATTAGAAAGACTTATTTGAATTGGGTATTTTATTCTTTCCAGCACATTTTCAGGATGATTAAAATAAGCAAGATCATACCTTTTAATTTCAACATAATCGGGAGGTTTATTTGCAATTCCTTTATACCAACTAGCTTCATGATAATATATATAGTTTTTTGAGTTATCTATAAATTCCTGATAATCTTTCAATAAAAAAGGATATTTCTTTGGAAAGACCCCCGGTGTATCGTCATTTCTGACTAATTCAATATAAAACTCTTTCATAAGAACTATAATTTCATAGCTTTTTCTATAGATTGCCCCGCTGGCGCAAGTATGCTCTCAATTCCTTCCGACCAAATACTCATTTCTTCTGACTATTTTTACCAAAAATAAAAATAAAACCATAACTATCTAGCTTGTACGCTGGCGCCAGTCTGTGACTTCCCGACTTTAGCCAAATATTCAATTTTTCATCTTAAGGGCACAAGTTAAAGAGTTGCGCTAACTTCCAATCAAGTTTATGTTGTGTTAAAGCATTTACTCAGTCATTATATATCCAACCATACTAATTCGAAAGTCAAAAATTTCAACATTGATCATACCCTTACCTGACTTATAATTGGAAGGACTCCTAAATCTCGCAATTAGCTAGATAAGCCTTTTGAAGTCGATTTATAATAATCTACCAAATCTTTCGGGTAATACTGATTATCTCTAAAACTAATGTCATCTAAATTCAAAATTGCTACTATTGCAGCTGATTCAAAACTCCAATATCCGTAATAGTATCTGGCTTTATTAATAGTCTGACTATAATTATGCCATGTCAGCAATTTGGTATTTTTGTACCATCCGTCAAGATATTGTTTGATGTCACCATTACTAATTTCAATATTAGTAACGTTTTTGACTAAATTCTTAAATGGGCTATACGTAGTCTTAATTCTATCAACTCTAAAATGACTTTTTGTCATAATCTCCAATAAAAAAAGTATAAGTTCATCCTTAATATTTCCACTTACAATTAAATCCTTCAGTACAAATCTTTCCTTCTTGTCTACATTCAGCAATATCCCAATGGATATCATCCAAACCAAATAGCAATATTGATTTAACATATACTGATCGAGTACTTTATTACCCAATTTAAATTTAACAACATTATCATCCCAGCCATCCGATAATAGGCGTATTGAATAGGTATAATCTGATATTAATTCCTCAGGTAATAAACCAGCACTGTACTTTGCTATTAATATCTCAAAAGAAAACAAAAATATCTGATATTTGGCAAATGGAACATTATCATCTGTAAGCACACCGGATTCAATTCTGTCTATAGAATCATGAATTAGACTCTGCTTCTCATCAATAAATAATTCAAAATACTTATTATCATTAATTATCTTATCTCTCATATAATATCTATGGTATAAATTCTCCAAATGGTCCGATACCACCACTTCCAGGACCATTTGGTTTTAAATAACCAGTACTCCCTACAAATTGATAAGTTACGGTGCCATCTGGTTTGACCTTTGCAAGCACTCTTTTATAATTTTTTGTTTGAAGCAAATTTGCAACATCAGCTTGATCTAAGCCAATACTTGACCAATCGCGTGAAGCAATCCAGTCATCACTCATCTGCCGAGGCAAACCTGTTGTTGGATCGGCTTTGTTTAGAGAAGCTGACCCAGTGTACTTTCCTTCAACTACAAAATATTCCCCATTCTTTCTATAGATGCCATCTAAACCATTATGGCCAGGAGAATCAATGCCATAAATTCTTGGTTGCAACGACTCATATCCTTTAGCATTCAAGTCCAAATCTGCCCCTATTTCTCCAAAATTCCCTTTTCGAGCAGATGATGCATTTGCAATTCCTGATCCAAATTCTTCGATCAAACTTCGCTGGGATAAATTTGTAATATTTGTCCGAAAAGTTACAGTAAGTCCATCGTTTGCAAACCGATCCCAAGACCTAACCAACTTCCCATCACCCATCAACTTATTAGTAAAACTAACCGAAGCAGACATTAAGTCATCTACTAATGCCGTTGCATTAGTCGGATCAATATTACATAATAATATCTCTATTTCGAAATTTTTATTTGGAAATTTATTCGTTAAATTTGTTAGTTGAGACTGTGAAATGCCCAACTCTTCTAGTTGATCAAGATATTTGTACTTGAAATAGCGCTCAGTGAAAGGCCTTCCTTCTTCCATCATTTGCCTTAGTTGAGGATATGTTCCTTCCAATTGATCGAGAAAGTCATCAAAATTATTGATACTCTTTGTGCCTTTGATGGCTGTAATTAATTCATTATATTGTCGTAATACATCGGGAGAAAAGAATTTTTTTGAGTTGTTCGTTAATAGGTCGATTAATTCATTACTAATGGAAAAGTTTCTGACAATTGGATTGTTCAAATCCATCAATTCTTCCCCATTTATTGTGTTTGAGGGTTCATCATATTCGGCTCTAAAGACATCGTTATCAATTATTTCTTCTTCTAGTTTGCCGTTTACCTTTTTTCTTATATTCTTAAACCAATTAGACGGCATGACCTCGGCTATATGTCGGGTAGTCCTACTCACTAAACGAACTGCAACACTTCCCGTTTTATTGAGAACTAAGCTAATGCAATTGATCTTGTCTTCAAAGGTCATTATAGACTTGAAAGTATTCAAGATCTTCCCTGCCACTGATACACCAGCACCTTGACCACCCGGTATCAATGCAATGACAATTGGCACAGCTAATTCCGCCACGTTGTATGAAAATTTACAAGGTTTAGTGGGGTCAAATTGATCTGACAGTCCATCTACTATTGCCCACCCAAATCCCTGGTGTATTTTTTCCATGGTTACAGAATCTACTTTGGAGTAATTGGAGAGTGCATTCCAAACTTTTGCCATCTCATCACGACCTTGTTCTGACAAAACTGCGGGCACTATCTTTAGTACATCAGGGATAGCAGCAACGATCTCTAACAATCCTCCCCACATACCGCACATAAATGCAAATTGCGCTTCATCAGTTTGAAGATCGACAAGTGTTTTGAATTTAGGACTTAACAAATCCAATTTGTTAAACAAATATTGGCGAGGTAAACTATATGGCTTCATCAAATAAGAAGCAATATCTTGATAGTAGACATTGTAGATCTCAGGCTTGTCACAATTCCAATATTCCTCAGGTATTTTTAATCCTCGAATTCCTTTGGCTAGCATATCTAAGAACAAATATGTTTGTGTCGCAACTTCATTTATATTAGCATAATTTGCTTCCATAATAAAATTGCCTACAATCAAAGCTTCTGATGTACCTATATAACCAAGTAGTGGTTCAAATCCTGGATAATTATCTGTATCTAAACTTTTGCCTAGAATAAACACCATTCTCTTTATGGATCCATATTTTCCTATATCCATTCGGTATTAATACACTATCTGCTGCTGCAAAATCATCTTCATTATCTGTTAAAATTAATACAGCCTTAATATCTCTGCGATACCCTACATCAGCATAATTCTTTTTATTTCTTCCCTCATATAAATCATTTAATAAACTATCTATTGATTCACTCGTAAAGTTGTGTACAATTATTGAAGAATTTGAATTACCTCCACTGCTATCTACTGGCTCATCACATTTGTAATTATTTTTATCATCTAAGACAATCATAATGGCATTCACAAAAGCTGAAAAGCATTTGAATTCTGATAATCCATTAAAATCATTCCACATTGTTTCAGCAAGAATTGACACACATTTATGTTTTGTGGTGTCTATTATTTCATTGGCAAATAAATTATAGTATCCCTGTTGTAAAATTTTGTCAGACTTATTTTCCGAGTCTTTGTAAAGTCTATCATAACAGAAATAAGTATTTAAAAAGATTCCTTTTCCACTTGTTGATCTAGAATTTAAGAATTTTGCTACAAAAGTACGATAGTCCGCCAAATGGTTGTAAAATGAGGTTAAAACCACTATATTATTATCAGTCTTAATATTTTCTTCTAGATATTGAACTACAGCGTCGGAATTTGATACGCCTAAATTGTAGGCATCTAAAGAACTAGTCCATAACATTTTTTCGTCTACTTTTATATAAACGCAGTATATATTTGGATTTTGACCTATTTTCGACCAGTTATTTATTTCAAGATTTAATGCTTTAAAAACCTCCTTATTATTATATTCATTTGTAATTTGCGGAATTGAGTCTGGCTTCTTTTTATAAAATAAAATATACTTCTTTACCTCATCATTAAAATTAAAATCAAAAATATAATCGCCTGAAGTACTGCTGCCATTCATCCTCAATTGCTCATTACTCAAAACCATTTGCCTGAATTCTTCTTTCTTTTTATCGAAGATTTCTTTTATGACAGTTTCGAAATTGAGTTTTAGAGAATCGTTTTCACCTCTTGCTTCTATGTTTGTTGCTGGGTTGCTCAGTTCTGGAACAGCAGTACTATCTTTAATGAGTTTAATACTCCATGCACTGCAAGGGCTTAATAAAAAGATCAGCCCAAATACAAAACTCATTTTATGGTATAAATTAATTCTTTTCATTGTCTTTACTTTAAATTCCAATAGACCGTATTGATGGCTTTTTCTACATATTGTTTGATTTTGCCTGTGATGACAACTTCACTATCAGCTATTAAATCCAGATCCCAATTTCTTTCTTCGAATTCAGCTTTGATCTTTGGTACGATGTCTTCTCCAACCCTGATGAATATACCGACAAGTAATAATACTTTTCCGCTTCTGATTACCTCACCTAATCCTACAACGTCACCTCCTAATTCTTCCTTTAGCTTATCTACAATTATTAAATTGCTATAATCTTCTTTTATTTTTGAAAAATTTATTAGTTTTTGTCCTACCTCAGGATTCTGCTCTCGATATTCTTCTAGCGTAATTGACTCTTCAGCCTCTATCATTGTGAATCCGCTAAAAAAGTCATCATTGCCTGGCGGAATTTCTTCCTCATCTCCAATACCACTACCATCAGAATCCAAAAGTATTGCCACCGATTGTATACTCTGAAATTGCTGATTATAACTATTCGTTATTTGAGTTCTGTTCGCATCATAATCCTCACTCAAATCTTCTATCGTTGCTATTATTATATTCACATACATCAACTCCCACTCCCGCACCTTATTATTTAATGCTTCCATCAGCGCCTCTAGCTCTTTTCTTTCCTTATCACTTCCGGCATTTGCTATGGCTGCCTCCACGTTAGCAATGGAGTCGATAAGCCAAGGGGGCATATTTTGACCTAAAATGTCTTTCATAGCCTGAATAGAATCAAGGTTATCGGATAGTTCTCCTGTGATTTCTGATAAATCTTCCAAAGTATTATTCAAACTATCCAAAAACTCCAGGAAATCATCGCTCAATATATTTTGTCCGACACCAATGACTTGTATCTCGCCGGCAATCAAACGGTACTCATCATTGATTTTTATGTTTTCGAAGGCAGTGTTGACACGGGCATATTTAAAATAAGGCACGACGATATGTCCTATCCCACTAAATGTTCCATTGCTCCCTATTGCCCTTCTGACAATTATTTCCAGGTCGGCAGCTACTATCGTGTCGTTTTCATTTAATGTTGGTAAGAGTTGTGGAAGCCCCATCACTGAATCATTCTGTATCCCGCAAGCAAAGTCCGGCACCTGAGCATGGGGTCTTAGATATTTAAGTCTTATCGTATCACTATATAATGTATCCTCCTGGCAACGACAACCCGTCCTGACGATGTAGGTGCGATTGCTGTAAACTTCCCTTATCGTATCTGTCAGCTTGTCCCCCTGATTTATAACCAACTCCTGATACTGCCTTTCACCTATATCCTCATCGTAGTATTCTGTTACATATCGATCACAATTCTTATATGCGCTCCAATTAAGGGCTATACCCGGTCGCTCTATGACACCTCTATATTGTTGTGGTGAGGTGCATTGTTCTTCCACATTATCTCTTAGATTAAAAAAGACAAACTGTGATTTTCCATTATTTTTAAAAATTGCAGGGTAGTTGATCGGAACTATTCTAACGACGGCATAATAGTCATCTTCCTGCAAGAGCGGCGGATCTGTAGGACTCAATGAATAAAAGGTATTCATCGTCCTGATAGATATATATGGGCTGGTTTGGTTGATGATAGCTCCTCCCGGCAACATATTCATTGCAGGTAATCCCCTGAATATTTCCAAAAAATATTCTACAGGAAAGAATCCAAAATGCATGGGCTGCCAAGTAAATAATCCTTGCTGAAATACTGGAGGCTGGCTTTCAAAAAGGATTAAATTCTGGAAATCTGGTGGCATCAACAATGGAGGATCATACTCGACGAATTGGACAATGTTACATGCTTTATTCGACACTGGTAATCCATTGGGATTGTTTAAATCATATGCTTCTACACATATATTATAGTTTCCTTCCGGCAATCTCAATCCACTTTGAATAAATTTGGCCGGGTCGATGCCGATGATATCAAGGTTACTAATTTGAAGGTATTGATTCAAAGATTGATGATCAATTATGACAGGAATTCCAGGGGATAATGTAACAGGAGGAAGTGCCACATTTGCTTTAGTTTTTATAACAATTCCTTTACCTTCTATACTTAGTTTTAGTCGAACTGAATAAGAAGGTTTATTAAGATCTGCCAACAGAAATGAAGCTTGGATCTTTGGCGTTGTGCTTTGTTGCAATTCAGCGATACTGACACCTAATGGCTGAGAAACAGTGATATTGGCTTGAACTGGGAAAACCTGAGCATAAATTTTGAATGTTGTACAGTTTAATAGAAAGAATAAAGTAATAATTAATTTTCCATTCCAAATACACTTATTTAATTCCTTCACTATTACTGTGTAGGACTGAGTCTGCCTAATTAGACGATTTATTTTAAGAAGATGACTGATCATATTTGTCTAATTTAATTCCATGAATTTTCTGCTTTTTACTTTCACTTCAATTAATCTTTAATCAACTTTTAATTTTTACCGGTACGTCTTTAATCTTTGAGAAGGACCCATCACCATAAACAACCCTTACTCTGTAAGCATCAGTATGCCTTCTCGTGGTGGATAATTTATCTGTGAATTTTTCCAAACTAAGAGGAAGTACTTTATACAATGTAAAAGCTCCTTTTTCATTCGTTCTGTATATTTCTAATTCCGTATCGGGCGCTTTTAAATTAGTCCATGTAAATAATACTTCGTTTAATGTGGTGTCCTGAACAGCTTCAATAGTTTTTAAATTTGGCAATAAACCTTTCATAATCACCTCAATAGATGCAGTGTCTGACCAACGTTTGTTACCATGTTTATCGACTGCCAGAATACAGTATTCATATATTTTTTCAAACTCTGTATTCGGATCATAGAGCACCGTATCTGCTAACATGATGCCAAGTGTGTCTATGACTTGAAACGATTTTGATTGAGGCTCCTTTCTATAAAGGACATGGTAAGCCAGATCTGCACTTCCTCCGCCGACAGCCAATAATAATATGGCGTATGAGTTTTTGTATTGTTTTATTTGTTTAATAAAAGCAGGAGAAGGCGGCAGGGTATCAGGTTTTTCAATGGTTAAAATATCTGAAAATTCTGAAATATTTCCGCGCCAATCAAGGCATGCTATTTTATAATAAATCTCCGGAGTTAAATTATTCAGATCAATGGTGTCCTTCCATGAATTTCCTGACACTATAGTGGAAGTAAGTAATGAAAATTCATCCGTTTTATTATTGGCAAAAAATATGCGATATCCCCAAAAATCTGCTTCTTTATTTAATACCCATTTAAGTTTTACAATACCGTTAGAATCTATTTTCCCCTCAAACCCTTGAGGTTTTGCAGGTGCGACATTGTCCCATCTCTGGATGACAAAAGGAACGGAATAGACCGTATCGCCATAGAAGGGTGTGGTCCTGTATTTAAAATATCCTGTAGGATAAGGGATAGCTGCCTGAAATTCTCTTTTTGTGAGATCAAGATTGGAAATATAGGTATTAAATTTACCTGTTTCCGACTCCAAACTCATCATTAAATCAATGGATTTAACCTGACTTAATACAGACTCTTCGATCCTCCACTGTAGGGTAGCAGTGGAGTCATTGACCATACGATATAAATAAGGTGCCGCATCACTCGTCAATGGCTCCCAACCAAGACATTCATTACTATTTCCGGGAGTCCCATAGGTGCCGAAGTAATCCATTCCGACCATTCTATACTCATATAAAACATGATTTTCCTCCAGGGTATCCATCATTTTATAGGTATATCGGTATTTTCCATATTTGGATTCATAATAAGGATTGATGGTGATGAAATCGGAGATATAATTCCACTCACTTTCACCTTTTATCCTTCTTTGCGCATTGAACCCAAAGTAAACGCCATTTGTATTTTGTGCATCTAACCTAATTTCAGCACTATGATTTCCACAGGTAAGTAATGGAGGATCCGGCACCATATATTTCGTTGGCCATTTGTCACGGCCTATCTGCTTTTCGCCTAATTTTCTTTTCTTTCCGGCTTTGTTTATAAGTGTATATCTAACCGTATATTGCTGTCGAGGTGTGACTCTATCTTCTGTTCCCAGACCCAGCCATTTTGCACCTTCAAATGTGTAGAATGATAGAAAAATTAAAAATGGATAAGCCTCATCAATGGTGGTAGGTTGATCTGGGTCGAGCATTACTTCAACCATTTCATTTAGGTAATATTCCGGATTTTTGACTAAAAGTGCTCTGAGTTGAGAAGTATCACCCATGTGTAATTCTCTCGATTTTATTACTTTGCCATTAGATAATAATTCGTAGAGTAAATGACCCTTTTTAAGCGCCATAACATCCAGAGAATCATAGGTCACTACTCGTGAAATAATAACACCCTCTTCACTAACCTTATTATAGATTCTGAAATTTGATTCCTGACTAATAAGTGACTGGTATGCCAGGATTCCGGTGATAAGTATGAAGAACTTTATAGATTGCATCTTTCGCCGCTTTTAAAATTATAACCTAAATTAAAACCACACATTCTGAAGGTGAATTTTCCTTCTATGTAAACCGGATTTGGGAATTGGCCTTCTAAGAAAGCACCGATATTAATACCTCCCCAATGATGATAATCTTTCTTGCATTTTTTATGCCGTCCAACTTCCATATTTAGTAGTAAATAGAAACGCGCCATATTATACCAGTTATCTATCCCA